>ENA-ORXT01001515-ORXT01001515.1-marine-metagenome-genome-assembly--contig:-NODE-1515-length-30937-cov-164.481432_pt1 | contig 30937 bp, 29 predicted proteins | sample MGYA00237868_ERZ511482 | MGnify/ENA metagenome assembly ERZ511482 | reverse complement strand
AAGGCCCGCACGGCGAGTGCAAGTAAGCTTTGCATCTATAGAAAATGTGTTTATGCTTTACTTCTGAATACCCCTATGATAAATGACATGCATTATGAAAGTCAAACTACATTCAACAATTGAGCTTCAATTGAATATCCTACTTATCAGTTTTCTTTTTCTTCTTGGTCTTTTTCTTCATCATTGATGGCTTGCCTTTATCTGTTTGGCTTTTAGATTTGGTCGCTACTGTTTTCTTGAGCGGTATATCTATTTCTCCATGATCGGTAGTATCTGTCGATATATTCTTACGGCTGTATAACATCCAAAAGACCAAAATCATCCCTAGTATAAATAGCACTGACGCTATCAGACTGATCAGACTACCAGTCTTATATATAGCTGGGTCAAAGACAAATGAAATCCTGTGCTGACCTGAAGGAATTTTCATGCCTCTTAGGGCATAATTGACTCTGATGTGCTCTACCGGCTCTCCATCTATATATGCTTGCCAGCCTTTATTAGGCCCGTACCACATTTCAGAAAATACAGCAAATTGTTCCCCTTGAGTATTACTATCATAGCTGAGCTTATTAGGCGCATATTCTAATAGCGTGATGGTTCCATTTTTATTTGGAGAGAGACCAGCAGTGTAACTGGCAAATTCTTGATGAACGATCGCATCACCCGCTGGATCGAAAGTGGAAAGTGCATCTATTTCTTCATTCGCACTATTGACCATCATTATATTGTTAATGAACCATGCATTGCCCATTGCTGCAGTATTAAGCCTGGCTGTCGGCTGATTATTATCATCATTTATGATGTAATATTTCGTGTTCATCATATTGAAGACACGCTGATTTCCTTTTGATATATGGCGGTCTATGAGGTCTTGAATACGCTGTAGCTTAGCCGCATGATAACCCCCTATTGTCTTATGAAAGTATGAGGCTTTACTTGAGTTAAAAGGGTCTATGGTCTGATCGAACACTCGAAAATGTGGATCCTTATCATTTAGTATTTGAGTATCCACTGGCCTTGGCTGGTAAGTACTGGCGGCCTGTCTTTCATTTACAAAACTCTGATGATTCAAGTATCTTTTAGATATGCCCAGCTGATCAAATATGGTCAATAAAGCAAATAAACCAATTACCAAACTGGCAGCAAGCTTATTTTTAATGAATGCATACATGCTCCCAGCCATGAGCAAGACTAATATTAGTGTTCTAAATGAGTCGGACCTCATCAATGCTTTACGATCAAGCACTAAGGCTTTATCTAGTCCTACATTAGCATAATTAGCATCAGCTCTACCAGCAAAATCAAAAAATCCTGGACCTACTAGTCCAAAGAATAAACATACAACAGCCATCATAGCCGTACTGATGTATAACGGCTTAAGGTATTGATCACGATTGTTAGATTTTAATAATTGGCTCAAGCTGACCATACCTAATATCGGGATCAGCGTCGCTGTCACACTCAGGATAGAATTCGGTGTTCTGAACTTATTGTAGAAAGGGAAGTAGTTAAAGAACATTCCGCTCAGGAGCTCAAAATTTTTACCCATTGATAGCAGTAGAGTCAACAGGACGCCTGTTATAACCCACCACTTTATAGGTCCTTTGACCGCAAAACCTCCAAATAACATCAGAAAAAAGAATATGGCTCCGAAATAAACCGGTCCACTCGTACTCGGCAGACCACCCCAATACATGGGGGCTCGATCAGCAGTACTACCTAACTTTCTGACCTCTTTGGCGAAAGTCGCATCTGAAGATATTCTCTCTGCAGATCCTCCACCTACGACTCCAGGTATGAATGATGAGAATAAATCCAAAAAGCCATTTGACCAGTTCATGGCATATTGAAATTCTAATCCTTCGGTCTCACTACTCGAGCTTGGCGCACCACTATTCTTCAAGATAGGAGTTCCTCTCATAGTCTCCTTAGAATATTCGTATGTAGGCAAAAACTTAGAAGCTGATACACCTACGCCTATCATAGATGCTATGATGCATATGCCTATAATTTTACCTAATTGATTGGCCTCTCCAGCTTTTACTTTTGAGATGACTTCCATGACAAAATAGATCCCTAATAGAATCGCTAAGTAGTAAGTCATCTGATAGTGATTAGCAGAAATATTTAGTCCTAAGCCAAGTGTGAAAACTAATCCACCAATCAAGTACCTATCTCTAAATATAGCCCAGAGCCCAGCAATCACTAATGGAGCACTCATGATGGCGATGATCTTACTCATGTGCCCTGCCTCGTACAGCACCATATGATTCGTCATAAAGCTAAACCCGATAGCTCCAGCTATACTCAGCCAAGGATTCACCCTAAAGACTAATAGCATGAGATATGCAGAGAGACATCCAAAAATGAAATAACCCGCAGGCCGTGCAATCCCTAAATAGGCCACTCTTTGAATCGTTCTGAATATATTATTCTTCTGCGGTGCAGTCGTCTGATATGTAGGCATTCCACCAAACATACTGTTAGTCCAGAGTGTCACCTCCCCTGTTTGCTTTTTATATTCTTTTGCCTCCTGTGCCATCCCAATGTATGAGACCGTATCTCCAGATTTGATACTTTTACCCTGAAACTGAGGATAAAAATAAAATACACTGATAGCTACGAATATAAGCACTGCTGCTATGTGAGGTATCGCCTTCAAAATAACTTTATTATCCATTTAACTAATTATATATCAAAAGATTATACAATATCGATTTCAAGTATACAAATGTAATTCATTTGCACGAAATTAATATTGACCCATGACCGATAAAGTGCCACAACGATATATTAAAAAATTATCACACATAGTATTTGATTCCAGCTCTACTAATTACAAGTTCATTTTCTAATACTCAGTCAAGTACATTAATGACATTCATGAGAAGCGATATGCAGGAACTAATTAAAGCCTCTACTTAGTTTAGGGCATAGCACAAACTATATTGATTTCTACTTAACAAAAATGATTCAATAACAACTTAAAAAAAACCATTACAGTGCACTAAGTAAATGGATCCAATGATCTTAGTCGGATGAGCTCAGACTTGTGTAAGAGATTATCTTTCACACGATGGAATAGATTAGTATAGTGATGATTATATCTGCCTAACAAGATTAGAGCTATGATGACCAAAAGACCATATACACCAAAGAGATATAATGAAATGGGAATCAATAAGCTGTACCAAATACACATTAAAACTAAGCTGGATACGTACCTGATGATTGCATAGAATGCCTTGTTTTGTATTGTTCTATCTGCGTACCATTTTGACATAGATAATGGAATGAAGTGAACCAAATAGCTGATTAGAAATGGAATCAATCCAAGAATACATAATCCTATATCCAATACGGATAGATTCGTTTTTAAAGAATATCTACTGATTTTCTTCTCTTGCCTTTGTTTTTGAATATAACTTAGTGCTTGCCTCAGTGCATCTTTTTCTTCAGGAGATTTTTGGTTTATTCGATTTGCTATTGACTTATATAAGTCTAAAGAATCTTTAAAATGAGTATTTTCTATGCCCAGATCTAGCAAAGACTCATCCGCAGTGTCATGAAGCTGTGGGACTAATTCTTCTGATTTATCTTGAATAACCTTCGTCAGTGCTTTTAAAAATTTTGGTTTCGACTCTTGTCTCTGAAACAGCGTATTAGCATAAATAGCTTCTCCTACATCTACTTCTATCGTGGTATTAAGAGATAGCATATCACTTGAATTAAATCCAATGGGTACGATGGCTACTTGAAGTTCAGGATCATCCGATAGCATCTCATGTATGAGTCTAGCCACGCCTTTCTGTATGGGCCTGAAGGATCGCTGAAGCTTCGTACTCCCCTCTGCAAACACCATAAAGCTTTTGCCTTGCTTTAGTACTTCGACAGCATTATTTATAGCGTTTTGATTATTCCTCATATGATTGAATCCATCTCTAAATCTATATATAGGGTATATATTGATCTGGCCTAACCACCATCTAGCCGTCTTATTCTGAAAGAAATCACCTCTTGCCAAGTAATAGAAGATCCGAGGGATCTGGGTCGTTATCACTAATGGTTCTAAAAAGCCCATAGGATGATTAGAAGTAAATATAATAGGCGTATTCTCAGGTATATTACTTAGACCTTTCAGATCTATCTTCCTAAAAGAGATCCATAAAGAAATCTTCACTATTATCCGCGCGAGTCTATAGATCATAACTATTCTATGCTGCCAAAATAGGAAAAGAATCTACCTTAGCAGTGATATAAGAAACTTTAAGAGATCATGTCTATACGTAAACCTCAAGTCATCTTTATCGCAGGACCCACTGCTGTAGGCAAATCATCCGTTTCTATTGCCATGGCTCAGGCTTTCGGATGTGATATCCTGAATGCTGATAGTCGCCAATTGTACAAGGAGCTATCTATTGGTACAGCCAAGCCTAAGGCTAAAGAATTGAGCAAGGTAAAGCATCACTTTATCAATAGTCATAGTATTCTTGATCCATTTACTGCATCAGATTATGTCAGTGAAGGACTAAACATCTTAGAAGAGATCTGGAAAAGTCATGATGTGGCCATCATTTCTGGCGGTACAGGGCTATACATCCAAGGGATCTTAGAAGGTTTTGATGATGTACCAGATGTAGATGATTCTATTACTAATGGGCTCAAAGATACATTTGAACTTTCAGGTCTACCCATTCTTCAAGAAGAATTAAAAGATAGAGATCCTGACTATTATCTCTCTGTTGATCTTGAGAATCCACATCGTTTGATCAGGGCTCTCTCTGTAATCAGGATGACTGGTCAGCCCTTTTCTTCATTCTTAAAGAAAAAAGAAGTGGAGAGAAATTTTGATGCGATAAAACTCCTATTGAGTATCGATCGAGAAACTCTATACGCCAAGATAAATAAACGAGTAGATGTGATGATCGATCAAGGCTTAGTCGCAGAGGTACAGCAGCTGATCGAATACAGAGCACTGCCCGCCCTTAATACAGTTGGTTATAAAGAGCTGTTCGATTATATAGATGGGCTGATATCATTAGATGAGGCAATAGAGCTAATCAAGCGGAATAGCAGAAGATATGCTAAGAGACAGATGACTTGGTATAGAAATAGACCTGGCTGGAAGACATTTCATCCAGATGATATGGATAAAATGTTAAAATATGTTAGAAAATCGAGGCCTTGATTTGACAATTTAAGAGAATATTAAGCGTTTACTCTTCAAACATTTGCCTATAAGCCTCTATTTACATAACCAAATCTATAAGTATGAAAGGGATATTCACTACGTCTACAAAGGGTTATGCGTTATTTTCAACTGCTTACTTTGCTTCATTATTCTTATTTGCGAATTTCAAATTAAAACCAAGCACAGACTTCTATGATACGATGCTGAGTAGTATAGATGTATCTATGCAGATCTGCTACTATACTGGTATCTTTTGGTGTCTTGTATTAGGTATTTCAGGAGCCAGCATCGTCTATAAAACAATAAAGACAAAATCAATCAACTTAGATACACATACCTTATTATTTGCACTAAGTTCATGCTTGGTCATCTTACAATATTGCTGCTCTAATAGTGCTGCGCCTGCTGGAATGGCATAATGTAATTTTTTTATCAAATGAAAAATATCATTGACTGGATGGTTAAAGACTTTCACGAAGCAGTTAATTTAGATATACAAAGACGTAATAAATCTTCTCGTTTTACAATGGGTTAATCCCCTTGGACATACCATAAAACAGACAGCATGTGAAAAAGACTGGAATCGTATTAGAGCCTTCTTGGAATGAAGCATTACAAGGAGAATTTAGTCAGCCATACTTTAAAGAAATAATGTCATTCTTAAAAAGAGAGAAGAAATCAGGCAAGATAATTTACCCTCCTGATGATATGATCTTTCATGCTTTCAACAAGACGCCATTACATCAAGTCAAAGTCGTCATCCTAGGTCAGGACCCATATCATGGTCCGGGAGAAGCGATGGGTCTCTGCTTCAGCGTTCCTCCATCTGTCAAAATCCCACCTTCACTTAGAAATATTTACAAAGAAATCCAATCAGATGTACAGACTACAATACCGACTCACGGAGATCTGACTCAATGGGCAACTCAAGGCGTATTCTTGCTCAATACCATTCTTACAGTCGAGCACAAGACTGCTGGGTCTCATAAAAAGATAGGATGGCACAGATTTACTGATGCTGTGATTAAGATTATTTCTAACCAATGTGATGGTGTAGTCTTTTTGCTATGGGGTAAGTTCGCCCAAACAAAAATTCCGCTTATTGATCAATCGAAACAATTTATCTTAATCTCTGCTCATCCCTCCCCTTTAGCACGAAATGCTTTTTTTGGAAATCACCACTTTAGCAAAACTAATGAGCTTGTAATTAAGCAAGGCAAAGTACCCATAGACTGGCAAATTGATTAGGCATAATTATAGTTTCCAATCGGCAGAAACACTGTACTTTTGTTTTAAATTATGTTATGAATAAATTTCATTTAAGTCTTGGAGGGATCGTCTTATTATTAGCTGTCATTACTGGAGCCTTTGGAGCACACCTGATAGAAAATCAATTAGGTCCTAGAGCTGCCGAGATATTTGATACAGGTGTCAAATATCAGTTCTATCATGGCCTTGCCATCATCATGATAGAACTCATTCGAAGAGACCTACATTCTAAATTATTTCATTTTTCTATTTATGCATTATTCACTGGTATCCTATTATTTTCTGGCTCACTGTATGTCTTAGCATTTAAAGATATGATGGGACCTGCTCTTCAGTATATCGGTCCGATCACACCCATTGGTGGATTATTTTTTATCATCGGATGGGCATTGTTTGTCTTAGGTGTTATTAGGTCAAAAAAGGGTGAGAAGCTAATCAGTTCATTGTGAATGCTTAGTGTTTCTTTAGACTCCATTTTAGTATGATATTAATCCAAGAAAAGTAAGATACTATACCATTGAGTCCTGTTCCTGTTTTGACAAGAAAAAGGTAATGCTGTCCATTAACATTTCCCTAATACACCTTTAGATATCCATAGACGACTCTTAAGCAAGTATGACTCATATGAAGTGAGACATCTACAAAGTAATTAAGTAGATGCCCAAGTAGATGTCTTTACTTTCGAGGTTTTTGATAATCAATAAAATCTAAATATAGAAATATGAAAAAGATCATCAATTTAGTCATTAGTTTAAGTATCGCCACAGCCATTTCTGCTCAGTTTAAAGGAGGTATTCATACTGGTGTAGATTTTAATACACTACATGTCTCTGATCTTGGAAAAGATCTCAACGAAGAAATAAAGTACTTTAATAGCGCAAGAATAGGCATTCATGGAGAATATAAAATGAATGATAAGCTATCTATCAAGTCAGAACTGAACCATACGCAAAATGGATTTAGGATGAGTGAAGGGACTTCCGCTAAAATTCTAAGTCAGAGTATACCCATTGGAGTAGAAGCGACCACCCACCTCAATTATATTGAAGTACCATTGCTACTCAAATATTCTTTTGGCAATAAAAGATTGAGCTATTATGCGGAAGCTGGTCCATCCGCTTCATATGGTATAAATGGCAAGATAAAGTCTCAAGCGACAGCCCTACTCGACTTCAATCTACCTGAAGTAAATATTAACTTTTCTGATGATCCATATCGAAGAGTACTTGTCGGTGCTAATGCTGGCATGGGATTATCTTATCAGGTGAAAGACGATTTAGATATCACTGCAACTATGCGATACACTGGATCTCTAACTAATCTGATACAAGATCAGGTCATAGACCTGAGCGTAAAGTCTAATACCATTCACTTAGGTGTCGGATTATCTAAATCTTTCTAAAATACACCCCCACACCAGAATATAAAAAAGCGGCTAAGTCTGCTTTTATTTATGCTTAGCCATAACCTCAACTTAAAAATTAAGTATCTTTTCGATGATTAAAATACTTCATCAAAAACTAAAATATAGATATGCATCTTGGGTTTGTATCCGCTATTCTTCCTGATCAAAGCTTAGAAAAAGTATTCAGTATCGCATCTGATATTGGTTACGACTGCGTCGAGCTCATGTGCTGGCCACCTGGTAAGGCTGATAGAAGATATGCAGGAGTCACTCATATAGATGTAACTTCCATGACGCCACAACGCATTTCTGATATACACAAACTATGCGATCTGTATGGTGTCAATATCAGTGGATTGGGCTACTACCCTAACCCATTAGTCGCTGATCAAGCGCAAGGGCAGGTCTATATTGAACACATCAAGAAGATCATAATAGTTGCGAAAGATCTTGGTGTCGGTCTTGTCAATACTTTTATAGGGAAAGACCATCGTAAATCTGTGGATGATAATTGGAGCCGCTTTGAAGAAGTCTGGAAAGACATCATCAGCCATGCAGAGCGGCATGAAGTTAAAGTGGGAATCGAGAACTGCCCTATGCTATTCACAGAAGATGAATGGCCAGGAGGAATTAATCTGGCGACTACACCACATATATGGCGAAGAATGTATGAATCTATTCATAGTGAATTCTTTGGACTTAACTATGACCCATCTCACATGATCCTGCAACATATGGATTATGAAAAACCAATTCGAGACTTTTCTCATAAGCTGTTTCACATTCATGCAAAAGATATCAGAATAGACAAACATATTTTAGACGAAAGAGGTGTCTTTTCTCTTCCTAATGAATGGCATACACCTAAACTTCCTGGTATGGGTGATATAGATTGGGGACAATTTTGCTCCACCCTGAATGGTGTCGGATATACAGGTGCTATCTGCGTTGAAGTGGAGGACAGGGCTTTCGAAGGCCCATTAGAACGCAGAGTGGCTTCTCTTCAGCAGAGCTACAATTATTTACGTCAGTTTGTGAAATGAAATTATGCACTTATTTTACTCTAAAGGGTACAGTGATAATGATTGGTAGTACAACATCTTCATACTTCTATATATTCCGAGCTACTTCTAAAGGCACATATAATTCAATAAAAAAATGGTCATTCTTACATCAATACAAATGAATAATCACATAATATTACATTAATACCAACTACCATTTTTATCGATAACATTGCAGTTTGAAAAGGACATAAATAAAAGCCTTGTCAGAGAAGCCTGTCAGCTAAGAGACTTGACCGTCCGCCCTCAATATATCGTTCGCCTCTTCCAAAAGTTCGTCTTCCTGCCCTTTCTTACGTCCACGAAACCATACGAAAGCTAATGTCGCGACGATAAGATAAGGTGCAGATAGCATGAAGAGAATCCCCATATTAAGACCTAAGCCTGCTGTACCTCCGTGATCCAAATTTGACTCAGCAGCCATCTTACACATAGGACACTGAGCTATAGCGCCAGACACTGAAATAAAAACAATGACTACGAAAGAATAAATTTTTCTAAATTTCATATCCTTAATTTTAGGACTTCTTGAAAGTGAAATAAGTCATAATCAATTATGATAACAGATACCTATATTGATTACGTTATAGACACTTAATGATTATAACATGGTCGTAACATCAAAAATACAATAGGCCCTGTAATCGCTACATAGAACCACAATGGAAATACCCATCTGGCAAACTTCTTGTGTCGTGCTACTTTCATCAGAATACCTCTATTAAAAGTCATCAAAATAAAAGGCAGTATCACTCCTGCTAAAATAATATGAGTGATCAGCAAAACAAAATACAAATATCTAATACTTCCAACGCCACAATACTTTGTCTCTGGTGTAGTGGCATGATACACGACATAGCACAGTAAGAATAAAGTGGAAAAGATAATAGCAGCTATCATCATCATCTTATGCTTAGCCACATCCTTCTTCTTAATAAAATAGAGTGCTATCATCAAGCATACGGCGACTAAGGCATTCAGCGAAGAGTAGAAAGCAGGAAGCCACGTGAAATCCACTCCAAAGTTAAATTTCTCTGGCTGCCTCATTAAGACAACTAATAATAAGACGACGACCGAGAGAGCATACGCCACCCAGTCCATTTTCTTGAGTTTATTGTCAGTCTGATCCATCGGCTTTTTCTAAATCTCGTTTTAAGAATACTTTTTGCTTCTTAGGTATCGGAAGTATGGCTGCTGAATGTTCTATCAGCTTCTTAATATCTTCTGTGCTGTATGTGTAAGCATTTCTAAGATTCAGCTCATTATCTATAAGTAAGATTCTGGCATCAGGATATTTAGTCAGATTAGACCTGACCACAACGGGGACATCTGCAATCTGTGACAGGACTTTTATTTGAAATCCTTCTCTACCACCATACTTACTTTCTATTCGATCCAGCATATCTTGTTCACTTGACGAAGGGACACCTTTCACATGTAAGATCGTATATCTTCCCTGACAAGCTGTATTTATTTTTTGAAATTCTTCTTCCGAAAGCCCATAAAAGAGCTCCTCTAAAGACTCTTTAACCTGTACCTCTTCCTGAAGCTTCACTCGATAATCGTATCCAGAAGATAGATAGTACCATGATCCCGCAGGCAAGACAAATATCATAATTACGACTACAGATGCTACTATAAACCTCATGTGATTACAACAGATTCATTTAAAACAGGTTTAAAAAAAAGCGGGATATGAATCATAACCCGCTTTATTTATTTCTTCTACGTGTAAGAGATTATTGAAAATCGCTTTCATCCAATTCTTTGATTAGAGAACCAGTTTGCTTTGGTTCTTCTTCTTGTTGTACTTCTTCGATGCCTTTATTTTTATCATTGACAAATTCTCTTCGTTCCTTCCAGCTATTCCCCTCTTGCATGAATGCGATCACTGCCCATACTAAAAGGCCCATTGGAAGAAGAACAGACTTAGCGAATGCAGGCACTTCATAACTCATGTGCATGAATTCAAATATGATCTTCACAGCTTTGAATAAACTAAGACCTATCATGACCAATCCAATCAACATTACTGGAGCATGAAATCCTTTGATGATATATCCTTTACCTAATAAAGCTATGATTACCTCTATCACAGTTATGAATGCCAATAACAATATCGTCTTTAGTGCTATACTTTTACTCTTTTCGTAATCGTGTGCCATAATACTTCTGAATTAATCCTACAATAAATAAAAAACTAAGAAAACAAAAACCCAGACTAAATCGACAAAGTGCCAATACAGTCCAATCTTCTCCACCATCTCATAACCATTCTTCCGTTTCACATATAGTCCACTCATCACATTCACGAAAATGATAATTAGAAATACGACACCTGAAAAAACGTGAAAGCCGTGAAATCCGGTAATAAAAAAGAATAATCCTCCAAATGCTTTAGGGCCATAAGATTCTGTCTTGACTATTCCTTGATCAGGTCCCGAAGTAACAAGGTATTTTCGGTGTATCAATCCCCTATCATCAATCACAGCTTCTGTATACTCTTCACCCACTTCATAAGCATGTCCACCTGCATGATCACCTTCACCTCCATGATCATCACCATGTGCATGGTGCGATATATGATGCATTAAGTATGAAGCGCCTACCTCAAATACTTCATCTGAATTAGTACCATCAGCATTAAGATAAACTCCATTTTCAACATGCGTTCCGAAAGGATTCTTTGTTACAGTCATCTTCTCTTTACCGATTAAAGTCGCCCACTCCCACGCTTGACAGCCTAAGAAGGCTGCACCTCCTATAATCGTTAAGAACATCCATACAGCTACGCCACGCTGGTTCTCTCGATGACCTTCCTGCACAGCTCTGACCATAGTGTATGAACTGAATAGTAGAACGAATGTCATGACTGTGACGAATATCAATGGCAAGACTGTATCTCCTGCAAATGGAAATAACCGAAAGACGAAATCAGGTACAGGCCATGAGGGACTGCTGAATCGTAAAGCTCCATAAGCAATTAAAAAGCCTGCAAATGTAAATGCATCAGATAAGAGGAAGTACCACATCATCAGCTTGCCGTAGCTCGCCTTGAATACTGGGGCACCACCATCCCAATCTGCAGTAGTCATGTCAACATGCTGATCGTGATGATCATGCTGGTCTGTGTCGTGATGGGTAGCGGTTTCTGTAGCCATTATAAAAGTATAATCTCTGTTATTTACTAATCATTAAAAATACCAGCAAGTAGACCCATAACAGGTCAACAAAATGCCAGTAGTGTACCACTAATTCAAATCTATGTTTTCTTCTTTTTGTCACATTAAACTTAAGTGCAAATGCGTGAAACATTGCCACGATTAAACAGGCTATGCCGCCTAAGACATGTGCTACATGAAGAAATGTAATGACATATACGAATGATCCTGATGGATTGCCTTTAAGATCTATACCTAAGGCATATAATCTCTGCCAGCCTAAGTACTGCGCCACAATAAATCCAAGCCCTAAAAAGAATGTCGCCACCAGAAGAACTTTATACGGCTTTTCTTTACCCGCGATAAAACTTCTATAAGAGTTGTGCAATGTCAAACTACTAAGTAGTATGATGATCGTACTGACATAGAAGGCAGAAGGTAATTTAAATTCTAACCAGTTACCTGCAGCTTGTCTGACGATGTAAGCACTAGATAATGCTGCAAACATCATAACTATGCTTGCCATTCCTGACCAAAGTGCAAACTTTTGAGGATTTATCCGACTTGTTCCATTAGAATATAATGCCATGTTAGCCATCTAAAACAATTGATCGATTAATAATATACTCAATACGACAGGCAGATAAATCAATGAAGAAAACATTAGACTTAATGCATTATTTTCTTTCCTGTCTTTGACAAATTCTATAGCGTAATATATGAATCCGCTAGCAGCTATATACATCAGTATCGCTGATATCATGTGCAGATCCATCGTATGGTGCATCAAGGTCGTCAGCGGTACTAATAGCACAGCTGCCAACAATGCTTGATATCTTATTCTTCTATACGGCTTCTTGCCATCGCCCGGTATAAACTCATATCCTGCTTTCTGGTATTCATCATATGATAACACACCGATGGCCCAGAAATGGGTAAACTGCCAAAGAAACTGAAGTGCAAACAACCATAGAGCTAACTCACTTACATATCCATCAAAAGCAACACTTCCAATCAATAGAGGTAACGCTCCTGGAATAGCACCGATTGTAACTGCTATTGGCGTTACCCTTTTTAATGGTGTATATATGAAAGCATACGTCACAAATGATAAAGTTCCAAAAAATGCAGTCTGCATATTAAACGTACCCAAAATAGTCATACCGATTAAAGCCATAAATCCAGCAATCATAACTGCTGAAGATACACTTAGCCTGCCAGCAGCGATAGGGCGATTCATCGTTCGCTTCATTAACTTATCATAGTCCTTCTCTAAAATCTCATTAAAAATATTAGAAGCACCAGCGATAAAGAATCCTCCGATGGCCAAAAGAACTACAGAAGCTAAACTGGCTGTGAACTGAGAGCTCAGTAAATAAGCAATCACAGATGTGAATACGACCATACTAGTCAGTCTCCCCTTTACCAGTAGATTGAGCTCAGTAAGAAAACTATAGTTCCCTACTGATGGATGATCTATGCTTATATGTTTAAATTCTTTATTCAATGTTTACTTTATGATTAATGCGAATCTTCTTCTCCTTCTGCCATGGGGGCTATCTGTGGAATAAAGTCTTGACCATTTTTACCATAATCATATGGCCATCTGTGTACCACGGGAAGATTGCCATCCCAGTTACCATGACCTGCTATGATAGGTGTAGTCCACTCTAGTGTCGCAGCACCCCATGGATTCTTAGTGGTCATCTTCTTGCCATAGTACATACTATAGAAGAAATTAATCACCATCAATATTTGTGCAAAGAATACAATAATAGCCGCTATGGTGATGAACTGATTCATTGTTGAAAATGAACTGAATGCATCAAAACTATCAAATCTATAATATCGTCTCGGTACACCCGCAAGTCCTAAATAGTGCATTGGCCAGAAAATAGCATATGCACCAATCAGTGTTGACCAGAAATGTATCTTTCCTATTGTCTCATTCATGAACCTACCAAACATCTTAGGATACCAGTGATATACACCGGCAAACATCCCAAAAAATGCAGCAATTCCCATCACAATATGAAAGTGAGCTACTACAAAATATGTATCGTGCATCTGGATATCTATCGCAGAATTACCTAAAAATACACCTGTCAGTCCTCCTGAGATAAACATAGATACGAATCCGATGCTGAAAAGCATAGGTGTATTAAGCCTGAGATTCCCTTTATAAAGTGTGGCTATCCAGTTAAACACCTTAATGGCAGATGGTACTGCGATAATCAGTGTAAATACCACAAAGAAGTTAGATATGAACGGATTCACACCTGACATGAACATGTGGTGAGCCCATACTATAAATGATAAAAATCCAATCGCTAATATAGAATAGACCATGAACTTATATCCAAATATTGGCTTCCTCGCATGTACAGCCATCACTTCCGACACAAGACCCATTGCAGGAAGTATGATAATATATACTTCAGGGTGACCTAAGAACCAGAATAAATGCTGATATAACACAGGGCTTCCTCCAGCAAAATCTAATGCCGCTCCACCCACGAATATTTCACTTAAATAAAAACTTGTACCTAATCCTCTATCACACATCAGCAAGAAGAATCCTGAAGCCAATACTGGGAAAGATAATAGACCCAATATAGCTGTCACGAAGAACGCCCATATCGTCAATGGCATTCTCCAGAATGTCATCCCTTTAGTCCTTAAGTTAAGAACGGTCGTGATATAATTAATTCCTCCTAATAATACTGAGACGACGAATAATACAAGACTGACTGTCCAGAGAGTCATACCTGCTCCTGACCCTATAGAAGCTTGAGGCAGCGCACTCAGTGGCGGATATGCTGTCCACCCTCCTGAGAATGGTCCAGTGCTTAAAAACAAAGAATAGAACATGATGACACTCGCTAAAAAGAAGAACCAGTAAGACAACATATTCAAAAATGGGGAAGCCATATCTCGAGCACCTAACTGTAAGGGTATTAGAAAATTAGAAAAAGTCCCACTCAGTCCAGCTGTCAATACAAAGAATACGATAATGGTACCATGCATGGTTACTAATGCGTAATAAAACTCAGGCTGTAAAGCACCTATGCCTGTTTCTGCATTTATCGTGATCCACTTACCTAATAAAGGTTTAAGCCATGCTAAACTTTCATCTGGGAATCCAAGCTGAAGTCTGAATATAACTGACATAGCAGCACCTATGATCGCCCAGATCATTCCTGTGATCAGGAATTGTCTTGCGATCATCTTATGATCCATACTGAAGATATAAGTACTTATGAAGTTAGACTTGTACTTGTCTTCATGATGGTGGTCATGAAAATGGTCGTCAAAGCCATTTTCTTCAATCAGTACTTCTTCGTCGTATGTTAAGATATCTGACATTAATTTAATTTTAGAGATTGTTGTTTGATAAAATCCTCATTTCCGTACGTCTATTATTCTGTCTTCCTTCGTCTGTATCATTCGTATCGACCGGCTGATTCGGACCGAAACCAATCGCTATTAATCTCTCAGGGCTGATGCCCTTATTCACTAAGTAATTTTTCACACTCTCAGCTCTACTCTGAGATAATGCTTGATTTGCATTAGCAGCTCCAGTATTATCAGTATGTCCTCCTAACTCTACTTGCACACCTTTATATTTATTAAGTACAGTTACGATATTATCTAATTCGTATCTAGAGTCTTCTTTTAAGTTAGCCGATCCAGTATTGTAAAATACATAGTCTAACTTAATTAAATCATCAGATAAATCGTCTGGTGTAGAGATCGCTTGATCTACAGCTGCTAAGAAGTCCTTTGATCTTTGGGCTATTTCTACTTTAAGTATTTCACCCTTGTTAGGATCGATATCCGTGTTTCGGACATTAGTTAGATAGAAAGATTCTTGTTTAGCTATCCATTGGTCATATTCCTTTTGAGACACGACTTTAAGAATACGCTTCATACTGTAGTGACCTCTTCCACATAACTCTGCGCAGGCAAGCTCGTATTCAAATGCCTCCCATCTCTTTGGTCCGTCTGGTTCATCTTCATCAGCTGGCACTTCCCATCGTGGGTAACCTTTCAATCTTTTTCTATAGTCTTCAGTCGTAATCGTAGGTGTGAATATGAAATAAGTCGGTGTACCCGGTATCGCATCCATCTTCACTCTAAAGTGTGGTAAATCAAAATTATGAAGAACATCCTTAGAAGTAATTCTGACTCTGACCTTTTGACCTACTGGCAGATAGAATTCTGGAGTAGCTATGATTAAATCATCATGCGTCTTCTCATCAGTAAAATCCATTCCTAAAGAGTTAGCCCCAGGATCAATCAATTTATAATTCTTAGTTCCCAACTTACCATCTGGTCCAGGATATCTGATGTCCCAAGCAAACTGATAGCCAGTCGCTTCTATTTCTAAATAGTCTTCATTAGGATCTACATCTGGCATGACTTCATTCCATACCACTAATCCGCTGGCGACTAAATATACCAGCACAATGGCAGGAATACCTGTCCATATATACTCTAAGGTATTGTTATGTGTGATGAATTCTTGGTGAACTCCTTTCTTCTGTCTGTATTTGTAAGCGAACCAGAATAAAAGTATGTGTGTCAGAACAAATACGATGCCTGTCCAGAAGGCAGTAATGTTGAATAAACTATCCAATTTTCCACCATGCGCAGATGCCGATGTATGAGGACCATACCATAAGACTATATCTTTATAGTGAATCCCCGTCCAGACGCAAAAGATCATGAACCCGATGAGGAATAATAGACAATACAACGCCGTCCTATCATTCTTCTTCAGCTCCACTTCTTCTTCGCCTCTAATCTTTGAAGCTAACTCCGATAACTTACCTATCTGAAACAGTATGACTGCAGCGATGATAAGTATTAATATGATTACAATAGTAGTCATCTATGAATTTAAATTTAAACGTGATGATGTATACTCTCTGCTAAAAACGGATCATTCTTCGGCACTAATGCTGCTTTAGAAAGACTCGCATACACGAAGTATAAAAAGCCACATAAAAAGCCTATAAATACTCCTATCTCTATTAATCCCGGTAGTGTAAATCCAGACACAAAATGTGCTGCATGTTCTACCGCTTCACCTGCATGGGCTCCACCAGCGTGATCTCCACCGTGTCCATGCCCTGCTAATTCATGTGCTGTATGTAATGCACCTGGCTTTATCATTAGGAAAAAATCCCACCAGTGTCCAAAAAATACAACTGCTGCTACGAATCCTACTGATCCGAACTTACGCTTTGTATCATTCCTCATTAGAACAAAGAAAGGCATCACAAAGTTGATCAAAAGGTTACCATAAAATAAAATTGGATAGTTATCCATTCTGAGTCTAAAGTAGATCGTTTCCTCGCCTACATTCGCATACCAGATTAACATAAACTGTGAGAACCATAAGTAGGTCCAGAAAATACTAAATGCAAATAAGAACTTACCTAAATCATGTACATGCTCAGTAGTAATCTGCTCATAATACCCTTTAGATTTCATATAGATAATAATCAAAATCGTCATAGCTATCATGGATACGAACCAACTCGCACCACTATACCAAGCAAACATCGTACTATACCAATGTGCATCAAGAGACATGACCCACTGCCATATGATAAATGCACTACTGAATCCTGCAAAAGGCAAAAATCCCGCAGCCCACCATCTCACTCTGTGATGGTGCTCAAAAGATTCATCTCCATCCTTATCTTCATTTAATGAATAAGATCTAATCTTAAGGGCACAAAAATACCATACGGCCATGACGATTAATCCACCTATGAAGTATACATTCTTATTTAAGAAAGATGCTTTATGATTGATAAGCTTATCATTCAATATTGAATCCGCATCATTCCAGTGATACAAGTGATGGAAACCAAAATAATTACCAAGACCTATGATAACCATGATCACAAAACCTACGATCATAAATAGAGATAACGCTTCCCAAACTCTCTTAAACAAGGTGTACCATCCCGCCCATGCAGTAATACATACACAGATAAAGAAAAGTGCCATAAATGATATCCCTGTAAAGAATACAGTATTGTGTAATAAGTTCGTCCAAAATCTTGTGTGGAACTCATCTGTCCCAACAAACCATGACAAGACTAAGCATACCACACCGAGAATCATTCCTCCGAGGAACAATGTTCTTTGACTTGCTGGCATTACGTATTCGTTCATTCTACTCTGTATTTTATAAATTTAATGACCCTCGTGTGAATCTTCGTGTGTATCATCGTCATGACCTGCATCATCATGATCATGACCATGTCCTGAGTCATCGTGACTTTCACCATGATGTTCACCTTCATGTGCATCATGCATCATATCGTCAGCTATTATTGCTATTTCTCCAGCTGGCTCATCATAATCATTCAATGTATTTTCATACTGATTATACACTTGACCATCTTCTTTAGCATGAAGTGATCTGATGTAATGAATGACTTGCCATCTTTCTTCAAAATTGATTTTATCTTTATAGGCACCCATAAGATTCTTACCATGCATGATGGCATGATAATATCTTCCATTACTTGCTGCCTTAAATTCAGCAGAATTAAGAATAGCTGGCTGCACTGGATATTTACCTCCATCATCTCTGACTAAGTATCCTCCACCATCAGCTTTTTCACCATGGCAAATACCGCAAAAGGTATTGTAGAGTTCTTTCCCGTGCTTCAGACCAGCATCTGTGATTTTCACTGGGCTATTGATCAGCTCATTAGTTGCTCTCGTCCTTTCTTCTTCTGTATTGCCATAATAATAAGGAACAGTCTTCTGAGCTACATCTTGATTATAGCCGCCTCTTGCGATTGTACCTGAGACTGGAGTCCGTGGCTGAGCATACTTATAGTACTCATCTGCGCCTCCCCATGTATTATTATAGTAGTAGTTATAGTAGTTAGACTCATATGCGATAGAGTGCGCCATATCAGGCATATACTCTGAGCCAGCAGTATTACCACTAGGCTGCTGACATGACTGGAGTGTCAAAAACACGACCAGTATGAATCCAAAAAATATGCTGTTGAATGTCTTCATTATATTACTTTAACATTAACATCTGATGCGCCTGTCTGGCTAAAAAATGATTTTGCTGAGTCCACTGTCACATCATGGGTATCAAAAGCGATAGCAAATTTATCGTCTGTCAATCGGTCATCTAATACTTCATTAGTCACGCCTGGTCCTAATCCACATACGATATAGAAAGTCACTACCATACCTATAGAAGCAAAAAGAACCATCGTCTCGAATGTAATTGGGATAAAAGCAGGTACTGACCAATATGGCTTACCTCCAAAAATGATAGGCCAATCTTTTGTGAATATCCATGTCATCCCAAGAAAGGCAGTTAATGCTCCCAACATACCATAAATGAATCCAGCTATATGCAATCGAGATTCCTCTAATCCCATAATCGGGTCGAGACCGTGTACAGGAAATGGTGAAAAGACATCATGGATTTCCATATGATCAGACTTAGCAATTCTGACTGCTTTGAGCAGATCTTGCTCATCTGAATACAGACCGTAAACGACTTCTTTACTATTACTCATCGTCTTTATATTTTAGGCAATTCTGCCGCCATCTAATTTATCTTTCAATTGATCTAACTCTTCCCAGAGTCCTTCTGCAGCCAACTTGGCTTGTACAGGCCAAGACTCAGGATTATTACCTCCGAAATTACTTTCTGACTTGTCTAATATTCTCTGGATATCCTCTACTTTAGATTGCTGTAGTGCAGCATAAGAATAAATTCCTGCATCCTTTAATGTCTGAGATACTTTAGGTCCGATACCTTCTATCTTAGTTAAATCATCACCAATCATTCTGCTCTGAGCTGAAGCGCTATCTACCTTTTTAGTGGCTTGCGCAGCCGTAACGGTTGTTGCCCCTTCACTTACTTTCTGATAGCCATGATCGTGATCAGTCTCTATGTGTGTACCATGATCGTTATCGTGATCATCATCATGATGATGGTGAATCGCATTTGGACCAACATATTGATCTCCAGCTGTCTTCAGAATAGACTTAATCTCGGCAATCGCTACCACAGGGGCTACTCTCACAAATAATAAATACAAAGTAAAGAACAAACCAAAAGTCCCAACGTAAATTCCAATCTCCACCCAGGATGGAACATAAAAGCTCCAACTTGATGGTAAGTAATCTCTGGCAAGAGTCGTTGCAATAATCACAAACCGCTCAAACCACATACCTACATTGATCAATATGGACATGAAGAATGTAAATTTGATATTTCGTCTAAGTTTTTTAGAGAAGAAGAATAATGGTGATACTACATTGCAAAACATCATCCCAAAGTATGACCAATAGTACGGTCCTAATGCTCTGTTGAAAAAAGCAAACTGCTCATAGATATATCCTGAGTACCACGAAATGAATAACTCAGTCAAATAGGCTACACCGACAATCATGCCAGTGGCTACGATGACTTTATTCATTGATTCTATATGCTCTATCGTGATGTATTCTTGTAAATTCAGAATTTTTCTAGTAATAATCATTAAAGTCTGTACCATGGCGAACCCCGAAAATATTGCTCCAGCCACAAAGTATGGTGGGAATATCGTCGTATGCCATCCTGGAATCACAGAAGTGGCGAAATCAAAACTTACAATCGTATGTACTGAAAGTACTAATGGAGTGGCGATACCGGCTAATATGAGGGATAAAGACTCCCATCTCTGCCAGTGCTTCGCTGATCCAGTCCATCCAAATGAAAGGAAGTTATAAATCTTTTTACGTATGCCCTTAGCTCTATCTCTTACCGTAGCAAAATCAGGCACAAGTCCTGTATACCAGAATAATAAGGATACAGTGAAGTATGTACTAATGGCAAATACATCCCATAATAAAGGTGAATTAAAGTTAGGCCATAAAGGTCCTCTGGTATTAGGGTATGGAAAAATGAACATTGCCATCCAGATTCTCCCCATGTGTATCAATGGAAATAATCCTGCACACATCACAGCGAATATCGTCATGGCTTCCGCCGCTCGATTCACACCCGTTCTCCATTTCTGTCTGAATAATAATAGAATCGCTGAAATCAATGTTCCTGCATGACCTATACCAATCCACCAAACGAAGTTAGTGATATCCCATCCCCATCCTATCGTCCTGTTTAGATTCCAAGTCCCGATACCATGCCAGATCGTCCAGATGATACAGAAAATTCCAAATCCTAAGACGGTCACAGATAGTAAAAACGCAATGACCCACGACTTATCAGGTACCCTTTCAGTAGGGCTGACTAAATCATTTGTGATGTCATGATAGCTTTTATGCCCTTCGATAAGAGGTGGCCTAATTGGACTAACAGGTGCACTCATTTAATAATAATTTATAGTTAGCGAATCTACGCTTCGAAACTTTCGTCTTTATTAATCACTTTCATAGAATATTGGACCGATGGTCTCACATTCACTTCTTCTAGTACTTCATAAGTCATAGGAGACATCATTCTCTTGTAGACCTCTGATTTCTTGTTATTGGTATCTCCGAATGTAATGGCTCCTGTCGGACATGCTGTCTGACATGCACTCTTCACATCTGAATCTGTCAATCTTCTTCCTTCTGCCTTAGCTGTCAGCTTACCTTCCTGAATACGCTGCACACAGAAACTACACTTCTCTATGACTCCTCTCGTTCTGACAGTGACATCTGGATTTAAGACCATTCGCGTCAGGTTATCTGCTCCGTAAGGCACATCTTCTCCATTGACAGTCACCTGATTAGCAGGGAATATATCTGCTGTAGTATAATCATTCCAGTTAAATCTTCTGACTTTATAAGGGCAGTTATTCGCACAGTATCTGGTACCGATACATCTATTATAAGTCATCTGATTCAAACCTTCACTACTGTGATTCGTCGCATTCACGGGACATACATTTTCACATGGTGCATTATCACAGTGCTGACACATCATTGGCTGATAGACAGTATTAGGATTTTCTACGTCTCCATAGTAGTACCTGTCTATTCTAAGCCATGCCATCTCTTGATGCTTGCTCACCTTATCTTTTCCGACGACTGGAATATTATTCTCAGCCATACACGCGATCGTACACGCACTACAACCTATACAAGAGTTTAAGTCAACATGCAGTCCCCAGTGATGGCCTTCTGCATATTTCTCTTCTACATATTTATCATAAGGATAAAGTGTCTGCTCATTTAAGTGCTCGAAGTGCTCTCTCTCATGGACTAAATCATCGACTGATTCTGTCAGATGATTGAGATTACTTTTTCTGATGATAGACCTCTCGACAAGTGCACCTTGAAAACCAGAAAAAATGTTTCCATATCCTGGAGCCAGTGCTGCTTCATCCGCATTAATTATCTCGCCTTCTTTATTTTGGTCAGTGACACCCATTGTATGGTGATACTGCACACATGAGAAGCTATCTTCTTTATTTCCTGTCTTTTGTAGCGATACATTATTCGTAAAGTATTGAGCTGAACTACCTACTTTATCTAAGCAATCATTCACATTGACACCAATGCCTTTAGTCGCAAATCCACCTACACTTCTCCCGTAGCCCAAAGCAAGAGCCAGTGTGCCAGGCATTTGTCCAAACTGCTGAATCACAGGTACTTGCACAGTTTTATCTCCTATGGTCAGTTTAACTAATGAGCCATCTTTCAATCCTTCAAATCCAATAAACTGCTTCACTCCGTCAAAGCTGACTGGTACCGCTAAGTAGTTACCCCAAGTCGTCCTGTTAACTGGATCAGACATCTCTTGTAGCCATGGATTATTCGCATGGACACCATTACCTATACTCAGTGGTTCAAAGAAACTAATTTCTAATTCACTGTTGGTGGGCTTAACAAGTGCTCTTGTCGCAGCAGAAAGATCCATACTAAAAGATCCTGCTCCTGCTCCAGTGCCACCTGATGAATAGACTCCATCATGAAGTATTCCATCCCAGAACGAGTCTGCCGATGCAAATCCAGCACCAGAAGCGACATTGGTCGTCCAGTTTTGTTTTAAGTATTCATAGTAAGGTTGGTCAGCTTTATCAGCATCAGCTCCTGTCCACATCAAGAAATTTTCTTCTGCTTGTCTGGTATCGAATAATGGATGTATCGTCGGCTGAATCAGGCTGAAGTGCCCTTTCTTAGCCTCTACATCTCCCCAACTTTCTAAACCATGATGAATTGGTGCTAATAGGCTGCATAAAGATGATGTCTCATTATGCCTGTAACTTAGTCCTATTCTGCTTTTTACTTTAGACATGGCAGTGGCAAATGCTGCTCCATTATGATAATCGTATACTGGATTAGCATCATTCACAATCAGAACATCGACTCTTCCGGCTGACATCTCTTGCACCAGGGTAGCCATATCGGTATCACTTCCCTGTCTCTGCATAGAAGCATGATCAAACGAGATCGTACTGCCATAATTACCTAAATGGTGATTGATTGCATTGACTAATAATTGTTCGCCTACGTTGTTGTTCCCACTGATGACTATGGAATGGCCTCTATTGGTTGAAAGTTGTCTTGCTGTCTTTTTAAGTGATTTCTTAGCTTTCTCGGTTAAGCCAGATACACCTACATTACCCCCTGTCACTTCATTGTATAAATAAGCGACTGCTGAGCTTTGCTCTGATGGCTTTACTAATATTCTGTGGTCTGCATTAGAACCAGTCATAGACATATGGCTCTCTACCTGCACGTGTCTTGACATTGTAGCTCCCTTCGCAGAGTTTATTTTTCTTTTAGAGATGTATCCAGCGGCATACTCTTGTGGAGATATCCATGTCCCTAAGAAGTCTGCATTGAAACTGACCACGTAATCAGCTTTATCAAACTGATAATTAGGAATGACTCTTTCTCCAAACGACTGCTGATTCGCATCCAAAAGTGCAGACACTGATACTGGATCATATTGCACTAACTTAGTATTTGGATACTTAGCCGAAAATTCTCCTATCAGTTTTTTAAACGAAGGACTTAGAATGGTATTACTGACGATTCTGACTCTGGCATTAGTGCTTAATGATGAATTCATCAATTTATCAACATCCTCCCATGATGAACTCTCAAATCCATCTTCCACCGCTACTTGAGGGCCTTTTAATCGGTTAATATCATATAAATCAAGCACACTCGCTTGTACTCTTGCTGTCGTACCACCTTTAGTGATAGGACATAGCGCATTGCCTTCTATCTTAATAGGTCTTCCTTCCCTAGTTTTAACTAATACGGAACAAAATTCGCCTCCTTTTACATAACTGGAAGCATAATAAGTCGCTACACCTGGCACGATCTCTTCTGGCTTCACCACATATGGTATCGCTCTCTTTACAGGAATCTCACAACCAGCAGCTACAGTGGCTGCTCCGAGTCCAAAACCAAGATACTTAAGGAAGTCTCTTCTAGATCCTTCTGATTCAGAAGCGACTTGCTCATCTCCTAATGTCTGTAGAAGAGAAGACTGATCTTCTTGCTGTGCTGCTTTGATAAACTCAGGATCATGGTTTAGGTCCTTCTGACCAATCCATATTCCATTTTGATTATTCTCCATTTATATTACTTTATTAAGTAGTGGTCTCTTGCTTAATCTTAATTATTAATAGTGGCACTTTTGACATTCTAATCCACCTATATCTTCTACAGTCACGACTTCCCTGTCTCCTTTCGCTAACTCATCGTGGTACTTCTGGTAACTCTTATAGTATTCATTATCCTGAAATTTGACTTCAGTCTGTCTGTGACAGTTAATGCACCAACCCATGGATAATGGCGAATGCTGAGCCACTACTTCCATTTCTTCTACCTTACCATGACAAGTCTGACATTCTAATCCACCAACTGTGACATGCTGAGCATGATTGAAGTAGACATGATCAGGTAGATTATGAACTCTGATCCATTCTATTGGGCCTTGCACTTCTTTTTTCTGCTCATTAGTTAGAGAACTCACGATGCCTTCCCACTCCGAGTCGATCTTATCAATCAGATCATCTGTCACCTTCTCAAACTTCTCATCGTTCTCTATGGCATTCTCGAGCATCCATCCTGTGTAGATATCTTTCTTTTCCTCCATGGACATATCCTCAAAACCTTCTATATATTCACCAGTTCCTTTCGGTAAATATCCAGTGGATGCATATATCTTAGTCAATTCAGCAGTACCATATTCGGACCCATATTTAATCGCTGCATGACAGTTTATACAAGTATTCGTTGCTGGTATCACAGCATGCTTAGATCTTCTGGCACCGTCATGACAGTACTGACATTCTATTTTGTTTACTCCTGCGTGAGTCGCATGCGAGAATTTGATTGGTTGTTCAGGTGCATAGCCTTGCTGTCTACCTAATGAGATAGAATTAGATGCTGCTGTGTAAGCTCCTAATACTATAAGTCCGAATAATATGAATGACACCACTCCTTTACTGGTCAAAGTTTCAAACATGGTTTGCTTCCTGTACTCAGTACCATCCTTCTCTGCATTGAGGACATTGAGGTTTCCTATGATTCTTGATAGTAGCAATGAGAATAGTCCTAAACCAGCGAATAGTGCCCAGTATATCCAGTTTGGGATTCCTTTATCTTTTACACCATCAGCTGCACCCGCTACTGCTGCTACAGCAGCTGCCCCATAAGTTCCAGAGTACATTCCGTCCACATATAATAAAAGCGAAGCTATATCATCATCAGCCAGCTGAGGAAAAGCGTTCATTACAGACTTATTGTACTCATTATAGATTGTGTTTGCTCTTGGATGTCCTGCCCTTATGAGCGCTTGAGAATTCCTGATCCAAGAATATAAGTCTGACTCTGGAAAGTCTGCCCATCTGTCCTGTACACCTCCTAAAGCAGGTCCAGTCGATGCAGACTTCATATTTTTCGCATGACAAGTAGCACAATTCGTCTTAAATAGTGCTTTTCCAAGGTCAGCTGAAGGCTGTGAGAATATGAAAGAACTAACAAAAAGAAGGATAACTGAAGCCAACCCTTTATAAGTCAATGATTTATGTATCATTATTATGTGACTTTTATTTATAATCAAGGAACCCGTGGTTTAAATTGGTGCAAAAATATTACTCAAACGCCTTATATTTCAATATTCAAAAGTGTTATTTTCTATTTAGATTCCTTCTAAATAATATCTATAAATGTATTGAAAATCAAACAGATACAGCTGCTTTGATATGAGGATCAGGCACATAATCTTTTAATGCAAAATCTTCAAAAGTAAACTCGAATATATCTTTGACTTCTTTATTAATTTCTAAGGTAGGTAAAGCCTTAGGTCTTCTCTCCAATTGCAGTTTAGCTTGCTCGATGTGATTATTGTATAAATGTACATCACCAAAACTATGAATAAACTCACCTGCTTCCAAACCACACGCCTGTGCCATCATCATCGTAAGCAGTGCATATGAAGCAATATTAAAGGGTACGCCCAAGAAAACATCGGCTGATCGTTGATATAACAGGCATGATAATTTACCATCTACGACATAAAACTGAAACAGACAGTGGCATGGCGTGAGAGCCATTTCGCTCAGTTCTCCTACATTCCATGCGTTTACAATAATCCTTCTGCTATCAGGATTTTTTTTAATTAGATCCACTGCATTCTGAATTTGATCTACAGTCGTGCCATCCTGCTTACCCCATGATCTCCACTGCTTGCCATACACTGGACCTAAGTCACCACGCTCATCAGCCCAGTCATTCCATATTCGGACACCATTATTTTGTAAGTATTTGACGTTAGTATCTCCCTTTAGAAACCAAAGGAGTTCGTGTACGATAGACTTGAGGTGCAATTTTTTAGTGGTCAGCATCGGGAATCCATCCTGAAGATTCATCCTCATCTGATATCCAAAACAGCTAAGTGTACCAGTGCCTGTCCTGTCAGACTTAGGACTTCCATTCTCCAGTATATGCTTGACTAAATCAAGGTAAATCTTCATATCTCCAATTGGTCATCAAAGATTATAAATTTTTATCATATGATACAGATAAGATGATAGTTATTTTATTGAGCTCAGAGTTTTGAGAAGTACGTCTATCATTCTGTGCAATCAGCTTTTAGAGTAGAATGCACTTGAATCAATGTTTACAACATATACAGCATGAATTGCTGTCATTATATCGCCATACATCCTTGAATTGATTTTAATCACTTAATTCATACCAGTCAATATCTGTCAACGCTTTTCTTCTTCCACTCGTCGTAGGCGCATAGTGCTCAGCGAGATAAGCGATAATGATTGGCTCTGACTCTCCAAGATTTGGCAGATTCTGAGTTTCGTACATCCATTCTATCATCGACTTCCAGCCATCCGCTGTTGCACGATTCTGAGTGATTAACTTTGATGAATGGCAGGATAAGCATTTCACCAATACTTCAGTAATCCCATTACCTGCGATGAGTCCTGTCGGCTGATGGATTCCTTCCTTGATATCAGCTAACACTTTCTGATTGGTAATCCCGTAATCTTTGACTTTGAGACTATCAATACTTTTTTTTTCATCTTGACAGCCGATTAGTAATACAAGGAAAGAAAGTAGTATCACTGATACAGTTAGTTTTTTTGTCATACCACGTATTTGACTGCTATTCTGTGACAAGCATTATTCAAGTATCCTTTTGGATTCCATCCTGGAAGAATCATTGGTTGTGCCCTACCCTCATCATCGGTCGCCCGCGCCCATATCTCATAGTATCCTTCAGATGGTAGGGTTACTACTGACTCCCAGATCTGCCATGCTAAGCGATTCTTTGGATTCGATAATTGACATGGCATCCACGTCTGTCCGAAGTCTATGGAGTATTCTACTGACTTGACAGATAAGTCGCCTGCCCATGCTTTACCGTTTATCTTGACCTGCGGTACTGTCACCACAGCACCAGACTTAGGCCTGGTAATGATCGACTTCACAGGCATGGATTCTATAATGCACATATCATCGTCTTCTACTTTAGTGCCTGGCGCTACGGGGTCACATGGCACTCTATATGACTGGCCACCCATCTTAGGTCCATCATGTACTTGATTTCGGATGACTAATCTATCTATCCATTTACCTGAACAAGAAGCTGGCCAGCCGCCTATCACCAATCGTAAAGGATATCCATGTAAGTGTGGAAGGTCTTCACCATTCATAGCCCAAGCTATCAGAGATTCACTCTCCATAGCCTTACGCATAGGGACTCCTCTGGATATAACGACTTTATCTTCATCACCACTTAAGTGCTTATCTTTTCCATAGTATCCAATGTATCGCGCATCTGGTTTTACACCAGCTAGGTCTATGACATCTTTAAGCCTGACTCCAGTCCACTCTGGACAAGCCACTGCTCCGATAGACCATTGATTCCCTTTGGCTGGAGGATCAAATTCGCTTCGACCATTACCTCCGCATTCTAAGGTGAGCTGTAGTGTCTGCTGTTTGAATTTTGTCTTAAGATCCTGAAGTGACAGGACTACTTTCTTAACTGCCGACTCTCCTTCTATGGTTAAGGTCCATTTATCTATGTCGATATCTTCGGGCGGTAGGCCATTGTTTCTGACAAACATTCTCTCTTTAGATGTCTTAGCTTCATCTAATAAATGAGCTGGTGCCTGAGCATTCAGTGGTCGATCGTTAAGCACTTCCATATCTGGATGCTTCCCTGCTATATCTGAGAATAAAGTAAGGTCAGACTCTATCAGTAAATTTAAGCCATCAGGTATGAAGCCGGCATATAGTATAGGAATACCCGATATGCTGTACTTTAAAAAATTTCTTCTGTCAGAAGGAGCCATTCACAATTTTCATATTTTAAAAAATCATAGCTTATGAAAGATAGTATTCATAAGCTAAAGAAGCTATATTATAGATTTATCAACTTGGATAAATATACCTAATAGTTAGAACCTGCATAGACTCTACCATCTAATTCTAATCTATTTTTATCCTTGATGCGAATCTTACTAAATTCGGGATGATGCGGGTTAATGAGGATATTTCTTTCTTGCTGCAGGACAGCTGAAGGTACTGATAAGAGCAGACTCGACCTTTCGACTAACCATTCAGATCCAATATCTACCGTCGACTGATCATATCCCTCATTTCTCCATTTCGGATCTAAATCTTCCAGTCCATATACGTATTGACTACATTCTTCAGGAATATCTATCTCTATATATCCATAAGTATCATCTACTAGTTTTCTGACCTGATTAGCCAGTAATTCTAATACGGCCAAGGACAAATGTCCAGAAGCATATAGTACAGGAAGTCCTTCTCTATTCCACCTTCCTCCATAAAGCTTCGCACCTATGCCTGTAAGATCTTCAAGATACTTCCACTTGCCTATTCTGTATGCGATCACCGACTTGTCATTCTAATCAAAAAATAAAAATCTCATCAATAAACTCCGTACTCTATTCTACCTAAAATCTTAACTAAGATAGCTGTACCGAGTGTGGTATCCAGAAAGTGAATAGGCTTATTGTGATTAAGGGATGCCAGATCACTATGAAGCCACACCTCTAATGACGCCTCACTACCTAAGACTTCTAACCCTCTCCTGATTACTTCTGCAATCCCTAATACTTGCTCTGATACATGAACACTTAGTGAATCAGTAGGCGCTTTGCGCTGTAAAGTCCTGTGCGATATATGTAATAACCCACTTAATTTCTCCATACTTATTCCGAGCATCCCTGCGACTGAATCAAGAGACTGCTTAGGTAGCCCTTTCCTGGTAAGATGGATAAGGTCCATCTCATTATCTATGTCATTCTTAATGGATGTCTCACCACCTAATATAGCACGCAGCTGATGGTACTTCGGGGTCATAGAATTATACTTTATGGCTGCTTCTTCTACTCCTGACATATTATTTGGCCTTTTATATTTCGACATATCACGACATTTGTCTACAATTTACGTATTATAGTCGTGTATTCCTATTCTTTCCTCCATTTTCATACTTCTTAGCTTACTTTACTCTTTATTTTTCTATTAACTTTGATTTTAATATGGGATTCTCGTTAAAGGCTTCTTGGAACTATAAATGCCCGAAATGTAGGCATGGTGATATTTTCGTGTCTCCTATGGATATTAAGAATCCTCTTAATATGCCAGAAAGATGTGAAAAATGTGGGCAGCGTACAGAACCAGAATTAGGCTTTTACTATGGTGCCATGATGGTATCTTATGGCATCTCAGCATGGCTTTACTTAGGCCTTGTCTTAATTCTTGTATTTTATTTTAAATGGACGGTCAATAAAGCTATGGTCTTGCTGATCTTTCTGGCCGTCATCACATATTTACCTCTGCTTCGCTATTCTAGATCTTTATGGCTTCACTTTAATGTAAGACACAGCGCTGAGGAGGAATTAAAACAAAAGCAGCTCTCTCTTGAATCTAAAAAAGAAGTAAAAGAAAATAACTGGAAACACAGCCACAAATAAAACGGTAAGATCCTACCCTTTTAAATAGGCATGTTCTGTAGTAGTAAATAATTCAGAAGTAAAAGAGCTGTAGGTCAAGCTGATATGACTTTAACACTTTTAGGTCAAAATCTGTACAAATACTTAGGTATAATTTAAATCTGTCAAATACCTTATAGGTTGCTTTTTATCTGGATTAGATTCGTTACCCCGTTTAATGCCAAAAACTCTTAACAGCGAGGTAATAATTCAGGGTAAACGTGTTCAATCAAATTCAAGATTGTCAATTCATAGAATAAACTTCCTATATGAATAAGGTCTTATTTGTAAAAATCTCTTTAGAATCGTAATGGGATTTTTAGAAGTGGCGGCTGCCTGCCAGG
>ENA-ORXT01001514-ORXT01001514.1-marine-metagenome-genome-assembly--contig:-NODE-1514-length-30941-cov-5.988012_pt1 | contig 30941 bp, 27 predicted proteins | sample MGYA00237868_ERZ511482 | MGnify/ENA metagenome assembly ERZ511482 | reverse complement strand
AGGACTTCCTCGTCGCCAGAGAAGCGAGAAAATGGGAGAATCCGCGTGACTTCCCGGGAAGGCCCGACTATCCAAAATACTGACCATGAAACTCACCTATATCCTCCTCCCCCTCGCCGCTCTCGCCCTCACCCTGACCTCCTGCGGGGCTCTCGATTCTGCCACAGGCATGGCCGGCAATGCAGCCGGCGGTGCAATGAATGCCACCAAGAAGGTCGGCGGCGCAGCCATGGACACCACCAAGAAGGTCGGCGGCATGGCCACCGACGTAGCCAAGGGAGCAGCCCGCGGTGCGGCCACAGGTGTCAAAGGCGCAACCGGGGCCGTCAAAGGTGCCGCGACCGGTGCCGTCGATGGTGCGCGTAGCGCAGTCAGCAACTAAGCCAGTCCGATCCAGATTTGCATAACCGGAGGGTGGCCCGACCGCCCTCTGGTTTTTTGTGCCCTCGATGGAATCGGGTCAAAGGATCATCGCAACGAAAGGACGGACCTTGGTGCCAAACGAAAGGACGGACCTTGGTGCCAAGGACGGACCTTGGTGCCAGACAATCTGTCTTCTCGCCGCCGAGGAAGTTCTCACGCTGCTCGGCGGCCAGCCGGGACTGATTTTGGAGGGACTAACCTTGGTGCCAGACAATTTGTCTTCAGGTCCCTGGTACCAGACAATTTGTTGTCTTGGGGAAGGGGACTTGGAACGCGTTCCGACCGTGATAGCATCATGTGATACGATCACGCCGTGACGCCACCTTTTGAGATCACTCAAGCCACCCACGACCTGATCATCAGGATCGAACGACTGCTCGGGCGTTACGAAGGGCTTCACTCGCCGGCTCCTCTGACGCGTTTGCGGCGTTCGGAGCGGGTGCGGACGGTCCACGACAGTCTTGCGATCGAGGGCAACACCCTGAGCCTGGAACAGGCGACGACGGTGCTCGAGGGCAAGCGCGTGACCGCACCGGACCAGGACATCCGCGAGATGAAGAACGCCCACGCGGTTTACGAGGAACTGGGGTCGTGGAAGCCGTTTGCGGTGAAGGACTTTCTGGCTGCCCACGGAATGCTCATGCAAGGGCTGGTGGCGTCGGCGGGGCGCTGGCGGTCGGGTGAGGTGGGCATCGCCAAAGGAAATGAGATCGCGCACGTCGCACCGCCGGCCAACCGGGTCGACGGGCTCATCCAGGATCTGCTGAAGTTCGCCGAAACCGATGCGCGGCCGATGCTGGTTCGGGCCGCGGTGGTCCACTACGAGATCGAGTTCATCCATCCCTTTGAGGACGGCAACGGGCGGATCGGGCGCCTTGGCACACCTTGCTGTTGCATCACTATCACCCGGCCTTTGAGTTCGTGCCGGTGGAGTCGGTGATTCGTGAACGTCAGCAGGAGTACTACGATATCCTGGGCGCCTGCGACCGGGCGGGAAACTCGACCGCTTTCGTGGAGTTCGGGCTGGCCGCCGTCGAATCGGCCCTGCGGCGTTTCCTGGAGGGCCTGCAAGCGGAACCGGTCACGCCCGACCACCGGTTGAAGATCGCCGCTCAGCACTTCGGCAGCGACGTGTTTCGCCGAATGGACTACCTCGGCCTGTTTCCGAATCTCTCCACAGCAACTGCTAGCCGCGATCTGCGCCATGGGGTTAAGGGAGGTTGTCTGCGCAAAGAGGGCGAACATGCCATGACCCGGTACCGCGTGGTTTCGTATTTGGAGAGGCGCTGAAGCAGGTACGAGAGAATTTGTCGGACACACCCCAGCGCGAAGATTGAGAAGCCGGAAAAGGAGGGTAGGGCAGGGGCGTCCCCGACCCGCCGTCGTGGCAGCAGGCAACGCGAGGCGGTCGCTGGGCGCTCCCTTTGGCGGGTCCGGAGGCCCACGCCCTACCACGATCGACAAATCCTCCAACGGCCTGCTTGGAAAAAGGCCATTCTTGGGGCTTCATCAAGCGCCATTGCTCCTAACCAACTCCAAAAGATGAGACCGGAGCCGCCTTGCGACGACCCCGGTCCGTGTATCCCCATCAACCTCAGTCGAGTGAGTTACTGGCGGCTTGCGCCGGGTTCGTCACTCTTTCGGTTACTATTGTAGACATCCGAGGGATGATTTTGTTCAAAGCGGAGTACGGATTTCTACGAACTGCCGCGCGCAGGCTTGGCGAGGTGGCGACGCGAGGCGGTCGGTAGACACTCGGTTCGGGAGTTCACTCACTTGCAGGGATGGCCCCATCCACTCTACGCAAGGATTTCACGCACGACCCGACCGTGGACGTCGGTGAGGCGAAAATCGCGGCCGGCGTATCGGTGAGTCAGTCGTTCGTGATCGACGCCGAGCAGATGAAGGATCGTGGCGTGCAGATCGTGCATGTGGACCTTCCCCTCGACCGCCTGAAATCCCATCTCATCGGTGGCGCCGTGGGCGTGGCCCGCCTTGACCCCGCCGCCGGCGAGCCAGGAGGTGAAGCCGCGCGGATTGTGATCGCGCCCGTCCTTGTTCTGCGAAAAAGGCGTGCGGCCGAATTCACCACCCCACCAGACGAGCGTATCCTCGAGCAGCCCCCGGCGCTTGAGGTCGGTGAGGAGCCCGGCGATGGGCCCGTCGACCTGACGTGCCAGAGTCTCGTGCTTCCCGAGGTTGCCGTGCTGGTCCCAGACAGGATTGGAGGAGTTGTCGCAATGGCTGACCTGGATGTACCGCACCCCCGACTCGGCGAGCTGGCGGGCGGCGAGGCACTGGCGACCGAAGCCGTCGGTCGCGTCGCTGCCGATCCCATACAACTGACGGGTCTCCGGAGTTTCACGGTCGACGCTGACCAGATTGGCCGCCTTGTTCTGCATGCGCCAGGCGAGCTCCATGGAGTCGAGTGCACCGGCGATGCGCGGATCGTCACTCTGTGCCACCTGGTGCTCGTTGAGCTTGCGCAGGAAGGCGTGCTCGCGCTCGTTCTGCTCAGGATCAAGCGGACTTTTCAGGTTGCCGATGACGGGGGCGGCGTTGGGATTGCCGGGCTGGCCGAGCACCGTGCCCTGGTGGATCGCGGGGAGAAAGGCGTTGCCGTAGTTGCGTGGGCCACCCTTGTTGGCAGGTGGGTTCACGGTGACGAAGGCGGGCAGGTTCTCGTTGCCTGAACCGAGCCCGTAGCTGATCCACGCGCCCATCGAGGGTCGCACCAGGCTGGTGGCGCCGGTGTGCAGAAACAGGGTCGCGGGCCCGTGGGCCACGCCCTCGGTGTGCATGCCGTGGAGAAAGCAGAGATCATCGACGTGCTCGGCCACTTTGGGAAACAGCGCGGAAACGGGGCGCCCGCATTCACCGTGCTGCTTGAATTCCCAGAGCGGCTTGAAGACCTGGCGACTCTCGACCTTGCGGGTGCGAGGCACCTTGAAATCGACGCTCTGGTCGTGGTGCTTCCAGAGAGCCGGCTTGTGATCAAAGGTGTCCACCTGGCTGGGGCCGCCCTGCATGAAGAGAAAAATGACGCGCTTTGCGCGAGGTCGGACGAGAGCCGAAGAATGAAGCGTCGCCGGCGCGAGCCCCGAGGCCGCTGCGAGCTGGTCCGCCATGGCCGAAAAGGCCAGCCAACCAAAGCCACAGGCGCCCTGCTGGAGTAGCGAGCGGCGGTCGATTCCGGAGGAGTCTGGCTGGGAGCGGTTCATCACGTCCCTGAGTACGGGGAACAGCGCTCTGCTCTTGCGCGAGAACTGTTCGCTACCACCCGATCGCTTTCTGGAACTCGCCGAGGCGTGTCTCGGTGAGCGCTTCCGCGACGAGAACCGAGCGACCCGATGCACCGCGGCGAACCAGGCCGACGCGGTCGGGGCTGCTGCCGCGGAAGAGCCGAAGATCGTCCTCCGAGGGAAGAGCCCAGTTGCGGCGGAGCGACATCGACTTGCGAAGTGCGTGGAACGCCTCGGCGGCGTCTTCTTCGGTGGCGAAGCGCAGCTCCCAGACAAACTCTCCTTCGGCCGCGCTCTCGCCAGCGACCGCCACCCTGTCCCCGGCCCAGCCGGCAGCGGCCTGAATGGCCATCGGTTCGGGAAGGTAGCGCTTCAGGTAGAGGAGCAGATCGAGTTCGCCGAGCACCCCGCCCCAGATCGGCTCACCCATTTCCTCAGGGGCGGACCAGTCCGGCAGGTCAGGTTGCCAGCCCCCCTCGAGGTAGAGCTCGGGATGCAGAATCTGAGCGGTGTGCGCGGGCGGGTTGCGCTGCGCTTCGTCGACGCCGGCATTGCCGAGGCTCTCATGGATCGAGAGGGTGAACTGGCCACCAAGGATCCGGGGAAAGGCGATCAGCTGCTCGCGCAGAAAGGCCGGCGCCTCGAAGTACTCGCGCTCTTCGAGAAAGCCGTCGAGAGCATCCCCTTCATTGCTGCTCTGCGCGCTGGCCGCCAGCTCGATCTGGAAACGAATGAGCCCGGCATCTCCGCGGGCGAGAGCGAGACGCGCGAGGTAGCCGTCTTCCTCTTGCGGGACCGGCTGCCAGGGCCAGGGGCCCTCAAAGTGATCCCTCTGGAGCATGGCGGCGAGTTCTGCGGCGCGATTGGCCGTCGTCTTCACGAGCGAAGCATTGTCTTCCTCGAAGAACCAGATCTCCGGTCCACTCGACGAGACCAGACCACCCGAAGCCTCGAGCACGCATTCCGTCACGGCCGGGAGAAGATCGACCTCGAGTTCAGTGAAGCCGAGGATCGCGTAGGTCCGCCCCATGCGCACGAAATGGTCGGGCGCGAGACCAGCAGTCAGCCTCGCCGACACCCGCTCGCGGAGTCGGTCGTCGGACTCGAGGGACACCACCGGCGGCTGGGAGAAGTCGAGCTTTCGGAGGGAGGCGACCCGAGTGGCGAGCTCGTCGAAGTCAGGATCATCGCTCGCGGACACGCCATCTTCGCCGCTCTTCCCAGCGGACTGCTGCTGCTTGATCAGCGCACGAAGACGGGCGTTTTCCTGGCGGGCGAGTTCAAGCTGCTCCGCCTGATATTCAATCGTCCCCTTGAGAATCTCGACGTCGCTTTCCGGCGCGCCGGGAGCGCCGGCGGTCAGGTTCGCGGCGACCGCAAGCGCCGTCCCTTCGACTCCCGTGGGAAGCGCGGGGCCGGTGCGAGCCCCTCCACGAGAGGAGGCAGCGGAAGGCTTCTCATCCGGGAGCCCCACGAAGTAGAGAGCAACCCCGAGCCCAAAGCCGAACAGCGCGAGGACGAGAAGCAGGGTGAGCGGGCGCATCCGAGCAAAGCGTGGACGAGGCGGGCGCAGTGGCGAGTCAGCGCGCCTTGGGGCGGCTGTTCAGCGGTGCCGAAGGGGCCCTCTGGGGACCGTCAAGCCGGTCCCCCTGATGAAGCTGATTCCCGTTCACGTTGGGAGTCGCCAACGCCGACTTGGCATTTCCATCGATCACGGGCTGGGGATTGCTGATGCCGCCCGCATAGTTGTAGATCAGTGGCTTGAGGCTCTTGCCGCTTGCATCGTAGCGAAAGATCAATCTCCGCACGACCGCGTTGTTGCTATCGAAGGTGCGCTCCTCGACCATCCTCCCCGAGTTGTCGAAGCCGAACTGCACGCGCCCGACGAGCTTTTTTTCCGAGCCGAAGATGAGGCCGCGGAGAGCCCGGCCCGCCTCGTCGAGTTCAAAGACTTTCCGGGCCACGACAAGATTTCTACGGTTGAAAGTCAGCTCCTCGAGGACGCGGGCCTGAGGGTTGCGCCGCGATTCCGTCTTGTTGCCGTTCTCGTGGATGATCGTCTGCGCCACCACCTGATTGCGGTCGACCGCCGCAGCCTGAGGAGCCGGGCACAGGGAGAGCACAAGGAGGGCGCATGCAGGAATCGTCCAAACCATCCGTCGACCAAGAGAAATCATGGGTGCATGATACCTCCAATCGATGAAGCGATCAACCTTGCCTCTGGCGTCCTGGAAAGTGGGCGGCCGGCTCCTCGAGCCCGAGTCGCGCGGTCTCGTCATGGGCATCGTCAACGTCACCCCCGACTCCTTTTCCGACGGCGGACGCTTCCTCGATCTCGAGGCGGCGGTCGAACATGCCCTCCAGCTGGCGGCCGAGGGAGCCGACCTGCTCGACGTCGGAGGCGAGTCCACCCGCCCCGGCGCCGACCCCGTGAGCGCTGAAGAAGAAATGCGGCGGATCCTGCCCGTGCTCGAGCGGCTCCGGGACCAGACCGACGTTCTCCTCTCGGCAGACACCTCCAAGGCGGCCGTCGCCGAGGCTGCGCTCGAGGCGGGCGCCGACGTCATCAACGACGTCACCGGGTTCCGGGATCCTGCCATGATCGCCATCGCCGCGGCTTCCGAGGCCGGACTGGTGGTCATGCACATGCAGGGCGACCCTGGGACCATGCAGCAGGCTCCTCGCTATGACGGCGACGTCGTCGCCGAGGTGAGCGCCTTCCTCGGAGGGCGCCTCGCAGCTCTGCAGGAGGCGGGAATCGATCCGGAGCGAGTCGTCGTCGATCCCGGCTTCGGCTTTGGCAAGACCCTCGCTCACAATCGCGAACTGGTCCTCCGGCTCCCCGAATTCCGCCGCCTCGGTCGGCCCCTGCTCGTGGGCGTCTCGCGCAAGTCGATGATCTCGATGCTCCTCGACGACCCCGGCATCGAGGTCCGCGACAGCCCAACCACCGCCCTCACCTCCGCCCTGCGGGAGCAGGGCGCCTCCCTGTTCAGAGTTCACGAAGTCCGCCCCAGCGTCGAGGCCCTGCGCATGACCGAGGCCATCCTCGGAGCAACTCGGTAGTTTTTTCACCCGACCACGCCCTCCTGCTGGTGGAATGCCCACCCTCTGCTAGAGTGGCACTCTCGTGAATCAGGTCTGGCTCTTCATCCAACAGCATTACCGGGATGCGATCGAGATCGCCATCCTCTGGGGACTGATCTATCAGGCCTACCTCTACTTCCGGGCAACACGCGCGGCCCGCATTCTCACGGGACTGCTGATCCTCCTGCTCGCGCTTCTCGCCGTCTCCTGGGGGCTCCAGCTGCAGGTGATCCCCTGGCTCATCAGCAAGCTCTCCATCTTCCTTGCGATCGCGCTCGTCGTCCTCTTTCAGCCCGAACTCCGGCGGGCCCTCGCTGAACTCGGCAGCCAGCGTCTCTTCTTCTCCCTCGGCAGCCAGCCTTCGGAACTCGCCGAGCCCATCGCCGAGGCCGTTGGAAAACTCGCCAACAAGCGTTTCGGAGCCCTCATCGCCATCGAACGCCGCATCGAGCTCACCGACCATGTCGGCACCGGAGTCGTGATGGACTCCGAAATCACCGACGAACTCCTGCTCACCCTGTTCCATCCCAAGACCGCCCTCCACGACGGCGGCGTCGTCATTCGGCAGGACCGCCTGCACGCTGCCGCCTGCGTCTTTCCCGTCAGCCAGAAGGAAAACCTCGAACGAAGCCTCGGTCTCCGCCACCGCGCCGGCATCGGGCTCAGCGAGGAAACCGATGCCGTCATCGTGATCGTCTCCGAAGAGACCGGCGAAATCTCCATCGCCGTCAATGGCGCCCTCGACCAGGACATTCCACGCAGCGAACTCGCCGAACGGATCGCCGCACTTCTGGGCAGCACCACCGCCGATGCGGAGTCCGAAGGGGAAACCAGCTCCAGCGAAGGATAGAATCATGGCCATCATCAAGCGTCTCATCTTCAAGCACTGGCAGGCCAAACTGGCCTCGCTCGCGCTCGCCATCCTCGTGTGGTCGATCGTGAAAAAGACGCTGACCCCCTACTACCCGCCTTCCGTTCTCGATAATCCAGCCGGGTCGCTCGAGGCGTTCCTCCTCCCCGAGTGGAGGCCCGTCGTCGAGATGACCGACAGTTCGCACTGGACAGGCAGCGCGGGCTGACCATGTCTTAGCGCCCATGTCCAGCACCCCCACGCCCCGCTACTTCGGCACCGACGGCATTCGAGGTCCCGCCAACGTCCACCCGCTCGTTCCCGAGTTCGCAACCCGCCTCGCCGGAGCTGCCGCCTCCGTCCTCGCTGCCGATGGAGGCAGGGTGCTGATCGTCCGCGACCCCCGCCGCTCCGGCCCCATGCTCGAGAGCGCTCTCGCCGCCGGGCTGCTCTCCGCCGGCCTCGACGTCTTTCTCGGCGGGATCCTGCCCACCCCCGCCGCCTCCATCATCGGTCGCCGCCGCGAGTGCGCGTTCTCCATCGTCGTTTCCGCCTCCCACAACCCCGCCGCCGACAACGGCATCAAGTTCTTCGGCGGAGACGGATGCAAGCTCAGCGAGGAACAGGAATCCGCCATCGAAGCCGCCGTCCAGAGCGAGGCCGAGCCCGCTCGGGTCGCCGGATCCGAGACCGGCCAGATCCACCCTCTCGAAGCCGCCGACATCGATGCCTATCTCGACTTCGCGACGAGCACTTTCGGCGACAACCGTCTCGACGGCCTCACCATCGCCGTCGATGCGGCCAACGGCGCCGCCTTCGAGACGACCCCGGCCGTCCTAACCCGCCTCGGCGCCGAGGTCCTTCTCCACCACGCCGAACCCGACGGGCTCAATATCAACGAAGGCTGCGGTTGCACTCACAAGGAATGCATCGAACAGCTGGTCCGCGAGACCGGCGCCGACCTCGGGCTCGCCCATGACGGCGACGCCGACCGCGTGCTCCTCGTTGACGAAGAGGGCCACGCCCTCGATGGCGACGAGATCATGGGCATTGTCGCGCTCCACGGCCTCCGCAACGGCACCCTCGGCGGCGATACACTGGTGGCCACCATCATGAGCAACGCCGGACTCGATGCCGCGATCGCAGACGCCGGTGGAAGCGTTCTCCGCACCGACGTCGGCGACCGGCACGTTTCCGAAGCCATGCGCAAGGGCGGGCACAACGTCGGCGGCGAGCAGAGCGGACACTTCGTCTTCTCCGACTTCGTCCCCACCGGCGACGGCCTCGTCAGTGCCCTGCAGGTACTCCGGGTCGTCCGCGAGACCGGCAACCCCCTTTCCGAGCTGCGTCAGGCGATCCGCCTCTTTCCCCAGACCCTGCTCAATGTCCCGGTCGCCTCCAAGCCTCCTCTGGACGAACTGGTCGAGACCGCCGAAGCCGTCACGGCAGCCGAAACCACCCTCGCCGGGCGAGGCAGGGTGATGCTCCGCTACTCAGGCACCGAGTCCCTGCTGCGGGTACTGGTGGAAGGCGAGGAGCGGCCGCAGGTCGAGGCCCTCGCATCGCAGATCGGCCAAACGGCGGCTGCGGAAATTCTTCGGGCCTAACGTCAGGGAAGCCGTGATCCCACTTCCCTTTCCGTAAGTTTGACTTATGCTTCTCCATGAATATCGAGGAAGGGGAATCGCCAGCCCGCGAAGAATCTCGTCCGGCCCGCGAGAGACGCGAGGAACGCGAGCGGACCATCCATGCCTTTGCGAAGGGTGTCGGTCATGACCTCGGGAACATCCTCACCCCCATGGTGTGGGTCGCCGACAGCCTCGCACAGACCGTCGGCGAAGATCCGCAAGGCAGGGAGGACCTTGAACTCCTTGCCATCGCCAACAGCCAGGCACGCGAGATCCTCGAGGACCTCATGATGCTCGGGGGCACCGCTAGCAGAGGCAGCTCCGACATCCTGCCTGCTCAGCTTCTTGCCGACTGGTCGCGATCCACTTCCCTGGAATCCCTGCGGGCGGAGTATCCGAATCGAGACATCCTCATCCAACCCGACACCGGATCGACCCCGATCTTCGGGTCCGAAAAAACCCTGCTCCGGCTCTTCTATCTCCTCGTGCGACAAGGACTCATCGGAGCAGGGGACGGAGGCAGCGCCCGGCTGGCCCTGAGTCCCGTGATTCTAGAGGAAGAGAGACTCGGGTACGACCGAATCCCAGCCGGCTCCTACCGCGTTCTCGAACTCAGTCACGACGGCGTCCCCATCCCCACCGAGGCGCTGGACCGTGTCTTCGAACCCTTCGCTTGGGGACGGATGCAGGGGAAAGTCGGCACCGGACTGGGACTTGCCGTCGCACGGGCCATCACCCTGAGCCTGGGGGGAGGCTGCGACGTGGGAGTCTCCGAGGGCACCAGCCAATACCGCTGCTTCCTTCCCGAGTAGCGGGCGGAGTCGTAAAGTATTCATGCACGCCGCCGACGCCAGAGAGTGTCTGCTCAGCCAGACGGGAGCCGGAGAAGAGACCCCCTTCGGGCCTGACGTGCTTGTCTACAAAGTCGGCGGCAAAATGTTCGCCACCCTCGCCTTTGAGGGCGACTCGCCGCGCATGAACCTCAAGTGCGACCCCGACCGTGCTCTCGAGCTGCGCGCGGAGCATGAGGAAATCGTGCCCGGCTACCACATGAACAAGAAACACTGGAACACAGTCATTCTCGACGGCCGGCTCCCCGCGGAACTCGTGCGCGAACTGGTTGAACACAGCCACGCTCTTGTCGTCGCCGGACTGCCAAAAAGCGCTCGACCCGCGAGCTGACCCTTCGATCCGAGGCCTAGTGGAAATGGTGCTTGGTTAAGCCAGACATGGCCTTTTTTTCGTGAAGGCGAGTCGAGGCTTTCGCAACCGTGGTAGGGCGCGGGCCTCCGAACCCGCCGAAGGGAGCGCCCGGCGACCGCCTCGCGCTACCTGCTGCCGAGACGGCGGGTCGGGGACGCCCCTGCCCTACCTTTTCCCTTGGTTCGGGGTTCATTAACCAAGCGCCGTTGGGCCTAGGAGCAATGGCCTTTTTCCGTGAAGGCGGGTCGAGGCTTTCGCAACCGTGGTAGGGCGCGGGCCTCCGGACCCGCCGAAGGGAGCGCCCAGCGACCGCCTCGCGCTACCTGCGTCCGCGACGGCGGGTCGAGGACGCCCCTGCCCAACCTTTTCCCTTGGTTCGGGGTTCATTAATCAAGCGCCGTTGGGCCTAGGAGCAATAGCGCTTTGGTTAAGCACTTGAAGCCCCAAAGGGGCGCTCCCTACCTGCGGGGGCGAGGTAGTGAGGCCGCCCCTTCAGGGCTCATGTCTTTTTCCGTCCACGAACCCCAGGCGATGCCCGGGCAACGCCCGGAGCTAGATTAGGATGCCCCTTTGGGGCGTCTCTACCGTAGAAAATCCTCGATACCCCCCACGAACCAAGCGCCGTTGGGCGTAGAAGGCTGTCGAAAAAAACATCATATTTCCTTATTTTTCATATTGCCATAATTCACGAGTGCCCTAGAAAGTTTTCCATCATGATGAAAACAACACTCGCCTGCATTGCCGGCGCCGCGCTTTTTGCGATCGGCGGAAACGCTCACGCTCAGATCAGCTACAACTACCTCGAAGCCGGCTACCAATTCTCCACCACCACCATCCAGGACGTTGAAATTGATGGGAACGGCATCCGGGCCGGACTTTCCTACTCGCCGATCAACAATTTCTTCGGTTTCCTTGACGCGGACTGGGCCTCTCTCGACACCGATGAGGACGCCTCCGTCTTCGACCTCACGGCAGGAGTCGGCATCTACTACCCCGTCGCCAGCGCCGTTGATCTCGTCGGCCGCGCGGCATGGAAGTTCAGTTCCTTTGACATTTCGGACGTCTCCGGATTCGACGACCTCGACGACGACAACGGCGTCACCTTCGACGTCGGCGTCCGTGCCATGGTCGGTCCCACTTTCGAGCTCGGCGCATTCGTCGGCTGGGAGAGCGTCGGTGATCTCGGCGACGGAGCCGTCATCGACGCCTACGGTTTGTTCCACGTGAACCGTCAGCTTGGAATCGGTGCCGCTGCCGCCTTCGGCGACGACGCTGACGGATTCCGGGCGTTCCTCCGCTACAACTTCTAGACCGGTTCGCCGCTTCTCCCCGAGAAGCAGCTTTCCAATCTCAAGCGAAGGCCGTCCCTCGGGACGGTCTTCTTTTTTGTTCTTCAGCTGACCAACGCAAGACAAGGTTCCGGCTACTCGACGCCGAGCTCTTTCTTCCACCAGCGCAGGTACTCCTCGTCGCTGACCTCGGCGCTGAGGCCACGCTTTTTCATCGTCCGGTCGAAGCTTTTCCACTTCTCCTCCATCACCCGGGGAAGATCGACGACCTCGCTCTCGTCGAGTTCGCCCTGATCGCCAAACGAGCCGATCCAGTCCTCCAGCATGCCGCGCATTTTCTGCAGCTGCTCCTCGTGGGCGGGGTCGGCGGCGAGGTTGCTGAGCTCGTCGGGGTCACTGCGCAGATCGTAGAGCTCTTCGGCGGGCCGGGTCTCGGCAAACCAGTCGGCGGCAGGACCCGTGAGCCTCCCCTGCCGATGCATCACCGCCATGAGGGTGAGCACCGGATAACCTGCCTTCTTGTACCCGCTGTGCTGCGCGTAGCTGCGCTCCGGCTCGAAATTTCGGATGTACTTCCAGTCCTGCGTGCGCACCGCGCGGATGCGGTCCGGCGCATCACCACACCGGTCCCGAGCCGCAAACACCGCCTCGCGTCCCTTCGACCCCTCCCGGCGCCAGTTGGAACCATGCATGGAGCTGCGCGGCTCGATTCCGGCGAGCGCCAGACTGGTCGGGAGAATGTCGATGGCACTGATGAGACGCTCGTCGACGGCACCCGCCTCTTCGCCCGGCACCCTCACGATCAGAGGGATATGAATCCCCTCGTCATAGAGCCACTGCTTGCCCCTCACGTGCGGAGCACCGTGGTCGCCGAAGAAGAAAATCGCCGTCTTCTCGTAGAGCCCATCTTCCTTGAGCCGATCAAGGACGACGCCCACCTTGCGGTCCACCTCTTCAACCATGGCAAGGTAGTTTGCGTAGTCGGCGCGGGTCACGGGATGGTCTGGATAGAACGGTGGAATCTTCAGGTCCGCCCCACTGCGGCCGGTGATCTTGAAGGATCGGTGCGGCTCGCCGATCTGAACCTGAGCAAAGAGGGGCTGGCTCTTGTCGGCAATCTCCCGCCAGTCATAGCCGTCGAAAGCCGTCTTTGCGTCGAAGATGAAGTTGTAGTGGGTCTTGCCCGGCGAACCGAGCGGGACCTCGCCTTTCATCGAGCCGTTGGTGGTCGCGTAGCCGGCCCGGCTAAAGAGCTCCATCGCGGTGCTGGCACGCTCGGGCAGCGGCTGCTTGTCCCGGGTGTTGTGATGGTGGCCATTGATCGTGGTCTGATACTTCCCGGTGATGAAGGCGGTGCGTGAGGAGGAGCAAACAGGCGAGGTGGTAAACGCATTTTCGAACCGCCTCCCTTCCGCTGCCAGCGCATCGATGCGCGGGGTCTTCACGTCAGGATTGCCGTAGCAGCCCAGTTCGGGTCCAAGGTCGTCGGAGATGATCCAAAGGACGTGGAGCGGCTGGGCCGAAGCGAACGCGGCGAGCGCAGGAAGAAGGAGAGCGACGAGGAAGCGCATGAGAGCGCAAGGCTAAACGGGAACGGCACAGCGGGGCAATGAATTCGCATCAGCCACGCGCTCACAAAAAAGGGCGCGGGGGTGAACCCGCGCCCTTCCCAAAATTGGGATGCGTTTCAGCGATGAAAAAGGCCTAGAAATATAGGCGTAGTCCGGTCAGGAGGGTCCAGCCATCGTAGTCGTTGTCGCCACTGAGGTCGGAGTACTCGAGACCGCTCATCAGCTTGAGCTTGTCGCCCATGATGTAGTAGTTCAGTCCGGCGTAAGCCGCCCAGTAGCTGTCTCCACGATCGCCGTCGGCAACGGTGCGCTCGTACCTCCGCTGGAGACGGAGTCCGTCGCCGCTGTCGGAAGCTGCGTACTGGCCGCGAACGACAAAGCGAAGACGATCCGTGAGGTTGTAGTAGGGCATCACGATCAGACCGTACACGTCGGCGTCTCCGGTGGCGTAGATGAGGTCGGTGATGAGGCCTCCAGCATCGGTCTTGGTGGTCGCCCCGAGGGAGAAGACGTTGTCAAAGGACTTGAAGGTGTCGTTGTCGGCGTCGTCATCGTGCCAGAGATAGTGGAAGTGACCGGTCGTCGTGTCGGACAGCTCGTAAGAGAGCCTTCCGAGGGCGTTGAATCCGCCTTCGGTCGTGGGCAGATTGTAGTCACCGTCCACTCCTCCGAACATGCCGTAGACTTCCCAGCCGAGACCGTTGGCCTCGCCGCCGACGCGGACGGCGCCCGTCGTAGCGGGCACGACCTGGTTGACCAGAAGCGAACGCTCGAGGGTGAGAATGCGCTTCGAGGACTGCGTGTATTCCGCAGTGATCTCGGGCTTCAGCTTGCCAATCCCGAAGTGCAGGCCGTTGTCCCCCTCCCAGTGAATTCCGGCGCTGTAGAGATTACTGACGTCGAAGTCGTCATCCACCTCGATGTCGAAAGTCGCTTCCAGCTCAAATCCATTGGAGAGATCGAGGTGAGGCCCAAAACGGAGGCGACGGGTTTCGTAGTCGTCATCGTTTCCGTCGGTTCCGTCCGCCCAGTAGTACTGGCCGTGGTAGCGGCCATGGAAGCCGAACTCGCTGACCATTCCGTCGCCTTCGTAGAGAGTCCCGAGACCCCAGATCGGCTTGAGGGCAGCCTCAAGAGAATCGGCAAAGGAGTGGACGGTACCGCCGGCGAGGCTCGTGGCAGCTCCGGTCATTGAAGCCGGGGCTGGCGCCATGCTCTTGCCTCCCGACATGGGAGCGCTGTAGGAAGACGCGGCGCCTCCGCCGGCGATGAGATTGCCGACGGCAGCCGCGATGGCCACGCTCCCGACTGCGAGTGTTTTGGTCTGCATGTATTGAATTGGTTCGGTTGGTTGGTAGGTCGGCGGAAGAGCCGCAGCACCGAACGGTGATGCACGTCCCCCACATGACTTCCTAACAATGGGAAGCAGGAGTGCCAACATCGAAGAGTGACGAAAAGGACACGGGAAGAATCGGCGCATCTTGAGCGGCCGGGCCGCGGAAAGCGGTGGTGCGGACGCAGGGAGAGGAAGTCTCCCGCCGCTTCACCCTGAATCGCGGCCCGCCGCACCCGAGCCTGCCATGGCGGACTTCCAGGCTCGCCACCACCGCGAAACCGTTCGCTTCTGGTTACACTGAAAAGGCTTGCGCAGCGCCAGCGATGTAGGTACTCAGTATTTCCATGTACCGCGCCTCCATCCTTGTCGCTCTTTCACTGGCCTCCTTGGCCAGCACCCACGCCGCTGTCATCACATGGGGGAATGCCTTCAACGTCGGCAACATCGGAATCGCCCCCACCGACGTCTTCTATCAGGGAACCTTCAGTTCGACCTTCCCCAGCGTCACCCCCGCGCAACGCACCGTCATGGGCTACAACGTGCAGAACAACCCTTATACGATCACCAACCTCGTCGGGGACGACATTGCGTTCAACTTCAACTCCTTTGCCAATCTCACCAGCGGCTTCGACGGAGGGTCGCCCGGCACGAGCGATGCCACCTTGGATCTGCTCCTTGAGCAGATGGTCTGGCCCGGCAACCGCGGTGGAAACAACCCCACACCGATCACGACCCAGATTCCCAATCTCATTCCCGGGCAACTCTACGAAATCCAGCTCTTTGCCGGAGACGACCGAAATGCTGGGTCGTCGAATCGGACGATCAGTTTTTCCGACACCGCGGGAAACACGGCGGGCCCCTTCCGGCTCGGTGACTTTCCCACGGTCTACGGTTCCTTCATCGCAGACGCCACCACCCAGGATCTTGTCGTTCAGGGCAGCGCACATCCCTACCTCTCGGCGGTGGTCGTCTACACCATTCCCGAGCCTTCGCGAGCGATGCTCCTGCTCCTCGGGGTCGCCGGCCTTTTGGGCAGGCGGCGTCATAGTTAAACGACACGCGCATCCTCAGTCGCCGAGGTTGCAGCCGTCTGAATCCACACTGACCAGGATCTGACGATTTCGGCTACATTGGGCCTCCCACACGGTCCGGCCATGAGAGGACAGCCAGCAAGGTTCAGTTCTTCCGAATGATCCGCAGGGACCCGATGATCTTCGTCGAGAGACTTGGATTCTCGGCCCCATTTGCGAGGCGCGGGAGAAGCAGCGCCAGGAAGAGCAATGCGGCAGTCCAAGATGCATCCGCCCTCCCATGGACGGAGAACCGTCAAGTGTCCTAGGGTGCCCCTTCGTCAAAGCCTTCTTGATTCCCCGCGCTTCCCCGTGAAGGTCAGCGCATGGCTTACGATCTCATTGTCATCGGCGGCGGACCTGCCGGCTACGTCGGCGCGATTCGCGCTGCTCAACTCGGAAAGAAAGTCGCCTGCGTCGAGATGGATCGCGCCGGCGGCACCTGTCTCAACTGGGGCTGCATCCCCACGAAGTCGCTTCTCAAGAACGCCGAGATGTATTCCTTCCTCCAGAATGAGGCGGAGGCCTTCGGCTTCTCCTTCAAGGACCTGAGCTACGACTGGTCGAAGGTGATGAGCCGAAGCCGCGGGGTTGCCGACAATCTCGCCGGTGGCATCGAGTTCCTGTTCAAGAAGAACGGCGTCGACTACCTCCCCGGCAAGGCATCGATCCCCGAGTCGGGCAAGGTCGAGGTGACCGGCTCGGACGGCAAATCGGAGGTCCACGAAACCGCTCACGTCCTTGTCTCGACCGGCTGCGTCAGTCGGCCGTTCCCCGGCTTCCCCTTCGAAGGCACCAAGGTCATCGGCAGCAAACAGGCGCTTGTGCTCGAAAAGCAGCCGAAGAGCATGGTCATCATCGGGGCCGGCGCGATCGGCATTGAGTTCGCCTATTTCTACAACGCCTTCGGCACCGAAGTCACCGTCGTCGAGATGATGCCGCAGATCCTCCCGGTCGAGGACGACGACATCGGCGCGGCCCTTGGCAAGAGCTTCAAGAAGCAGGGCATCAACTGCCTCACGAACACCAAGGTCACCGGCACCAAGACGACGAAGACGGGGGTCGAGATCACCGTCGAAACCGCAGATGGAAAGACCGAAGTTCTCAAGGCCGAGACGGCGCTCGTCGCGATCGGCGTTCAGCCCGTCCTGCCCGAGACCGGGCCGGGCATCGAGTTCAAGCTCGACCGGGGCTACATCGAGATCGACGGTCACTACGGCACCAGCATCGACGGCGTGTACGCGGCCGGCGACATCTCCGGTCCTCCCTGGCTGGCACACACCGCAAGCTACGAGGCCATCCAGTGTGTCGAGGGTCTCTTCACCGACAAGGAACCGAAGCGCGTCGGCACCTTTCCTGGCTGCACTTATTGCCAGCCGCAGGTGGCCAGCGTCGGCCTCACCGAGCGCGCCGCCAAGGAGAAGGGGCTCGGCTATCAGGTGGGCATGTTTCCCTTTGCCGCGAGCGGCAAGGCCCAGGCGGCCGGGCACACCGAGGGCTTCGTGAAGGTACTCTACGGAAAGGAGCACGGTGAGATCCTCGGCGCCCACATCATCGGCAGCGAAGCGACCGAAATGATCGCCGAGCTCGGCCTTGCCATCGAGATGGAGGCGACCCATGAGGAGATCGAGGCGACGATTCATGCGCACCCCACGCTCAGCGAGGCGGTGCATGAAGCGACCGGCCAGGCCTACGGGCACGCGATTCACATTCCGAACTGAGCCGCCTTTCGGGCGCGGCCTCTCCGGATGCGCCGAGCGGCGAGGGGGCGAGCCACGGCACCGTTTCGAGGGCGGCCCTCGGCTACTGCCAATGGCGCTTGGTGAGCGAGCCACCCTCGGTCGTCGCGGGGAGTTCCTGCCCGGGGTGAGCATTCAAAAAACCCCGATGACCGTGCCTTAAGGTGGAGCGTGACGTCCCGGCGCGCTGGCGTTGCCAGGGGACGAAGAGCGGGCTTCGCCCGCAACTCGCCGGGGACGTCGAGTTCCACCTTCAAGGCAGAACGCTCGAGGAATTCGAGACGAAATTATCGATACCCGCCGCTATTCACTCCTAGTTGGCGACCGTCTCCACGGCGGCGGCCCCGCTGAATTCCTCGAGGATGATCCGCCTTCCACTGGCAGCGCGGGTCAGACGACTCGTGGCTTTCATAGGCCGCTGGGCGACCTCGACCGGGGAAATCGATTCACTGGCGGGAGCCGGATCCGGGGGATCGGCTTCGGGAGCGAGCTCATGCTCCCTACCGGCTTCACTCCCCTTGGGATTGGACTCTGGCTTGGCGGATGCCTGCAAGTCCGTGTCGGAGTGTCCATCCGAGGCTGCCCCGTTCTCCGGACCGTTCGGCGCAGAGATGGAACCGGAGAGGCCGATCTGGTTGAGGTCATCCTCCGAGAGTCGCTGAAGCATGCTCCAGAGTGGCATCGCCAGGCGGGAATCGGAAGGAAGTCTCTCGAGGTGAGCCTGCATCCAGGGATCGGTGATACTCATGGCCGCCGCCGGGACCGAGACCTCGATGTTCTCGAGAGCGTCGCGAAGAACTTCAGGGGAGACGTGAACTTCAGCCGTTCGGCCCATCGACTCCATGTCCTGAATGACGAGACTGGCGGGAAGGATCAGTTTTTTCGAGAGCGGTGCGGTTGTTGAGTCCGTGGCACTCTCGCCGTTCTCGGCTGAGAGCGGGTGCTCGACGGCGGGAGGGGCCTCGGACGCGTGGCTCGAGGGCTCCGCGTCAGAGGCGGCGATCTCGTCGGCCAGAGGGGCCGCCTCTTGCTCAAAATCAGAGTTCAGCACGGGCTCTGCCTCGGAATGCGGCTCAGCATCGGGCTCAGGCCCAACCTCGGAATGCGGATCAACCTCGGGCTGAGGCTCTGCCTCCTGCTCGGCGGCCACCGCCTCCGTATCCCAGCTGTCGTTGGGTTCTTGCTCGGGCGACCGGTAGGAGTTCGCCTGCGCCGTTGATTTCGCGGTCCAAGACGCGGTGAGATCGGGATGCTCCTCGCCCCACTCGTCCCCAGTATCATCCGTTTGGTCGGCCTCGGCGGACTCGTCGATACGCTTGGTCTCGGAAGTCACCGCCTCCTCTTCGTCTTCCCCGAGGCCGGTCCCGATCAGTAAAGTTTCAGGATGCCACGAACGAGTCTCGTCGATGGCTTCGTCTTCAACGTCAGCTTCGGCGGCAGCGGTGGCGGCCTGAGTGTTCGCTGCAGGTTCAGAAGTCGAATCCTGATGATCCACATGGAGGTCGACGGACCTCGTGTCCAGTTCCTCGCGCAGGCTGACGCGCTGCGTCGACCGCTTGCTATGCTGGGACCCAAGCGGTGGGTTCGGTGCGGCCTCCGCAGGCGGGGGCGGCGCAATGAATACGAACGGCGAGGTGTGCGTCATGGAGTCATCCACGGGCGGAGACGCCACTTCTTCGCTGGAATTCGAGTCCGAACGGAGTTCGACCTCTCGGCGCAGGGCCGAGGCAATTCGTTTTCTAGGCGTGTCCTCTGAGTGGTTCATGGCAAGGCACTGACCTCCCTCAGATACAAAAAAATATCAGGAAATCCAGACTTTTTTAGAAAAAGGACATCTCTCGGAGGTTGCCAACTGAGTTCATCCGCCCATACTCCTAGCCTTGGGAAGTCCATCCGACCTCCCCCGAACTAGGAACCAGATCGAAACTCGTGGACCTTACAGAGATTAAAAAGTTCATGGAATACATGGACAAGCATGAATTGAGTCATTTTGAGCTCAGTCGCGGCGAGGACAGCATCACACTCAAGAAGAAGGGGCCTGAGGCTCCCGCTCCGATGCAGGGCCCCCCCGCCTATCCGCAGCAATTCCAGCCAATGGCAACACCACCGACTGCGGACGGCAGCACGGCTGGCGGTGCCGATGCCTCGAACGATGGAGTGGCCGACACCGACGCCAGTCCGCGCAACTACATCGACTCGCCGATGGTCGGCACCTTCTATCGCTCGCCCGACCCGGAATCCGGGGTGTTCGTGAAACCGGGCGACATCGTCGAGGAAGACACCACGGTGTGCATCATCGAATCGATGAAGGTCATGAACGAGATCAAGGCGGAGCGCCGCGGCAAGATCATCGAGGCCGTCGCCGGCGACAGCACCGCCGTTCAATACGGCGAGCATCTGTTCCTCATCGAGCCCGCCTAGCGCCGGCCCCCCGTCCACCGAAAAACCACGTGGCTACCAAACCGCCTTTTAAAAGAGTCCTCGTCGCCAACCGCGGGGAGATCGCCCTTCGGGTCATCCGCGGATGCAAGGAACTGGGGATCACCACCGTGGCGGTCTATTCGCAGGCCGACCACGATTCCATGCACGTGCAGCTCGCCGACGAGGCGATCTGCATCGGTCCCGGACCCAGCACGGAAAGCTACCTGCGCATCAACCGCATCATGGCGGCTGCCGAAATCGCCAACGTCGATGCGATCCATCCGGGCTACGGTTTCCTTTCCGAGAATGCCGAGTTCGCGCAGATCTGTGCGAGCTGCGGAATTCAGTTCATCGGTCCGTCTGCCAAGGTCATCAGCACGATGGGCGACAAGAACCAGGCGCGCACTGCGGCGCGCAAGGCGGGTGTGCCCATCGTTCCCGGTTCGAAGGGCCTCGTCAAAACCGAGAAGGACGCAGCCAAGCTCGCCGCGCGTCTGGGTTACCCAGTGATGGTGAAGGCCGTCGCGGGCGGTGGCGGCAAGGGCATGCGTGAAGTTCTCAACGAAGCGAGCCTGGCGGCCAACTTCAGCGCAGCCCGACTCGAGGCGGAGAAGAACTTCGGCAACGGCGATCTCTACCTTGAGAAACTGATCCTCAACCCAAGACACATCGAGTTTCAACTGGTCGCTGACCGCAGTGGCAACGTCATTCACCTCGGCGAACGCGACTGCTCGCTGCAGCGCCGCCGTCAGAAAATCATCGAGGAGTGTCCTTCCCCGAGCCTCTCCCCCGAGCTCCGTGACCGCATGGGCAAGTCCGCCGTCAAGCTGGCCAAGAAAATCGGCTACGAGAATGCCGGCACCATTGAGTTCCTGCTCGCCGAGGACGGCAGCTTCTACTTCATGGAGATGAACACCCGCATTCAGGTGGAGCATCCCATCACTGAGGAGGTGTACGGCTGTGATCTGATCAAGGAGCAGATCCGCATCGCGGCGGGACTCCCGCTCTCCGAGCACGTTCTGCACGCCACGCCCCGGCACCACTCGATCGAGGCGCGGATCAATGCGGAAAACCCGGATCTCAATTTCGCGCCCAGTCCGGGCAAGATCACTCTCTGGTACGCACCCGGCGGACGCGGAGTGCGGGTCGACACGCACGTCTACTCCGGCTACGAGGTGCCGCCCTTCTACGACAGCATGATTGCCAAGCTGATCGTCACGGGCGCGACCCGTGAGATTGCGATTTCCAGGATGCGACGCGCCCTGGGCGAGTTTTACATCCGGGGCATCAAGACGACGATTCCGTTCCAGCTCAGGATCCTCGACACCTCCGCCTTCCAAAAGGGCGACTACCACATCAACTGGGTCGAGGAGTACTTGAAGGAGCAGAGTTAACTTCAGGCGTCCTTTTCCGAGTCTGGCGCTCACCGCCCCCGACGCGCTTGCGCCTCAGACGCACCCCGTGGAAGGTGGCCGCATGGATTCATTTCAGCTCGACCTGCCCGAGGGAGATTTCGACGCCCTGCTCTTCGACTGCGACGGCACGCTCGTCCACTCGATGCCGCTCCACTACCACGCCTGGAAGGCCGGCTTCGAAGCGGCCGGTGCGCCCTACGCATTCCCCGAAGCGACCTTCTACGGATATGCCGGCGTCAAGGAAGAGGAGATCGTCCGGCGCATGAACGAACTTCACAGCGCCGAGGTGGATGCCGACGAGGTGGTGCGCGCCAAAGCCGCCTTCTTCGCCGGTCACTTCGAGGAACTCGAGGAAGTCACCCCCGTTGCGGACTACGCACGCCAAATGGCGGGCGAGAAGGCCATGGCCGTCGTCAGCGGCAGCGAGGAATCTCACGTGCGTCGCTGCCTCGAGGTCACGACACTCGACTCTCTTTTCGAAGTCGTCGTCACCCCCTCGGACGTGGCACCCGGACGCGGCAAGCCGCATCCCGACATGTTTCTGCTGGCAGCCGAACGACTTGGTTTTGCGCCGGAAAAATGCCTGGTCTTCGAGGATGGACAAAGCGGAATCGACGCCGCCACCGCCGCAGGAATGGCGAGCGTCTTCGTGCCGACCGGGCCATCGGATTCCTGAGCTTGAATCTTTCGAAACAACGCGCGCGAGTGACGCATTCCTCGTCGACGACAGGAATGGGTCGGGCGTGGGACCGGCACCTTCTTCCGCTTCCCTAAGCGGCTGAGTCATGGAGGCCAGGGAAGTCTTCCAAGCGTTTTTCAACAAAACACGAACATACCCAGTCCAACCCTAAGCGATCATCATGAATTCAAAGATCAGCAACACGATTGTCGGCCTCCTTGCCGTCGCCCTCCTCGCCGGAAGTGCTTTCGCGGAAGAAATCCCTGAAACCTTTCTCGGTGTCGGGGTCGATGCGATTCCCGAAGCCCTTCACGGCAGTCTCGACCTCGAACCCGGCACCGGGCTTGTGGTGAACTTCGTCGCTCAGGACAGCCCAGCAGGACGAGGCGGACTCAAGAAGGAAGACATCCTGCTCAAGTTCGAAGACCAGATTCTCATTCACCCGGCCCAGCTCTCCACGCTCGTCCGCAATCGAATCGGAGGCGAAACCGTGACCCTGGAGATCATGCGCGCGGGCGAAGCCCAAAGTCTCGACGTCATCCTTGTCGAGCATCTCGTGGATCGGCCCGTCGCAGACGACGGGGCCGATGCGAAGAGAAACGCAGACCCCGTCTTCGAAGATCCCCGTCAGCCACAAGCACCCAGAGCAGCGGGGCAGGCTCAGAGGCCACCATTTGGATTCCAAGCCTTCCCCGGAGGTGGCTTTGGATTCGGGATCGGCGGTGCCGGTCTCGCCGATATCCAGCAGCAGATGGAGGAAGCTCAAGCTCAGATGGAGCAGATGATGGGAGGGCTGCAGTTTCAGTTCGACCTGCGTGGACTTGACCAAGGTGCCTTCAATCCTGACGGCGTGATCGAGGAACTTCGACGCGCCATGCGGGAAGGCATGCGAGCTCCCGCGCCACGGGCCGACGGCGGGGCCGGCGGCGGCGGCGGGCGCTTCGGTGCTCCCAATTTCCGCCAGATGATGAACTCCTCCTCCAGCTCGGCCATGATCTCCGACGGTGAACACTTGCTTCAACTCAGGACCGAGGACGGCAAAGCCTGGCTGAACGCCAAGACCGCCGAAGGGACGGAGATCTACGACGGCCCCTACAACACCGAAGAGGAGAAGGCGGCTGTTCCCGACGAAGTAAGGGAGAAGCTCAAGAGCGTGCATGTGCGGCAAGGTGGGCCGCTGCGCCATGCGCCTAAGGCCCCTGCCCCTGCCCCTGCCCCTGCCCCTGCCGATCCCCAGCCAGAGACGGACGACCCGAAGTCCGTGCCCGGCGAGGACCGGCCCGCTTCGGCCTAGCGACGCGGGTCGTATTCGCCCTGGCAGCTCGGGCTGCCGAGCCGCCTGCGGCGCCTTTAGGTGACCGCGAGAGGGCGGGCGGGATGAGCGGATCGCCCTCCTCCACATCTCTTGCCCTGCCATGCCCTTTTCGATAGGGTCGCAGGGCATGCTTTCCACCCTTCACTCCGCCTCCCCCTTCGGGGTCGATGCCTGCCTCATCGAAGTCGAGGTCCACGAGCGTGTCGGCGATCCCAAGATCACGGTCGTCGGCCTGCCCGACACGGCGGTCCGCGAAAGCCGCGAGCGTACCGTGGCAGCCCTGGTGAACAGCGGCTTCTCTCGCAACCGTGGTCCGGTGACCGTCAATCTCGCACCCGCCGACCTCAAGAAGGAGGGGACGGCCTTTGATCTCCCCATCGCGCTCGGCCTCATCGCCAACCGCGAAAACATCCCCCGCGAAACCTTTGCCGACACCGTGATCGTCGGGGAACTCGCTCTCGACGGAACCGTACGCTCGGTGCGCGGCGGACTCGCCATCGCTCTCGAGGCGAAGGCGCGGGGCTTTGCCCGACTGCTCGGTCCGCCCTCCATGGCCCGCGAGGCCTCGGTGGTGGCTGGCATCGAGATCATCTCTGTCGCCACCCTCGGCGAGGCCTACCAGCACCTCATCGGAGAAGTCCCGCTCGAACCCGAACCAGTCCGCGCGACCGAGTTCTTCCGTGAGGCCTCGACCTACTCGATCGATCTCGCCGACGTCAGAGGCCAGCAGCACGTCAAGCGCGCGGCCGAGGTCGCCGTGGCCGGCGGACACAATCTGCTGATGATCGGCTCTCCCGGCACCGGCAAGTCGATGATCGCCAAGCGTCTCCCTTCCATCATGCCGACGATGAGCGAGGACGAAGCGATCGAGACCACCAAGATCCACAGCGTCGGCGGCCTGCTCGACCGGGATAACACCTTCGTCGCGACGCGACCCTTTCGATCGCCGCACCATACCATTTCCGACGTCGGCCTGCTCGGCGGAGGCTCCAATCCCGGCCCTGGAGAAATCTCGCTTGCCCACAATGGCATCCTGTTCATGGACGAGCTGCCCGAGTTCCGTCGGTCCACTCTCGAGGTACTTCGGCAGCCACTCGAAGACGGCAAAGTCACGATCAGCCGAGCGGCCGGGAAACTCACCTTCCCCGCCAGCTTCATGCTCGTGGCGGCCATGAACCCCTGCCCCTGCGGCTATCATGGCGATCTCAAGCGGGAGTGCCGGTGTTCCCCCAATCAGATCGCGAAGTACCGGGACCGCATCAGTGGTCCCCTTCTCGACCGGATCGATCTTCACGTCGAGGTGCCGCTCGTCGAGTACTCCGAACTTTCCTCGGCGGAAGACGGCGAATCGAGCGAGAACGTCCGAGGGCGCGTCGAGACCGCCCGCGCCCTGCAAAGAAACCGCTACACCGGTGAACCCAGCGTCGGCTTCAACGCTGCCCTCACACCCAAGCTGATGAAGAGCTGCTGCCAGCTTGATGCCGAGGGTTCGCAGTTCCTCGAGCACGCCATGAACGAGATGGACTTCTCCGCCCGGGCTCACGACCGCATCCTCAAGGTCTCGCGCACTCTGGCCGACCTCGACGGAGCCGAGTCGATCGCCTCCAACCACGTCCTCGAGGCGATCCAGTACCGGACGCTTGATCGCAACCTCTGGTAGGCTCCTCGTGCGCCATTCGCACCCGCCCCTTCTCGCGCCGTACTCGAGTCGGGCCATCCGAATCAAAGCCGACGAGGGGCTTTCAGCTCGCCGTGACCAGGTTCGCCAAGTTCTGGACGACTTGCGGGGGGTTCTCTTCCGGCGGCTGGTCTTTCCCGCCGTGGTCGTCTACCCGGCCCTCCGCGTGCATCCGCGGCTGTGATTGAAAAATCTGCTCGCAGGACGATCGATCATTTTCCGCCTCGCTGGATTTGGAATCACCTCGTAGGGTTTTCCCATGATCCGCGCTCTGCCTATCTCCCTTCTCGCCCTCGTCGCTGCGGGAGCCTGCTGGTTTGCTCTCCCCTCTGATCCAGTCCAGGCCCAGGACGATCCTGCCAAGCCCGCTGATCCGGAAGCCCCCGTCAAGATCTACGAGGGGGAGAAAATCAAAGCCCTGCTGATCACCGGCGGCTGCTGCCACAACTACATGTTCCAGAGCTTTGCGCTGACCAAGGGCGTCGAGCAGTTCGCCGACGTCCAATGGGACGTGGTCAATGCCGGCGGCACCGGCACCGAGGCGATGATCCCGCTTTACGACGACCCCGACTGGGCCAAGCCCTACGAGGTCGTCGTGCACAACGAATGCTTCGCCAACACCAAGGACCCCGATTACATCCGCAGGATCACCGAGGCGCACAAGGCTGGGGCCAATGCCGTGGTCATTCACTGCGCGATGCACACGTACCGAGCAGCCGAGGCCAATGACTGGCGTCAGTTTCTCGGAGTCACCAGCAAGCATCACGAGCATCAGTCCGAGTACCCGGTGAAGATCAAAACCGAGGCCGCCGAGCACCCGATCATGAGAGGCATGCCCGCCGACTGGAAGACCCCGAAGGACGAGCTCTACGTCATCGAGAAGGTCTGGCCCAACACCAAGGTGCTCGCCACCTCCGTCAGCGAGAAGACCGGCAAGGAGCAGCCCGTTTTCTGGACCAACCAGTATGGCAAGGCCCGCGTCTTCGGAACCACCTACGGTCACTCCGACGAAACCTTCCGCGATGCCGTCTTCATCGAGGCTCTGGCACGCGGCGTCGTCTGGGCGGCTGGGAAGACAGCCAAATAGAACTGCCCTCAGTAATCGAAGGACTCTTCCTCTCTCCCATGAAAGCCGTTTTCGCCCTCCTCCTGCTCGTCCTCGCTCTGCCGACCGCTGTCGCAGAGCCGCTCGGCCTCGTGCTCCCGACCCGCAACAACGCGATCTTCGGCAGCGACCTCTCGGCCTTCTACATGTACACCGACCGGAACTTCGAAGGCAAGAGGTCGCGTCCCTGGACCGGCGGTAAGTACGGCTTCGTGCGCAACCAGAAACGCACCTCCTCGGGCATCGTCATGACTCGCTTTCACGAGGGCGTTGATATCAAGCCCGTGCGTCGCGATGCCAACGGCGTCCCCCTTGACTCGGTGCACAGCATCATGCGCGGTACGGTCGTGCACGCCAGCGCCGACAGTTCGAAGAGCAGCTACGGGCGATACGTCGTCATCCGGCACGACACCCCGGACGGGCCTTTCTTCAGCCTGTACGCTCACCTCGCCTCGGTCTCGGCTCGGGTCGGAACCAAGGTGGCCGCCGGCACCCCGATCGGCATTCTCGGTTATAGTGGCGTCGGTCTCGATCGGCGGCGTGCTCACGTTCACGTCGAGCTGAACCTGCTTCTCTCCGAACGGTTTCCAGCCTGGCACGACAAGCACTACGATTCGCCGAACCACCACGGTCTCTACAACGGCCTGAACATGGCGGGCATCGATATCGCCGGGCTCTACCTTCGGCACCGTGAAAACCCTTCGGTCTCGATCCGCGAGTTTATCGGCAGGATGAGTCCGTACTATTCCGTAGCCGTTCCCCAGAGGGGCGAGCTTGGACTGCTGCGACGCTACCCCTGGCTGGGGCAGGGAGTGAATGCCAGCAGTCGTCCCGCCGCCTGGAAGATCACCTTCAGCCGCTCGGGGGTTCCCCTTTCCATTGCCGCCCATGGCCGGGCGGTCGGCGCGCCGACCATCGTCAGCGTCATCTCGACCAGCGTGCCGCACAGCTACAACACGAGTGGTCGCCTCTCAGGATCCGGGGCAAAGGCGACGCTCTCGACTTCGGGCCGACGCTACCTCGAATTGGTGACGGGTGGGTAGGGACGAGCCGGGGTTCTACTTTCAGGTCGGCAGAACGATTCTCAGACCTGCGATGAGACGCTTGATCTGCTACTACCGAAGGACGCGACCGACGTTGCCGAGGGGACCCGCGGATATGGGCTTTGTGGCACGATAGATTCCCGAAGCAGGCGCTTCCCGCACCGTGTTCGGGGGGGCTGACGAGAAATTCGGTGCCGGAACGTCGGATGGATCCAACTCGCGGGCGCCGGCGCTTTCAAGTCCGGCCAGTCCTGGCACGATGCCTTCGAGGTTGTCCCCGACCTCCACCGGCAGGGGAGCGACCGCGCCAGCCGTTTCGAAATCAAGTCCGTCCAGCCCTTCGAGTCCGGGGATGGAGGGGTCGGGTGCCTGGAAGGGCTCCGCCGGGTCGGGGCTGGATACCATGCCCGGCATGCGAACCTCGGGTAGGGCAAACTCACCATTGGACACACCCAGTTCGGCAAGGTCCGACGCGGAGGAGTCATTCGCGGAGACGAGTTCGCTGATGTCCGAGTAGCCGTCGTTTGCGGATTTGCAGGACGTGAGAACAAGCAGCGGACAGGTCGCAAGAGCCAGGAGGAAAGAGTTCTTCATGAGGCGGAAAGGGTAGCGGAAGGGACATGCCGCACAAGCAATAGCCGCAAGATTCTGCGACTGCGGAGGTTTCATCCCAACCCCGATACGACGACGCAAACAATGACGGCCACCCTTCGGGGTCTCGCCGTGCTAGGCCATGCCTGCCAGGAATCGCGGAACCGGGCGAGCTAGACTCTGCCTCCTTCGAGAAGTCGATCCGACCCGTTCTCGCCGAACGCTGTTACGAGTGCCACTCTTCCGCTTCGGGAAAAGCAAAGGGACGACACGCGCTGCGGTTCGGGCTAATGCTGTCTCAGTCCCGGCGGCAAGGATGCCGCGCACGAGTCTCTGCAAGGATCCTGAGCCTGCGACGTTTTCTTTAGGATGAAATGCTCCTTGCCTGTTTTCGCCGCCTTCACTCTTCTGGGGAGCGCCTCGACTTCTCAGGCGGAGATCGATTTTGCCAAGGAGGTGCTGCCGATTCTCTCCAACAAGTGCTTCCTCTGCCACGGGCCGGACACCAAGAAGGCGAAGGACCTTCGGCTTGATTCGTTCGAGGGAGCCACTGCTGACCGCGACGGCGTGCAGGCCATCGTTCCCGGTGACCCGAAGGCCAGCGAACTGGTCCACCGGATCTTCGACCAGGATGACCCTATGCCGCCCGAGGACGCGGAGCATCACCTCACCGATCCCGAGCGTGAGCTGCTCAGGCAATGGGTGACGGAAGGTGGCGAGTACGCCCTTCACTGGGCTTTTGTGAAGCCGAGCCGAAGTGATGCTGCCGCAGAAAGCATCGATCACTTTGTGGGAGAGAAGATCAAGGCGGAGGGGATCGACTTTGCTAATCCAGCCGAGCCTGAGACGCTGGCCCGCCGCGCGGCTCTCGTCCTCACGGGCTTGCCTCCCAAGCCGTCACTGCTCGCCGATTTTCTCGGCAAAGGCGCAAGCTCGGAGGCCTTTGGAGAACTCGTTGATGCCCTTCTCTCCAGCCCCCGCTACGGCGAGCATCAGGCGCGATACTGGCTCGATGCCGTGCGCTATGGCGACACCCACGGTCTTCATCTCGACAACAGGCGCGGCATCTATCCGTACCGCGACTGGGTCATCATGGCCTTCAACGAGAACCAGCCCTTCGACGAGTTTCTCACTTGGCAGCTCGCTGGCGATCTTCTTCCCGATCCTTCGCTCGAGCAGCTCGTGGCGACCGGATTCGTGCGCATGAACCCGTCCACGGCGGAGGGTGGAGCGATCCCCGACGAGTTCCAGGCCAAGAACAACTTTGATCGTGTCGAGACCCTCGGCACCGCTCTCCTCGGGCTCAGTCTCAACTGCGTGCGCTGTCACACCCACAAGTACGACCCGATCCAGCACGAGGAGTACTACGAGCTGATGGCCTTCTTCAACTCGACCCAGGAGTCGCCCCTCGACGGCAACAAATACGAGTACCCGCCCACCTTGAAAGCGCCCGCCGATCTCGCGGCGTGGACCCGCTACCGCGAGCTCCGCGAAGCGGACGACCAGGCAGGCCTTGCCGAACTGGAGCAGACCTTCACCACTACCCTTGTGGCCCGGGAACTCGCCGAGCCCCGAGTCACTCATGTTCTCGAGCGTGGCGAGTATGACATGCCGATCGGGGACCCGGTCTCGCCGCGCACCATTCGCGTCGCCGGACCTTTCCCCGACGACGCCCCCGCCAATCGGCTTGGCCTCGCGCAGTGGCTCACTTCTCCCGAGAACCCGCTCACCTCACGGGTCCTCGTCAATCGCATCTGGCAGCGCGTCTTTGGCGACGGCCTTGTGCGCACGCCCGAAGACCTTGGTCGCCAGGGCGAGCAACCGACTCACCCCGAACTCCTCGATTGGCTGGCGATTGAGTTTCAAGAGAGCGGCTGGGATCTCCAGCATCTGCTCCGTCTCATGGTGACGAGCCGCACTTTCCAGCAGAGCTCGGCCCGCAGCAGCGCGGAGTTCGACCCCGAAAACCGACTCCTCGCTCGAGGCCCCAGCTTCCGCCTGGATGCCGAGGTCATCCGCGACATCGGTCTTGTGAGTAGCGGCCTCCTCGATCCCACGATGGGCGGCGAGGGCGTGAAGCCCTACCAGCCCGCCGGTCTCTGGTCCGCCCTGATGCACCCGCGTTCCAATACCAGGCTCTACGAAACCGACAGCGCTCCGAAAGCCTACCGGCGCAGCCTTTACGTCTACTGGAAGCGGACCAGCCCGCACCCGATGATGACCCTCTTTGATGCGCCGAGCCGCGAGACCAGCTGCGTGCGTCGCACCCGGTCGAACACCGCTCTTCAGTCGCTTGGTCTGCTCAACGAAAACCAGCGCGTCGAGATAGCGGGAGCACTCGCCGCCGACCTCGTCTCGAGTTTTTCCGATCCAGAGAAGCGCCTCGACGAACTCTTCACCCGTCTTGCTTCACGACCGCCCGACGAGGCCGAGCGACGCGCCTGCCATACCCTCCTCAAGCGCCTCGGAGATCGACCCGAGGGCGATGCGTGGACCCAGTTGGTCACGACGGTGCTCGCCTCCGACCTCGCCATTCTCCTCTACTGAACCATGAACCCGCTTCGCGAGCTCGACATCAATCTCACCCGGCGGCAGCTCTTCGGCCGCTCCGCCCTCGGGCTCGGTACCGCCGCGCTCTCGCAGCTTCTCGGTCCCGATCTTCAGGGCGCGGCCGGCGGCGAAGGGATGGTTCTCCATCACCCGGCGAAGGCGAAGCGGGTCATCTATCTGTTCATGTCCGGAGGCCCCAGCCATCATGACATGTGGGACTACAAACCGAAGATGCAGGAGATGTTCGGCAAGGACCTGCCCGAGGAGGTGCGCGACGGACAGCGCATCACCGGGATGACCTCCAAGCAGGCCAATCTCCCGGTCTGCCCGTCGAAGTACAAGTTTACCCGATACGACAACAACCAGGACGGCGTCTGGATCAGCGAACTCCTGCCGCACACCGCCACCGTCGCCAAGGAGCTCTGCGTCGTGCACTCAGCCTTCACCGAAGCGATCAACCACGACCCGGCGATCACCTACATCCAGACGGGCAGTCAGATCCCCGGCCGGCCCAGTCTCGGCGCCTGGCTCAGCTACGGGCTCGGCAGCACCAACGAGAACCTCCCCGGCTACGTCGTGATGCACGCTCACTCCAAGCACGCCGAACAGAGTCTCTTTGGTCGGCTCTGGGGCAGCGGCTTTCTTTCTTCCGACCACGCGGGCGTGCTCCTGCGCAGCCAGGGTGATCCCGTTCTCTACCTGTCGA
>ENA-ORXT01001511-ORXT01001511.1-marine-metagenome-genome-assembly--contig:-NODE-1511-length-30954-cov-3.608025_pt1 | contig 30954 bp, 19 predicted proteins | sample MGYA00237868_ERZ511482 | MGnify/ENA metagenome assembly ERZ511482 | reverse complement strand
TACCACCGTTATCTGTCCAGACGCAATTGATCAGTTTATACAATTAACTTTTACTGAATTTATAGTAGAAGATGGGGGAACTTCTGTCTGCTGGGATGATTTGCAAATTTGGGAAGATACCGATGGCGATTCAACTATTGATTCTGGAGTCGACAGTCAGTTTGGTGGTAGTGCATTGATAGATACGCTTACTGGTGGATTCTGTGGAAACACTGTAGCTGATTTACCCAATAATGGAATATTCATTACCAATACTGCTGGTAATTGTTTGGTGTTGGTCTTGCAGTCAGATAATTCCATACAACAAACTGGATATAGAGCAGATATTGTTTGTGCCAATGCCAATCAAATTGGTTGTACCGAACTTTGTTCTGGGAACTACAATCCATCAGCGATTATTGATGATGGTAGTTGTACTGCTGAATCTTTCGGTTGTACCGATGCCACTGCATGTAATTATGATGCCACTGCTCAATGTGATGATGCCAGTTGTGATTTCAGTTGTTATGGTTGTACTGAGCCAGTAGCAGATAACTATGAACCTGCTGCGACATTGGATGATGGAAGTTGTGTCTATATTGCAGAATGTGGAGGCAATGCTTACGACAATGGAGGACCTAATGGAACCTATACTTCTAATTCAAACGATACCACCGTTATCTGTCCAGATGCTGTGAATCAAGTGATGACCTTAATTTTTGTCGAATTTATGGTTGAAGACGGTACTGCTTCTGGCTGTTGGGATAATCTTCAGATTTGGGAAGATGCCGATGGTGATGCAACTATTGACCCAGCAGTTGACAGTCAGTTTGGTGGGGGCGCTATTGTGGATAATGTTACTGGTGGATTCTGTGGGAACTCTGTAGCTGATTTACCCAATGGCGGAATCTTTGTAACCAGTGCTGCTGGGAATTGTTTTATAATGGTGCTCCAGTCAGATGGAATTATAGAAGAAGCAGGCTATACAGCAGAGGTTCTTTGTACTGCAGTCAATCAAGTTGGTTGTCTCAATGTTTGTTCTGCCAATTACAATCCCACAGCAATGATTGATGATGGAAGTTGTACGCCAGAATTGTTTGGTTGTACCGATCCAGGCGCTTGTAATTATGATGCATCTGCTTTGTGTGATGACGGCTCTTGTGACAACACTTCTTGTTTTGGTTGTACCATTGAATGTTCTGCGAATTACAATCCAAGTGCCACCATAGACGACGGAAGTTGTACGGCAGAATTGTTTGGTTGTACCGATCCAAGTGCCTGTAATTATGATGCATCTGCTTTGTGTGACGATGGTTCTTGTGACAGCCTTAGTTGTAGTGGTTGTACAAATACTTGTTCCCCAAATTACGATCCAAGTGCCACCATAGACGACGGAACTTGTAGCTTACCTTTGTTTGGCTGTACCGATCCAGGCGCCTGTAATTATGATGCATCTGCTTTGTGTGAAGACGGCTCTTGTGAGACCGATTGTTTGACAGATTGTAATGGAGTTAGTGGAGGTACCGCATTTATAGATACTTGTGGTGATTGTGTAGGTGGTAATACCAATTTAACGTCTTGTAATGAGCCATTTTCATTTACAGCAACAAATACTTTTGGACAGTTTTTAGGGCAAGCTCAAATAGAGGGCATTCCTGCCGAAAGCATCGATTATATTGCTGCTATTGATGAAAATGGAGTGGTGGCTGGTGCTGCCCAAGTAACGGTTTTTGGAGGGATTGCCTACATTGCGCTTCAGATTTATGGAGACGATCCAAATACGGCGGTAGATGAAGGCTTGGATGCCAATGAATATTTTACGCTTCAGATTTATGACCAATCTACAAATACCTATATAGATTACATGGAGAATGGTCAAATTGTTGAATTTACAGGCTGGGCAAATACCAATGGGGCACCATTGATCAACTATAGTGATATAAATATGGTTTATAATTTTGCAACTACTTCAGTTTGTACACAATTGATTAAGTTGAATCCAGGTTGGAACCTTATTTCTCTTGACTTAGAGCCAGCAGATGCCAGTATAGCTGCCGTTTTTAGTTCCCTTCAATCAGGTAATTTAGAATTCGTTACTGGCTTCGATAACGGTGCATTGGTCTATGATTCTTCTCTTCCCTTTTTCTTAAATACTTTGGGTCAACTAGAAGCAGGTTTTGGTTATTGGGTTCGTGTAACGAATACCGATGAACTAACAGTTAGTGGTAATTGTCTTGGAAATACTTATCGAAAGGACTTTGATGCTGGTTGGAATCTAATTGCTTATCCGCCAGATACGCCACAATCTCCATCTGTATATTTAGGGGATCAAATTGCCATCAATAATCTTGAATTCGTTACAGGATTTAATAGTGGTGCAGTAACTTTTAATCCTAATTTGCCTAGTTTCTTAAATACCCTTTCTGAAATGAAAAATGGGGCTGGTTATTGGGTGAAATTAACCAATGCGGTTGCCAATAAAACAAAAGGTGAGAACAATGCCTCTAATGTGTTCGATTTCATCAATGGTACTTCTAATCTTTTGGAGGGTGAAGTGGTCTCTGTTCAAACTAAAAATGGTGTAGCATTGACAGAGTTGGCAGTAATAGAGGACAGCTACTTAATGACCACACCTCTTTATGGCGACGATCCAGCAACAGAAATTATAGAAGGTTTAGCCGTTGGAACGCCTTTGGTATTTGTTTGGAATAATCAAGTAATCGACCTTGGAGTTAGCTTTGCTGGAAGTATGAACGTAGTCCAAATTCACTTGCAATTTGATAGACCTATAGCTCAGTCTGCTGTACAAGATTTTCAAGCGAGTGTTTACCCCAATCCGGCATACAATAATATTGTTGTAGCATACCATTTGAAAAACAATTCAGATGTACAGCTTTTCATTTTTGATCAAAACGGTAAAAACATTCTTATGCGTGAATTTGCAGAGGTACAGTCGGGCAAGCAAATCATCAATCTTGACATAAGTGAGTTGGCAAAAGGTGCTTATTATTATAAAATACATGCCAATAAGCATACTGCCTCTGGAAGCTTTACCAAAATTGAATGATGGGGTACAGGCTATAAGACAATTCGACAAACTTAGACAGATAACCTATTTCAAAAAAGCGTTTAGACAAATCATCTAAACGCTTTTTTTTACCATTTAAAGCTTTCATTAAGTATCAATGACTGAAACACAGCACAAGCCTTAATGAATCTTAACTCCTTAATGGTTCAAATAGTTACGATTCAATTAAAGCTTTCATTAAGTATTAATAACCGAAGACACAGCACAAGCCTTAATGAATCTTAACTCCTTAATGGTTCAATTCAATAATAAAACCACTTATCTAGCTGTTTTTACCACTTTTATAATAAAATAGATAATTACATTCTGAACAAATGATAAAAATTAAAGTGTTGTTTATCAGTTGTTTATACTTTTTAATTTTATTAAAACCCAAAACATTCTAAAAAAAAAGGACTTTCTTGTTTTTTATTTAGTTGTTACATTTGAGAAATTAATATATTTTAGGAACAAGCTGTCACAATACACCTTATGGAGAAGCATATTTTATACCTCATCGTACTAATTTTATCAACAACTTCGTATGCCCAAAATCAGGATAAATTTGCACCCAATGAAATAATTGTAAAACTAAAATCCAATGCTGATTATAAATTAAGTGCACCATCTATTGGTTGTATTTTGATTGAAAAAATCAATGATACAAACAAGGAGCGTTGGTGTGTGCCCGATACGCTCTTTTTGGGAGGCGATACGCTGACCGGAGTGGAAAATATTGCCAACTATTTTAACTCAATGGAGGCACTGGTTGAATATGCAGAACCGAATTATGTTTTGGAGGGATTTATAGAACCCAACGATCCTGACTTTCCAGCATTATGGGGAATGACCCAAATCAATGCTCCTGAAGCTTGGGATACTCAAACTGGAAGTTCTGATGTTGTTGTCGGTGTACTCGATTCGGGCATCGATTGGAAACATCCTGATTTAATTGACAATATCTGGCAAAATTTGGCGGAGGATGCCGATGGTGATGGGAGTGTGTTGGAATGGACAGGAGTCCAATGGGTTTTTGATCCTGACGATGTAAATGGCATCGACGATGATGGAAATGGATTCATCGATGATTTTATTGGTTGGGACTTTAAAAATGACGACAATATGCCCAACGAATCTGATTGTGCACATGGTACGCATGTCGGAGGAATCATTGGGGCAAAGGGCAATAATGGAATAGGTGTTTGTGGTGGAGCATGGAATGTGAAAATGATGGCACTAAAGTTTTTGGAATATGATCCATTGGAAGAAGGTTGTACTGGATATACTGCTGATGCGGTAAAAGCTTTGAAATATGCTGTTGAGATGGGTGCACAACTGTCTAATAATAGCTGGGGAGGCCCCAGTTTTTCTATGACTTTGAAAGAAGCCATTGACTCGGCTGCTTTAATGAATCATTTATTTGTCGCTTCGGCAGGAAATCAAGGAGACGATATGGACATCATTCCTTCTTATCCTGCTGCCTTTAATTCTCCAAACATCATCAGTGTTGGTGCGACAGATATGTTGGATGAAATGTATTACAATACGGGTTTAAACACAGTTGATCTTTGTGCACCTGGAATAAATATTTATAGTACTTCTTGGAACAATACTTATGACGTGAAAAGTGGTACGTCAATGTCAGCACCTCATGTAGCCGCTGTCGCTTCACTCATTTTATCGGAATGCCCTGAGTTAAGTAATTATGAAGTAAAAGAAATATTGATGAACTCCGTTGATGTTGTTCCCAACTTAGTAGGATTATCTGTTACAGGAGGGCGATTAAATGCAGAAGCTGCTGTGTTAATGACACAAAGTTTTTGTCAGGCTTCATTGTGTCCTTTGGAATCAGATTCTCTCGTTTTGGTCGCTTTATATGATGCTACAGATGGCACTAATTGGACCAACACTTGGGATTTGACTCAAGCGGTGAGTACTTGGTATGGAATCTCACTAAGTGAAGATGAATGTAGTGTAATAGAAATTGATTTAGGGGGAAATAATCTTATTGGAATCATCCCATCTGAAATTGGTAATCTTAATAGTCTACAAAAAATATTTTTAGATCAAAATCAGCTAAGTGGTAGTATCCCAACTGCATTAGGTAATCTTAACAATCTGACTGCTTTATGGTTATTTGGTAATCAGCTAAGTGGGAATATTCCATCTCAACTAGGAAATCTTAGTGATTTACAACAATTGTATTTAAATATAAATCAACTAAGCGGCAGTATTCCACCTGCACTAGGTAACCTCAATAATTTGTGGAGTTTATATTTGAACAACAATCAACTAAGTGGGAATATCCCTGATGAATTAGGGAATCTAACGGAATATGTAGATATAATTACTTTTGGTTTGGCTATATGGTTGCAAAACAATCAACTAAATGGGTGCATTCCTACGAGTTTTCAAAATCACTGTTCAGATGCTGATGTTTTATTAAACAACAATCCCGCCTTAGCTTGGCAAGGGGATTTCGATCAGTTTTGTACTACTTCTGGAGATATAACCGATCAAATAGGCGCACCTTGTGATGATGGAAATGTCCTTACCATTAATGATCTTATTTCTGCCGATTGTGAATGTGTTGGTACTTTGGTTGAACCTCCTTGCCTTGAATCTGACTCGCTTGATTTGATTGTTTTATACAATGCGACAGATGGAGGAAATTGGACCAGTACTTGGGATTTGGCTCTGCCAGTTAATACTTGGTTTGGAGTGAGTTTAGGTGGAGATGGCTGTAGTGTTGTTGGTATAGATTTGTTTGGTAATAATTTAACAGGGAACATGCCATCCGACTTGGGAAATCTGGAAAATTTAGAAGACTTAAATTTAGGCTTTAACAATTTAACTGGAACCATTCCTCCTGAATTGGGAAATCTTCAGAATTTAGAACACCTACATTTAAGACTTAATGGGTTAACGGGGAGTATTCCTCCTGAGTTGGGAAGCCTAGAAAGTTTATTAAATTTAAATTTAAGCCGCAATGAATTAACGGGGATTATTCCACCTGAATTGGGAAATCTTTCGAATATTTTTTCCATAAATTTAGAACAAAACAATTTAACAGGAAATATTCCTGCATTGGAAAATCTTCCGAACCTAAGTACATTGGATTTATCTGTCAATGAACTAACGGGTGACATTCCACCTGAGTTGGGTGACTTACAAGCTTTGTTGATCTTAAATGTAAGCAACAACGAATTAACAGGAAACATTCCAGCTGAATTGGGGAATGCTCCACAATCGGTGTTGATTTTATCTGACAATCAATTAAGTGGTTGTATCCCTGAAAATTTATATTCTATATGTTCTGATCCTATTCCATCTGACTTTAGTAATAATGTAGCATTGGCTTGGCAAGGTGATCTCACCCAATTTTGTGCAACTGCTGGTACTTTAGCTGAACAAATTGGCGCTCCTTGTGATGATGGAATCTCTAGTACAACCGATGATGTCATCACGGCTGATTGTGAATGTTTGGGAACAGATATTCCATTCTGTGAGCTTACGATAGATGATTTTGTAGCCAATCTTCCCATTACCTTATGTGGTAATTTTGAGAGCTCTTTTGAAGTGACGACCACTGGGAATTATGGAGAAAATGTGGTATATATTATTACTGACAACAACAATAACATCATTCAATATCAAGAAAATATAACTGATGACCTTATTGTAATTGAAGAAGCTGGATTTGGGATAACTTATCATTTGTGGGCTATGACCTATGATGGTCCTTTAATGATTTCTGATATTGGCGACCCATTTGAAATATTTAACGAGTGCTTTGCTTTGTCGAATCCTATTGAATTGTTTTTTTGGGAATGCTTTCCTGCTCAAAATTGTAATGCTGCCGATATCGACTTAGGAGAAGATTTATTTTTGGATTGTGAAGCATCGCTAACCATTACTACTGGTCTTTCTGAAATGGAACATACATTATGGGATCACAATGGAGTCATTTATGCAATAAATCAAGACAGTATAGAAGCCACGCTGCCTGGTTTATACATTGCATTCGTTACAGACATCTGTGGAAATACAGGCATCGATTCTATTTTTATAGAGGGAGATCCGGACTGTATTTGGCCGGGTGATGTAAACAACGATCTAGTAGTCAACCATCTTGATGTATTGCCTTGGAGTTTGGATTATGATAAAATAGGATTGCCTAGAGAAACAGTTGGTGTTGATTGGATAGGACAAAATGCAGGGGAGGATTGGATTGGGCAAAATACAAATGGTGTTAACGATAAATACAGTGATTGTAATGGCGATGGCGTAATAACTTTTGAGGATGTGGAGGCGGTCTACCAAAATTATGGACGTACCCATGGCTTATTGGAAAACCTGGAATTTATTGACACCGATGCACTTCTTGACTTTTCTATAAATGATTCAGAAACCGTTATCGAAGATGGCACCATTGGTATTGATTTGGTTATTTCAGAAAACACGACGCCCATTTCTGCTTTTGCGTGTAAAATTCAAATAAGCAATGCGCTAAACAATGTCTCTTTTGAATACGTCAACGAATGGTTTGGCATAGAAAACCAAGAGGTTTATGTCTTTACCAAATACGATTCCATTACCCAAGTTATGGACATTGCCATAGCTCGTATAGACGGTAACAATATTATTGGTGATGGGGGAATAGGAAGATTGGTCATTGAACCAGCGGAGGTTGTTGGTGCTTGGGGGGACGATTCCGAAAATTCGTTTATCTTAAGTATGGGGTTAGAAGAAGTGGTCATGATGGACAATCAAGGGGAATTGTTTTCGGCTGGATATGGTAATAAAAGCGATGACTTTATAGGGGTCTTTTCTAAAGAATTAGTAGTCGATAATGTGGTGCTTCAAGCAGGTTGGAATCTCATAGGATTAAACATAGAGCCGTTTCAGAAAAACATAGCGGGTGTCTTTTCTTCTTTAAAATCCGACAACCTACAATATGTGGCTTCCTTTGAAAAAGATGCCGTTGTTTATGCTCCCAACAATATGTATGAGAACAGCTTGGTAAATGTTAAAACAGGACAAGGCTATTGGGTAAACGTACTGGAAGCAGATACGCTTGAAATTCTCGGAACACCCATTTTAAACGATTTTCAAGACACTTTAAATGCTGCTTGGAACTTAAAAGCTTCTTCTTCTCAATACGACTATACAACAAGTATTTATTTTGAAGATCAAGTCAATAATGACAATTTAATTGCTGCAAATACTTTTAAAGATGGGGAATTCAAAACGTATAATTTCAATGAACCCAATATCGATGGGTTTAATTTATTAGAAGGCAATCAAGGTTATTGGGTTAAAGTAGTCAATCCTGTTTTTGATGGAAACGCCACCGCCAATCTTAATAAAACAAATGTCTTTAGTTTTTACCAAGGGACTTGCAATTTACCGCAAGGGGAACAAATTTCTGTTCAAACGATGGACGGATTAGAAGTAGGTGTTTTTGAAGTACTTGAAGGTGGAAATATAGCTACAACATCCATTTATGGTGATGACTTTACTACAGATATTTTGGAAGGACCTTTGAGGAACGATACCATCGTTTTTGTGTGGAATGAAGCAATCCTGAATATTGGAATGACCTATGATGGATTTCCAAGTATTGAAACCATTGAACTGAATTTTTTAAATACAGCCATCGAAAATATTTCCTTAAAAAACAACTATTTGGTTTACCCCAATCCATTTTCTCAACAACTAACTATTGAAATAGATTTTAGCATCCATAAGGACGAAGAAATAGTACTAGAAATTTTCGATCTGGGTGGTGTAAAAATAAAAGAGCTATTAGTAAATATAGATGCTACAAATACAGAACTGTTTAACTTAGAACTTGATGACTTACTCAATGGACTTTATGTTTTAAAGATTACCACATCACAAGAACAATTTCATCATCGAATAGTCAAAATAGAAAATGATTAGTTTAAGAAGAAAAGGCTGTTACAACATACCGTAATGGTCTTTTTCTTTTTTTGTAATATCATAGAGATATCGTTTTCAAAATCTATTTCTATATAAAATTCCCCTCCAGTTGGAGAGGTGTCCGCAAGGACGGGATGGTCAAATAACACGGGAAAACATTATCTCCCACTGGTTTTTACCTTGAAAAAAATTATTTTAATTCGCCCTCACTAAGCATTTAAAAACTTGCTTTTATAAATGCTTTTCACTTTCATCAAAATTTTTCATTAAACACTATAATGCTAGACATTAGATATGAGACGCTAGACGTGAGACTTTTATAAGTTCTTCAAGTTATTGGTTTTCAATAATTTGAAAATGCTGTTTTAGTCTCAAATCTCACATCTCATATCTTTTGTCTAGCATTATAATTAAACACCTTACATTTCATTTTCATTTTCATTTTCATTAAAAATTTTCATTAAACAAACCTACACCTCATCAATTTTCGTCAACAACCACTCTTTATTATTCATTAAACTATCCTCAACAAAATTGCGCAATTTGTTAAGCTTTTCAGCCAATTTTTCCTTGTACATATTTTGAATCCTATACTTAATCAGCTTTTCTAAGCTCTGCAAAAAAAGCGTGTTTGACGTTACGTATTGCGTATTCAATTTACTGGCTGTTTTTTTTAAATGTGCTCTGTAAACGGTGACTCTGGCTAAGGCGGTGTGTAAATCTTTTAACTCATAAAACGCCTTAATAATGAGCGTTTGCCGATTGTTTTCTAAAGCCTTATCAAAAAAAGCCGCACTTTCACTATAATCAAATCGCATTTTGGGATGATCAATAATATCTAGCGATTCTTTATAATGACCTTGTTCAAATAATAAAATAGCTTGTCCAATACTACTGATTTTTTGTTGATTTGATTTAGGTAAAAAGGCGTTGTAATCTTTGATGAATTGTTGTCCCCAATCAAAATTCCCTGATTTAGCTGCTTGATTGACAAAATTCAAAAAATTAATAATACTCATTTTTTTGGGGACAATTAAGTTTTGATCAACTTCATAAGCGATGATTTTTCCGAGTAAAACATTATTTCCCTCTTTGGTTCCCATCCAAGTATTTTGCAAACACTGATTTTTTAAATGAGTAACAATGCCCCTTATATCATGTAATTCTATTTTATGTCCATGCTTTTGAAGCAAATCAAACAATACATCAGCTGCTATTTGATTGTCAAAAACCCGATATAAATTTACATACAACTTAATCAATAAATCGTCTTCAAAACAAGCCGCCTTTTCATCTATATTTAAAAAAACAGGAGCTAAGTTTATTGCAATCTCTTTTTTGTTTCTTCCTAAGGAAAGACTTTTGTGGTGACAAATATATTTGAGCAGCCCTAAAAAATCACTGCGAGCATTCAATTTGAATAGACGGTTTAAATCTACATCTTTCTTTTTGTTGTTATTCGAAATTTGATATTGAATCTGTAATTCCTCTGCCTTCAACTCTAAGTCATAAACCCATTGACATTTTTTCTTTAAGCTCAACTCTTTGATATGTTTCTTATAATCTTGCTCAAAAAGGTTGTAACACCTACGCTCCAATAAAAAAGCCAAGAACTCATTTTTTTTGGCCAACTGTATTTCTTCAGGTAAAGCCGCTTTTTCAAAGATGGTTTGTGCGCCCCAAAAAAATTGAACTTCTTTATAAAATTTTGATAGCTTCTGTCGAATATCTCTTGATGTCAACTGAAATACCTCCTCAACCAGTTTTTCTATATTGATTTGGGTAAAATCTGATCTGTTTTTTAATAAAATATTTATCAATTTTTTAAAAAAAATATCGTTGTGAGGCATCAAATCTTCAGAGTAAGCCCTATTAATAAATATGAAAGAGATGCATCCTCTCCTTTTCATAAATATTAAAAAAATAAATAAGTGAAATATTTACAATACATATCGATTACAACATTAGCCATCATTTTACTGAGTTCTTTACAATCTTGCTCAGATGATATGGAGACAATTTCAGAACTTGACATAGAAGTAGTATTAGACACAACCATAGTAGAAAGTGTAGTTTCCCTTAGTTCTAATGGGAACATACAATCTCTCCAAGGCATATACGCATCCTGCAGTTTTGACGGTATTTACTACACAAATGTTCTAGCCTATGGAACCGATCTGGTTATAGTGGACGGAGAAGGAGAATTTGAGGATGATCTTTTTGTGCAATATTGGGAAACTTATGGACCCCTCGTGCCAGGCATCTATCTCACTGAAGGTGAAATAGTCACATCAGAACCAGTAACAGACCCAGTGACCTTCTTTGAAGTATCAATTAATGAAGTCATAGATGGCTTCGTTACAAGAGGCAGTTTCAGAAGTGTTAATATTTTAGACTCTGATACCTTTAAAGACGTATCTGGACAGTTTGAAACACAAGCATATGACTGTGCTGCTCTGGACATCGAAGAAGGTGATTTCGGTGAATATATTAGCGGTAGAGCTACAGTGCTAAGAGATAGTAATTCAAGCGTCATCATGGCTGCCTCAAGCTCATGCGAGAACATGATTTTATTGAATCAGAGTAAAACAATCAATCTTATTGTAATGAGTGGAGCCTTGGAATTAGATGGTGGTGGGGAATTAGCATTAGAACAAGATGAGCAGGTAGAAATGATCATTCTGGACGAACAAGATGCCTATGAGGATGGTGTTCAATACTCTGGAATTTTGATTACAGATTTTGAAGCCATGAATGAATATGGAAACGATAATGGTGGATTAAATAGCGAAGACCTAGCACAATTCGGAGTAGAGATCGACGTCATCTATGAAAATCAAGGCGTAGAATTCACCAAAGGTACTGCGGCCACAAAGGATGGGCAAATCAGGATTGATTTCAATGCCACTAATTTTGAATGCCAATAGCATAGGAAATAAACATGAACACCAACGAACAAAAACTCATAAATGGCTGTCTAAAAAAGGATAGACAGGCTCAGAGTCAGCTATTCAAAAAATATGCTCGCTGGGGACTTACTATCTGCAGACGTTATGTATGCAATGAAGAAAAAGCTCAAGAAGCTGTCCAAGACGGCTTCTTGAGAATCTTCAACAAGATTAATACTTACGATAGTAATAAAGGTGAACTCAAAGCATGGATGGCCAGAGTATTTGTAAACTGCGCTCTTACAACAACTAAGAAAGAAGCTTTCAATAATTCTTTCTCGCCCCTTTCTGAAGTCTATGTGGAGCCTGTTTCCCAAGAAGAATTCTTCAACTTTGATGCTGAAGAATTGTTGAAGTTTCTGAAACATATGCCTCTAGGATACAAAACAGTTTTCAATATGTATGTGATGGATGGCTATAGTCACAAGGAAATAGGTAGCCAATTGAAGATATCTGAAATAACTTCACGATCTCAGCTTCGCAAAGCAAAAATATGGATAAAAGAAAACGTAGCACTTGATGCTCTTAAATCCAGGTTAGAATCATGAACGAAGAAAAATACATAAAAGATAAACTATCTGATTACAAAAGTCCTATGGACATGGATCAGATGTGGTCACAGCTTACCAGCGATCTTGATAGTGATGGAACTACTGAGGATTCTGACGCTGAAGTGAACATCGAAAAGGAAGAAGGGCACATCAAGGATCAGTTGGCAGATTACGAAAGTCCGATGGAGATGGCTGCGCTTTGGTCCAAGCTAGATGCAAATCTAGATGCCGGCAAGAAAAGCCTTGCGCCTACAGCCACAGTATCAGAAAAACAAAAAGTAAAAAGAAAACTCATTCTATTTTTAATTCTATTCCTATGCCTGGGTGGGCTGGCAATTTATGGACTGATGAAATGGAATGGCAACAAGGTTGCTGACAATACTTCTCAAGTTAGTCCGGCAAACGGTAAGGAAGTTGGAGTTACAGAAAAAGCAAAACCTGAAAATCAGTATGTAAACTCACAATCAGCACAAGCTGAATCATCTATTACTGCTGATGCTCCATCAAACGCCATAACTGTAGGTAAAAACAATAAAGTAGCAGGTGTAGAGTCGAATAAGTCAACCAAAAGAAAAGACCAGACGAATGGTAATCCGTCCAGCAATTCTGGCCCGACCAATGACTCCAAACATTCTAACACCGCCACACAAAGCCCATCATCACGCAATAACGAACTCAATCCAAGTGATGCTGGAACAGATAAGATATATGCAAGCCCTAGCGAATTAATAAATGATATTCTCCCTCCTGCCAATAAAGTTTCAGAAAAAGTTGAAGTAAAAAAACCTTTGGCCATCATACTCCCAGTGCTCAATAATTCTGGTGGCGTAATCCTGTTAGACGATCAGCAGGTAAGTCTGAACCCACTGGCAATTTTGGAGCGTAATAGTATTTTACCTCTACCCAGTAAAACTGAAAGTTCTTACAACCCTAATTTGGTTGATCTTCCTGTAAAAAAATCTGCTTGGCGCATAGGTATAGATGCTGGTTTTAATAGAGCTAAGATCGGTTACAATTCTGAGACATCGAATTCAGTATTACCTGACACAATATACAGTCCAGGTTCGGCGAGTTCTAATTTTTCATTTGGTATCAACGTTGAAAAAGTTTTCAATTCTGGTCTTAAGCTTAACACTGGATTGAATTACCTGAATCAAGGGTCTTCATTTAATAATCGTGAACTGATAAATACAGAAGTCATCAATGAAGAAGTCGGAGATGAAATTTTGACCTTCAATATGGATAATCAGGTCATTAGAATTAGCGAGGTAGAAAGAGAAGTGCTGAATACTTATCAGATTAGTAAAGACATCTTTACGGTGAATAGCTTGCAGATACCGATACTGGTGGGTTATGAGCTAGCGCTTAAAAAGTTTGATGTATCTGCTTCAGTCGGGATAGGTGTAAATTTTTTCTTCAATAATACAAACTACCTGATAGATGCTAGAATAAATCAGGGGATAAAATATAGATTCAATACTACTCTATCAGGGCTAACTGAAGTACAAGCCGGCTATCGGATTTCTGATAAATTCAGAATATACTCTAAATTTCAGGGGGGCCGATTTATGAATGAATTTCTAAGAAGCTACCCAGTCACGGAATCATCATTTTCTGGTTATCTGAATCACTACGATTTGAAGTTAGGTATTTCTTATCTACTATAATTCAATTATGAACCAGCTTACATTATTATTACCACTAGGACTATGTGTCGTCTCTGCATGCCTGTAATGAAACAGAAGAGCAGAGTACAAGTAATCCTGAGCTGATCCGTGTTGTAAGGCTAACCCACCTCCTTCCTAAGCACTTCCAAAGGAGATCGTCTCAATACCTCTCGTGTATTGAAAACACCTATAAATACTGTCAAAGCTACAATGAATATAAAAATTAGAAGAATCGGCCACCAGTTCAACTTAAACTCCAAATCCAACTCGCTCGACGCTAAAAAGTAACTCCCGATAATAGCTATGCCTATTCCAGTCAGGGCAGATAAGGAACCTAACAACGCATACTCCGTCGCATTAATTTTTAATATCTGTTTGCTCTGAGCACCAATCGTTCTCAGCAAGACACTTTCTCGGATACGCTGATACTTACTCAGCAACAAAGAACTGATCAATACGATCAACCCTGTGAGTATGCTGAAGCCCGCCATGAATTTTATCACATAAGAAATCTTACTCAATATGTCATTCAGTGTCGTCAAGATAGAACCGAGATCCACAACAGAAACATTGGGGTAGGCTCTTACAACAGCTCTTCTATAGTCGCCCATTACTGCATTATTAGGAGACTTAGTGACCAGCACGTGAAACTGCGGTGCCTCTTCCAGAACACCATTTGGAAACAAAACGAAAAACCGTGTCCTCATGGATCTGAACTCTATCTCTCTGATGCTACTGATATAGGTCTTGATCATAGCTCCTTGTACATTCCACTCTAGCTCGTCCCCTATCCATACATCCAGTGACTCTGCCCATCCCTTATCCACAGAAATGAAAACCGAATCACCCTCAGCAACTTCTCCTTCAAAGGTTCCTTCGATCAAAGTCTCATCAAATTCCAAACTATCCCGGTAAGTCACCCGCGCTTCTCTGTGCACAACCCATCTCTCAAACGTCCTGATGCTATCCTTCATCCACTCACTCTTATCCCTGCCTTTCCAGCCCTCTAATCTCATAGTCACTATCGGTACTTGCTGGACTACGGGCATACCCTGTTTTTCTGTGATGGCTGCAATGTCGTCCTTCTGATAAGTTTCTATGCCATACAATATCATATTGGGTTGGCCACCCGCATCCATCGAGTTTACATTAGAAAGAATCAGTCCTTGGATAATGTAGAGCAAAGTCAAAATCGCCGTACCCAAACCTATGGACACGATCAATGTTCGAGTCTGATTATCTGGTCGGTACAGATTCGACAAGCCCTGCCTGAAAACAAAATTCCACTTGGTCGGAACAAATTTCTTAACAGCCCACATAATCAATGACGCCACACCATAAAGTACTAAAAAGGCCGTTAACAAGGCTGCACAAAAAATAAAAGAATCCTGCCAATCCCTCGTCAGACTCCATAGAAAAATAACCAACGTAATAATTATTCCCACAAAAACTAAATACTTCAACGGATCATGCGGCGTTACATCTTCATCAAACGATGAACGCAAAGTTCTCAATGGACTTACTAATCTTACAGCCAGCAAAGGTAACATCGCAAACAAACTCGTGACAATAGCACCGATAGACAAACCCTGCCCTATCGCCCTCCATGAAATACTCATATTGACTTCATAAGGTAAAATGTCCTTGAGCAAGATAGGCAAGGCCACCTGCAGTCCACTACCCAGAGCTGCACCTATTAAGACCGCTATGAAGCCCAGCACAAAAATCTGCAAAAAATAAACCAAGAAAGCTTGATTCCCTGTCATGCCCAGACATCTGAAAACTGCGATGGAAGGAATCTTGGACTTGATGTAAATAAATACACTACTGGCAACACCTATACAACCCAAAATCAAAGACACCAACGCGATGAGATTCAAAAAACTATTCAGAAAGTCAAAAGCCCGACCAAGCCTTCGCTTTTGATCTTCTATCGTCGTGACATTGAAATCAGCATCATGGAAAGGTGCCATTCTACTCTTACTGTTATCCCACTCTTCCCTATCAAAACCTTCAGGGGTTTTTATATAATATTTATACTCGATGATACTGCCAGCTTGGGCTAGACCCGTTGCTGTAACATATTCTTGATCTATATAAATCGTAGGGGCAAAGCTGGAACCAAGAGAAACTGTCCCTACACTACTCATCAATCGACCAGCAATAGGAAACTCTGTTTCACCCAGCTTGATCATATCGCCCACCTTAAGATCGTACTCAAACATCAAAGCATCATCCACTAGTGCAGAGCCCGATGCTTGATAGGTGTTACTTGCCTCTTCAGGTTGGGTTACAAGCTTACCATAGAAGGGAAACTCGCCCTCTATGGCTTTTATTCTGACAAACTGGGTTTCATCTGACTTGGGCACATAGGCCATGGAAAAAAACTCCATTTCGGAAGCCCGTTCGCCAGGAACAGAATCTAACATGAATTGCAAGTTGGGCGGGAGAGGTTGCTTGCCCTCAGTCTTGATATCAGCCCCCAAAATGGACTTGGTCTGGTTATCGATATCCCTTACCAGATTATGATTGAACGAGTTAATCGCCACTAAGGCCATTATACCAAGTATGATCGATGACATGAACATGAACAATTTAGCTCTGTTCTTTCGGCTATCGCGATAAGCCGTCTTGGCTAGAAATGTAAACTGTCCCATCTTAATGTGCTACCGTATCTATAACTACTTTACCCCCTTTTAGGCTGATCATTCGATCGGTCTTCTTGGCCAATTCCAGATCATGTGTCACAATGACCAGAGTTGTATTTTTTTCCCTATTGATCTCAAAAAGTAATTGTTCCACACTCGCACCTGTTTCTTCATCGAGATTACCAGTGGGCTCATCTGCAAATAAGATCTGAGGGGCATTACTGAAAGCTCTTGCAATCGATACCCGTTGTTGCTCTCCTCCTGACATCTGACTCGGATAATGATCCATTCTATCTCCTAATCCCACGCGTTGCAGTAATTCCTGACACAATGATCTTGCAGAATTGGAACCAAGCAATTCCAGCGGGATCATCACATTCTCCAGAGCTGTCAAGGTCGGTATCAGCTGAAAATTCTGAAACACAAAACCTACTTTCTTATTGCGCAATGCGGCCTTCTCATTCTCACCCAAACCACCCAATTGCTCTCCACATAACAATATGGATCCTTCAGAAGGATTGTCCAATCCTGCACATAATCCTAGTAAGGTCGTCTTTCCACTCCCTGATGGTCCTACTATGGAAACCGTCTGTCCTTCAGGTATATCGAAATTCACTGATTTCAAGACGGTCAATTCCCTGGAACCGCTCTTATAGATTCTTGAAATATCATTGACGCTGAGTATAATTTTCATCTTATCGTTTTCACAATCATTATGATTGCCAGTTTGCTAAATTTGCAGAAATATCCATTATGCGCCTCATCCATTCTACAATCTTCAACTTATTCTTCTTGTGTCTGCTGACAGGCTGCAAAGATAAACAAGCAACTCAATCAGTAGTTGTGACAAAAACCCCTAAAACGACCATAGTGGAAACTACAACTCCCAGGGAAGAAAAAAAGACGATACTTTGTTTCGGTAATAGTCTCACCGCTGGCTATGGCCTGGATGAGAATCAAGCCTGGCCTGCACTACTCCAAGCCAGACTGGATTCTTTAAACGAACCCTATATTGTTGTGAATGCAGGACTGAGTGGTGAGACAACTTCAGGAGGACTGAATAGACTGGACTGGGTGATCAAGCAGCATGTAGATCTGTTCATACTGGAACTGGGTGCCAATGATATGCTGAAAGGACTAGCTGTAGACAACACCAAGGAAAACCTCGATAATATCATCATCAGAGTCAGCGCCAAATATCCTGACGCCAAAATAATAATAGCAGGTATGCTAGCCCCGCCTAACATGGGTGATGATTACGCAAAAGACTTTAATAGAATATACTCTGATCTGGCCATGAAACATAAAGCCGCTATCATTCCATTTATACTGGATGAGGTGGCAGGCAAGAAAGATCTGAATCTCCCCGATGGAAAACATCCTAATATCGAAGGTCAGAAAATTCTCTTGGAAAATGTGTGGGCGGCTTTACAACCATTGATTTAAATCTTGTCTACATCTGCAGATCTCCCAGCGAATTCCAAGTTTGCCTCTCTCTTCGGTCTGAATTTAGGTCTACTACTTATCAGCTCTTCTGGAGTATTGGGTAAGCCTACACTTATGGACCCAGAGGTTACTATATTCTGGCGGTGTCTAGCTGCAGTGATCATTTTAGGCTCTTTCGTCAAGTATCGAAAATTGGGTCTGGGGATTAAAAGTCGTGAGGATTTCAATTTGATTCTATTGGGTGGTGTGCTGATGGGTGTGCATTGGGTAACGTATTTTTATTCACTGTCCTTATCGAGCGTGGCAATTGCCATTCTGAGTTTACATACATTTCCTGCAATGACAGCCTTACTAGAGCCACTGATACTTAAAACAGAATTTCAATTCTATCATCTCTTTTTGGCACTGCTGGTTATGGTAGGAATTTATTTCATTGTGCCATCATTCGATTCTGATCACGACACTGTGAAGGCAGTCATTTTTGGTCTGTTTTCTGCGTTGGCCTATTCACTCAGAATAATTTTCACCAGAAAAGTTATGCCTAAATATAATGGCTCGAGTATGATGTTCTTTCAGCTTTGTGTGATGACTTTGATGTTAAGCCCTTTTTTATTTTTGAAATCCAGCGCTCAATTGCTCTCGCATGACTGGCCATTTATTTTGGCGCTGGCTATTTTTACGACTTGTATCGGTCACACTTTGTTTGTTGTAAATCTGAAAAGATATCCTGCGGTGACGATAGCGTTACTCAGTAGTATCATACCCATTTATGGAATAATGTGGCCTTTGATTTTCTTAGGTGAAATTCCTAAAGTTACAACGTTGATGGGAGGTACTTTTATTTTGGCAAGTTTTGGGGTGGAGGCGATGATGTCTCGTAAGGCGTGAGGTCTAAGTGGAAGCCTGAATTTAGAAAATAGTGGTAAATTCAGTACTGACAACCTATAAAACTAATACATAGTTGTACGCAATTATTTGTTTATCGCTAAACGTAAGTTATACTTATAATAACGGATATAATACTGAATATCATTTGTTTAACTTTCGAAAAAAATAAACCTATAATTTTGACATAGAAGTTTCAATTCTATTGGAGGAAGGAAGCAGTTTAGTTTTAAACAATGCAACCTTATCTGCATGTGATACTGAGTTAGGGTGGAGAGGAGTAGTTTCAAAATTTGGTGTGGATATAACCATTATTAGTCCAAAATATTTATCTTGGAACTGTACCCAGTAACAGTCAGGGCACACGGCAGCAGCTAACAAGATTTATGATCGCATATCTCTTCAATTCATCCCAGAGACGACGACATACATTTCTCTGTTATATGCAAGCAGGGTACAGACAAGGGACATAGTTTACACTTTTTAAAAGCTCGAAATTGCTTGAAAAAGCGAATATGAGCTGAAACATAAAAAGTGTAATGGAGCAATAATTACTATTCATCAAAATGTGGCAGAGTGGAGATTACACGATGACTGCCTTGTGCGATCGATATAATATCTCAAGAACCAATGAGTATAGCTCGTGCATAGATTTGAGAAAGATGGTGTAAGTTGTTTACTGGTCAACTCTACAACGCGGCATAAATCTCCGCACAAAAGCCCAGTGAAAATAGAGTCCGTAATCATCAAGATAAGGAATAAGCATCCAGATTTGGGTGCCAGAAAGTTGAGGGTCCTACTTTTAAGAAAGTATTCTGAAAATGAAATTCCTTCAGAAACGAAGAGGGTGTTTGCTTAAGCTATTGATAAGAGTATACGTCATTGGCTTTGCAGGTTGCCATGAAGCTGTCTATAATTGCAATTCTCTGAGCGGCCTTATGTGATCCTATAATCCCGCACTTAATTAATTCTATCTTCCTAATGAAAGTGGTCTTATTTGTTCTCGATCAAATTGTTATCTAGTCCTATTCTCCCGTCGGTGGAAGAGAACAGAGTGTAATGGGTTGAAGTCATATTAAGTTTTTTGAAAACAACCCGACCCTCTTTTTTAGTGTTCCTCTTGTAAAGAATATTGGTACATCCTTACGAATACCTAATCTCAAAATGATTTTCGGATCTTGTCAGATTCAGCAGATTGAGCAGCGGGTGGGATTTTTGAAATTTGAGAACCATGTCAATATTATTTATGTCACAAGACATCCTGGTTTGATATAAGGCATTAAGACCAGTTGTGTCTACATCTGTGACCTCAGTTAGGTCTATAACTAAATTGTCATTTGGATTAACCATAGTGGGTAAGGCTGCCTTCAGATTGAGCGCGGCAAGATTGACCAGTGAGCCTTGTAGGAATGCTAGTACATTCTTACCCTCCCTCTGGTAGAGGACAGATAGATTTTTCATCAGGTTGGTGGTTGACGATGATAAATGGATACGTTTGACAACTACAATAATATTGCCAATTGCCTGACATTGATACAGTTAGCACGTCTTCTGCTACACTACAGCTAATAAAGACTACCTTTGTGGCATTTTTTACCCTGTAAAAGCTGCACTTGACTACTTTCAAAGAACTGGGTCTATCTGATGAGATTTTAAGAGTACTGGAAGAGCTCGGATTCGAAACTCCAACTGACATCCAACTAGATGCTATTCCCAGGCTCTTAACAGAAGACAGGGATATGATCGGGATCGCTCAGACTGGAACAGGAAAGACAGCTGCCTTTGGTCTTCCATTATTGCAAAGGTTGGACCCTGACTCAAAGCACATACAAGGCCTCATACTCGCTCCTACCAGGGAACTAGGTAAGCAAATCGCTGAGCAGCTAGCCATTTTCAGTAAGTATCAGGACAGAATCAATGTCCTTCCTGTTTATGGAGGGGCACCGATACAGCATCAGATCAAAGATCTCAGAAGAGGACAACATGTCGTCATAGCGACTCCAGGCAGACTCATCGATCTCATCAAACGAAAAGCAGTAAAGCTCGACCAGTTAGAATACCTCATACTGGATGAAGCCGATGAGATGCTCAATATGGGTTTCAAAGAAGAACTCGATGAGATCCTCGCTTATACCCCAGAAGAAAAACTGACTTGGTTGTTTTCTGCGACGATGCCGGGATTCATCAAGAAGATCGTCACCAAGTACATGGAAGACCCCATCGAGATAAAAATCGACAGTAAGAACGAGGTCAATAAGAATATAGAACACCTATTCGTCACCGTCAGACAGCGGGATAAGAAGGAAGCGCTGACCAGATTCCTGGATATACAAGAAGGAATGCGAGGCGTGGTCTTCTGTAGAACCCGAAGGGATACACAGGAATTGGCCGAACATCTAGTCAAGAAAAAGTATCGGGCGGATGCCTTGCATGGTGATCTCTCACAAGCGCAACGTGATCGTGTCATGCGCCGATTCAAGAAGAATGAATTACAGGTACTAATAGCCACAGATGTTGCCGCAAGAGGTATTGATGTCAATGATCTCACACATGTCTTTCACTTCACCCTACCTGATGAGAACGCTTATTATACACATAGAAGTGGTCGGACGGCAAGAGCAGGCAAGGAAGGAACATCTATTGCTTTTGTAGGTAAAAAAGAAAAATATAGGATCAATAGACTGGAAAGGGAACTGGGCATCAACTTTGCTCCGGTAATCATACCAGACGTGGATGCCATTGCAGAAATCAGAACGCGTAACTGGGTGATGTCCATACTCGACATCAAGCCTGAAGGCAAAGTCAGTCCTGAACTCATAGAAGAAGCGAACCTATTATTCGGACTGATATCCAAAGAAGAACTCATAGCCAAATTACTGGTCAAGGAAATACAAGACCTCAACCTGGGTAGCTCCAAGGATCTTAACGATAACAGCCCTGATGATGACCGAGGCGGACGTGGTGATCGAGGCAGAGGCAGAGGCGGCAGGGATCGAGGCAGAGGCAGAGGTGGAAGGGATCGAGATAGAGGAGGCCGCGGCGGAGGCGGTGGACACAAAAGAAGAGACGGAAAGGGCAAGAAAAAGTCAACCAAAGATAGATTTGAGTCCGGCCGATTCAAGAAAAAGGACAGATCAGAAAGCAAGGTAAAAGACGAAAAAGGAGATAGAGGAGAAAAAGAAGCTAAGTCAAAGAAGTATAAAGACAGAGGACCCAAGAAGCCAAGATTCAGAGATAAGAGTAAGCCTAAGAAAAAGTAATATTAATTTTTGAATGAGGATTTTTAATTTTTGAATAAGTTATGAGGTAAAAGTGTAGGATAATGATTCAATCTTTCACGCCCAAAAGACAAATCACTAAGGTCAAGGGTTCAGAAATTTCTTCTGTTCTCGATCATATCACAGAAGAAGAACCTCTGGATATTTCCATTAGCGTTCCTTCTGCTAGACCCAAAATCTTCAACAAGACTATTTCAATTACCATGCGAACACCGGGTGCTGACCTGGAATTAGCGCTGGGTTTTTTATTTACTGAGGGCATCATAAGGAACATGAGCCAATTATTAAATAGCTATCCAGCTGATAACAAAATAAATCTGGAGCTCAGCTTAGAGGATGATGTCGATCTGAGTCGTCTGGATAGGCACTTCTATACCAGTAGTAGTTGTGGCGTCTGTGGAAAAGCGAGTATTGAAGCTTTGAAAACCTTTGTCCCCAGCTCTGATAAGCCAGCGCTCATAGTACCACGCGGCATTCTAAAAACCTTGCCACTTGCTCTCAGAAAGGAACAAAAGCAATTTGCAGCCACTGGTGGTATTCATGCAGCAGCTCTCTATACAACCCAAGGCCAGATAATCTTACTCAAGGAAGATGTGGGTAGGCACAACGCCTTGGATAAATTAATCGGTGCTAGTCTGCTGGACCCCAATATTTCAACAAATGACCATATACTTCTTCTGAGCGGAAGAATAAGTTTTGAATTGGTACACAAAGCTGCGGTGGCAGGAATCAGATGCATAGCAGCCATAGGGGCTCCTTCCACGCTTGCCATTGAAACAGCAGAAGAATATGACATCACTCTGGTTGGTTTTCTGAAATCTGATAGTTTTAATATCTATAATGGTGCAAATAATATTAGTTAGAAGTAAATTGTACCATGCCAGAAAAAGACAAATTGCCTAATCCCAAGACTTCTGAAAAACTGACAGGACTCAGAACGGACACTCCTAAAACTGTCGCTGCTGGAGTACCAGCCGTAGCCTCCAGTATAAAGCATATCATGAGTGAAATGAGTCTAGCTCAAGGCCTCACCGTACTCAATAAGCTCAACCAGAAAGGTGGTATCGATTGTCCTGGCTGTGCTTGGCCTGATCCCGATGATGATAGAAGTAAAATAGCCGAATATTGCGAAAACGGTGCCAAGGCCATCGCAGAGGAAGCCACCGCAAAAAAATTGACGGCAGAATTTTTTAAGAAAAACAGCGTCGCCCAACTTGCAGAACTCTCTGACTATCGCATAGGCAAGAAAGGCAGGATCGCCCAACCAATGTTTCTATCTGAAGGTGCTACACATTATGAAGAAGTCAGCTGGAACAAAGCCTTTACTATCATAGCAGACAATCTGAACTCTCTCGGCTCCCCTGATGAAGCCATCTTCTACACCTCAGGTCGGACCAGTAATGAAGCCGCATTTCTATACCAACTGTTTGTCAGAGAATACGGAACCAATAATCTGCCAGACTGCAGCAATATGTGTCATGAGAGTAGCGGCGTCGCCTTGTCAGAAACCTTAGGCATAGGCAAAGGCTCTGTCAAATTGGAAGATTTCTATGAGACAGAAGTCATACTCATACTTGGACAGAATCCAGGCACTAATCATCCGAGGATGCTCACCGCTCTGGAGAAAGCCAAAAAGAATGGCGCCACAATAATATCTGTCAATCCGATAGTGGAAACAGGGCTTGTCAGTTTCAGCAACCCCCAGAAAGTTTCTTCTGTGCTGGGTCGCAAGACCAAACTGACAGACTTCTACCTACAAGTCAAAATCAACGGCGATATGGCGCTAATGCAAGCCATCGCCAAACTGCTACTGGAAAAAGAAGACTCAGCCCCTGGCTCTGTACTGGATCAGAAATTCATTGATGAAAAAACCCTAGGCATAGTCGAGTACCTGAACCACCTCAGAACTTTGGATCTGAATAAATTGGCTAAAGAATCAGGCATAGCAATCGACCAGATTAAGGCTGTAGCTGACATCCTAGCAGCCAAAAAGAAAATCATTGCCTGCTGGGCGATGGGTCTCACGCAACATAAAAATTCTGTCAATACCATAAAGGAAGTGGTCAACCTGCTTCTATTAAAAGGCAGCATCGGCAAACCTGGTGCGGGCACCTGCCCGGTGCGGGGGCACAGCAATGTACAAGGCGATAGAACCATGGGTATACACGAGCGGCCACCTGCTCGTCTACTGGATGCCCTGGACGAAAACTTTGGGATCAAATCTCCTAGAGAAAACGGCTACAATGTAGTGGAATCCATAGAAGCCATGCACGAAAACAAGGCTAAAGTATTTTTTGGGATGGGTGGCAACTTCCTTTCTGCGACACCAGATACCTTATACACAGCAGAGGCCTTACGCAACTGCCAACTCACAGTACATGTTTCCACTAAGCTCAATAGAAGTCATCTTATCACCGGTAAGCAAGCCCTCATCCTCCCCTGTCTTGCCAGAACAGACAATGACCTCATTAATGGAGAATTGCAAATCGTCAGCGTCGAAAATTCCATGGGCATAGTGCATAGCTCCCGCGGCAGCTTGACTCCAATTTCTGAAAAACTATTAAGCGAACCAGAGATCGTTTGTAGAATGGCACAGGCTACCATAAAAGAATCTAAAGTGAACTGGAAATCATACCTAGTACACTATGATAACATCCGCGATGACATAGAGCGCTGCATACCTGGCTTTGATCAATACAACAAGAGGTTCAGACAAAAAGCTGGCTTTTATCTTCCAAATGGTGCCAGAGATAATGAGTACAAAACCAAAACCGGCAAGGCTCATTTCAGCGTTTCGCATACTACACCCATAGAACTACAAGAGAATGAATTGCTGATGATGACCATACGTTCTCATGACCAATTCAATACGACCATCTATGGTCTGAATGACAGATACAGAGGTATCTATAATGAGCGCCGTGTGATTTTGATGAATAAAAAAGACATGGCAAAACTCGGTCTGAAGGAAAAAGAAATAGTAGACCTTTACAATCATCACGGTGGCAAGGAAAGAGTGGCACCAAAATTCATTGTCGTCGCATACGACATTCCTGAAACTTGTGTCGCTACTTATTTTCCTGAGGCTAATCCTTTAGTGCCCATTGATTCTTATGCCAAAGATAGTTTGACCCCTTGCTCAAAACGCGTTGTAATTAAAATTCAAAAAAGCACATAAAACTTTGAAACCCTCTGACACCCTAAGAAACCCTCTGACACCATTTAATTGTCCCTGCGCCCCTGTTACCCTAAAACCCCAACGCCCCAATTCCCTAAAACCATTAATCAGCAAGCTGATTAATCAAAAATTTGCCACCGAATCCCCATTCTAAACTTCGCATCAAATTGAGGATAGTCCACGATTTGATACTGCACTTTGCCAAATAAGGCATCCGTATAATTTTCCGTTTTAAAAAAGATAAAGAAACGATCCACCTTAAATGTGCCGTATAATTCTGAGTAAGGATAATATGTCGCACGATTCTCTCCAGGATAAAACCCTCCATTGATCGGCATGAATTTATTGTCTCCGTCAAAATCATAATGGTAAAGCAAAATCCCTACACGACCCAGTAATCTCTTCTTGAAAAATCTAAATTGTAAAAAGCCATTGCTTAGAGTATGCCATTTAGGAATATTGTAAATGTTGTTAGAAAAAGATTGATAGATAACTGAATTTTCAATACCTATAAATTTCCAAAAGAACTTGTGTTTCAAAACACCTTTGATATATTCGGTAGAACCATCGAGTTGTTCTGGTAATGCAGAGTCATTTAAATAAATGGGATTGTCAATCAGCCCACTTGTAAATTCTAAATAGAGCTTTAATCTTTTGATACTCATTTGTCCGCCAAGAAGAAATTCGTTTATCTTTCCAAAATCATTGTCATAGACTAATTTGTTAGTGACAAACATTTGTTCGTTGATCAGAGTAGGATCATAACGAAGCAGCTTCAAAAATCCTTGTACGTCTAAACCTTTGAGACCTGTAAATTTGAGTCGCGCATTAAGATCAATGTTGCCTGCATTTTGACCTAAGCCCAATTGCAACTTAGCTTTAAACTGACCTATGTTTTGTAAATCAAATCCGATTTTAGAAAATGCCGCAACATCATTGTAACTCGATTGTTCTTGAGAATTATCTACACTCAAGTATTTATAAATAGCACCGACCTCCAAATCAAAACCTTTTGTATCAAATCCAATATCTATTTGATTGGTCCATCTAGAAAACTTATTGATAAATCTAAGGCCACGTGTTTCTGTTAAATAATCCAAGTAAACTAAACTGTCTTTTAAAGTGCTCGTATTGTCATCACCGTATCTATAATATCCTTTTTCGTATTGTAGTCTGTGATGTATATTGTATTTCTCAGATTTAGATTTGAAGTAGTTGTCAAGTCCATAACTGAATTGTTCGTGACGTGTAGAGCCGCCTGAGCCTGAAGTCAAAAAAGCGGGTACTGCTGTCCTAGATCTTCTATATTCTGGGTTGCTGTAATCAATAGTTGTATCTATGTCGTATGCTGTGTCACCTGTATTTAAATCATAAGGAATGCCACCGTTATGACTTTCGTTAAAATTATTTGCTAAAAAAGTAAAGTACCATTCGTGACTTTTGTCTTCTTGCTTTTGCCACAGCCCTACACCAAAACTTGTAATCTTTGTCGCCTGATCGGTATAGAATCCTTCCTGATTAATTCTATCAAGATCAAGGGTGAGGTTAATATTTTTTGCAAATTCTCTCGCAAAAGTGGCTTTGACCACAAAGTTATCAGACCCAGATACGGGTGAAAAAAAGAGGTCATTAAAAGTCCTATTGAGTTTGAAAAACTTTAAGCTGTCAATCGATAGTTTGTAGATGTCATATTGATGAAAGCCAATGTCTGTGTATATATCATTTCGGGGAACGTACATTATTCTTTTGGCCGCAGAGCCAGAATTACCCAAAGTCAAAGCAGCCTTATCAAACGTACGGCTCACTAAATACTTTTCTTGATCATCTATGAGCGTATCAGAAAAATTGTGGATTTCTTGTTTATCTCCTAAAGTAAAATAATCCAATATTGTAGTATCTGGCGTCTCGTATTCAATCTGGGATTGATCTGAGCCAGTGCCACTTTGTGATCGGCCAGAATTTGTATCGAAAGGATTCTGTGCAAAGCCTTTCTCACAAAATGTAAGTAGAATAATAAGACCTAAAAAATATGCAAAACTATTGTGCAACAATAACAGATTTTGTTGATGATATATTTTTAGCACTCAATCTTAAATGATAAATACCATTCGGTAGATTAATCTTAAAAGGGGTAGAGCCTTTTAAGTTTTTAATTCTGTTTCCAACGGCGTCAAATAATTCTACCTTATAATTATTTAAATCTAATTCTGTTTTGATATCAATTGTATTGCTAACAGGATTTGGAAAAACTTGCCAATCATTTTCGATAGGATCAATTTGAGTTCCACTTAGTGTTCTGTCAACGCCTTCAATAACAAAAAGTCCTTCTTGCATATCAGAGACTAAGATATTCCCGGAAGGTAAAAAAGGATAAACTCCCCAAGCGCCTTCGTACGTGCGTGCATAATCTCTTTCAGAAGTTTTGTAATATAGGACCCGTTCAATATTGTATGGATCCTTAATGTCCCAGACTTGCAAGCCATCGTAATAGTATGAACTATATAAATAATCACCATGAATAATCTGATTGTGGGCTATAGACAATTCAGATGTTGCACCGGCATCAATAGTATCGATCAAAATCATATCCGGTAATTGTGTGATGTCCCAAACCTTTAAATCTGTGCCCCATGTTTCATCTGCCATGATATATGTTTGGTGATCATCACTGAGCCATCCAGAATGATTGTATCCAGACTGTGGATATTCAAGAGGATCAAGACTTGTTATATTGATAGGAAATTTGGGATCAGAAAAATCCGAAATTAAAAGTCCTCTAGGTCCACAATTAATAAAAGCGGTGTCGTTGACTACGTAAGCATCATGCATGTGATTTAAAAAGTAACCATCAACAGTATTGTAGTCAGCTATCACTTTAGGGTTTAGAGGTTCAGATAAATCAAATAAGCGCATCGGTGCATAATTGACATTATCGCCATTAGCCACACCCGCATACATGATCGCTGATGATGTGTCAATAAATATATTGTGTGCTGTACCTAATATATCACTTGAGTCATACAGCACAGAAACAGAATTAGGCAAATCACTGTAGTCTATTATTTGCATTGTGGAGTTACCTTCTTGAGCAACTGCATACAAATAGCCTTTGTAATCATGATAATCTCTGTGTACTAATTTGTCTGAAGAATCGTTACCCTTGATCACCGCCACTTCTAATATATCTGATGGATTGGTGACGTCTATAAAGTGTGTGCCATAAGTGCTTCCTATCACGGCATATTCTCTACCATTCACCACCAAGCCCCAGATTTCATTATAGATATTGTCGTATTGCGCTGTGGGTACAATTGTATCTACTGACCATGTATCTAGGAGTTTCCCCTCTATAGCTTGCGCGAATGTATTATTTGCTAGCGATAAGCAAAAACTGAATATTAAAATAAGTCTAAGAATCATAGATGTTAAATTTAGTTCAAAGCTATAATTTAAATTTTATAATGCAGTCAATATAATAGTATCTTGCTGTCTTTAAAGCGGTTATATCTATAAATATTTATTGATATTTGCCTAGCAAACTACAATTTCAAATTAAAAATGAAAAAGACTATGAAACTTAAAACGGTCTACAAATTAGAAAAAGGTGCCAATGAGGTGTGGATTGTGTCACCAGATTTACACTATGATACTGAAAATGATGAATTTAGAAATATTGTAAAACATAATTTGCACAACAATACCAAGTACAGATACATCGTCCCTAATACTTCTTCTGTTATTAAACATCTTAATAAGTACCAAAAAGATCAAACAATTCCTAAAGACATGACAAAAGAGATGTTTCTCTTGCTACCGCCTTCAGAATTTAATCCTTTCTTAAATGAATTGGCTATTTATGACCCCAATGGTGATAAACCTGTTGCTTGCTTAAGTGTTTGGAAAGATTGTGATTCTAATGATGAAGTCATCAGTTTTGATAAGGAGATGACGGCGGAGTTGATTAAAAAGTTTAAAACCCTTTGGAAGAAATATAAAAGAGAGAATCCGTAAGGATGTATGACATATAAGTATTAATTAATTTAAAAGCCTCGACTGTGAGGCTTTTTCTTTAATAAAACGATAAATAGGATACTAGGCAATGGATAAAACACTAAAGATCAAATAAAAGTTAACCCTAACCAACGAAAGCATTATCGCTTGCGTCTTTATCGATAGAATGTAATTTATTTGAGTCATTAAATTTGAATTATGAAAAGTTTTAAAATATTACTTCCGTTTTTGTTATTAGCATTTATGGCATGCGGTGATGAAGATCCTGTAGCGCCTGCTGAGGATTTCAGAGATGCATTTGTGGGTATTTATGATTGTGAAAAAGGATCAGCAACGATCGAATTGGATGTGAGGATTGATCCCGATAATGATATGAACTTGCTAATTGGGCCTTATTCAATTCCTGTAGATGAGGATGGGAGTTATGGCACTGAAGAGCTAGAGCAAAATGTTTTTATTACACTGAGGTTTGAAGGTGATGAAATATTTTATACTGAATTTAAGCCTATCATCGAAGGTATAGTTATCCCATGTGATTTAAGAGGTACAAAAAGAACATAAACGATGAAATCAATTACAATTTATTTGTCGTTTATACTTATGGGGTTGCTTGTTATTTCTTGTGGTGATGAAAACCCTGTAATGCCAGCTGAGGATTTCAGAGATGCTTTTGTAGGTATCTATGATTGTGAAAAAGGATCAATAACCATCGAACTAGAGGTTAAGATTGATCCTGATAATGAAATGAATTTACTTATAGGACCTTATTCAATTCCAGTAGATGAAGATGGGAGTTATGGGAGAGAAGAGTTAGAGCAAAACGTTTTCATTACATTGAGATTTGAAGATAACGAAATTTTTTATGCAGAATTTAAACCTATTATTGACGGCTTGATTGCTCCTTGTGAATTAAGGGGCTTAAAAAGAATATAATTATGAAATTAATTACTTTTTATTTGTCATTTATGCTTTTGGGAATGCTTATGTTTTCTTGTACAGAAGATATGAACACAGACCAGCAAGCCGATTTTAGAGATGACTTTGTGGGCATTTATGATTGTCCGAAAGGATCGACAGTTGTAGTTTTAGAGGTAACAAAAGATCCTGATAATGAAAACAACATCATCATAGGGCCCTATTCTGTTCCAATGGACGAATCAGGTAAATATGGTCCGGCTACTATTCAGGATGAAACACTTTTACTAGTTTGTTTTGATGGCGATGAAATTACATATCGAGAAGAAGAACCCTTTCCGTTTGGATTACAATTAGTCTGCACCTTGACAGGAAAGAGAAGGTAAGAGAATTATTTATAGATTTAAAATACAATTATGAAAATACTTCCAATTT
>ENA-ORXT01001510-ORXT01001510.1-marine-metagenome-genome-assembly--contig:-NODE-1510-length-30969-cov-8.589570_pt1 | contig 30969 bp, 27 predicted proteins | sample MGYA00237868_ERZ511482 | MGnify/ENA metagenome assembly ERZ511482 | reverse complement strand
AGGCCATCGATGTGAAGGTTGACGTGGTTTTGGCTGGTGCGGACGATAAAGAGTGATGGGGCATGGTGGGTCGGTACGAGGCACACTCTTGCATGATCAGGTTCTGCGAAGGCAAGTAAAATTGGATTTTATCTCGTCCGAGTGCACCGTAAATGCTCTCTTTCGTACTTCTCTTTCTTCCCAGTAGTATTAAAATGACCTCATGGCAGCCGATCGCAAGTCGAGCCAGAGGAACCTAAGTACTGTCCACAACTGTAAACAAATAGCGATGGATATAACCGAATAATGACTGTACTCTTCCCGAGCGTTATACACGCGAATGTTTTGTGCATATATACGCACACGCATAGATTTCGGCTGTGGGCTAGAAATACCAGCGATGGGAGGTGATTTTTGTTTGATTTAAATCATGCTGGTTCTAATTACTTAAATCATTTACTCGGAGGGTCTCATGCTGTAAATCACCTGGGCATTGTCCTGCTTACACTGCTGCGACCTGACACTGCGGGTGTGCACCGACGAGCGAGAGTCATCGTCAGAAACCTGGGGCCACCCAACGAAGGGCCGTTGCGTTCATTATTTCGTCTTTAGTCGTTTCTAGGACGAAACGCAATGCGTTCGCCTTACCGCCCTGTTCCGTTCGTCCATTTCGTCTTGAGCTTCGTTCGGTCGTTTCCAGGGACGAGGGGCAGGCCGTTTAAGGCCCTCAGAGCAGCCCCCATCCGATGCCAGAAATTTATTCCAGAAGAGCATCGACTGAAAGCTCCCCATCTCTCTTGCCGCAGGTGTTTACACCATACCAAGCCCAGTCCGACGATGTAGGAGACACAGAACAAGCATTAATAGGTGATGTGCTTTAGAGTAAGTGGACCTCTCTTAGACATATCGTTGCTATTCTACCGTCCGCGCTGAGCGCTCAGCAATCGGGATCAGCGCTGCTCCCGTCATGGTGCCTCGGCCGCCCCCGTCTCCATGTCCGTCGTACTGCGGCCGCCACTACGGTATCCCGGGGGATACCGGTCCAACGGGCGTCTCGGGTGCGCTTCACGCGAACTGGGACTGGCGTGACGCGCTACGGGCGGCATACTGCAGTAGGGGTTTGGCTGCACGAATCGACGGCGGGCACGCGACCTCACCTTGTGTGGCAGTGACCAGCGGATAGGAACGATTCAGCACCTGTGCATATACAATATCAGCGGAAAGGGCGTCGCGGGAAAGACCAGCCACGAGTCTCCCCCAGCAACCCGACAGCATCCATGTCGTTGGCCAAAGTTGGACCAAAGGACTACACACCTCCACCACACCAAAGCACACAAGTCAACAAGCCACGTTCCACATCTCACACAGCTTCCTCGCCATGAATGTCACCCGTGTCGTCACTGTCATCGCCACCTTCATTTTCATCGTCATTATCATCATCATCATCGTCTCGATCGTCGCCATCCTCATTTCCGCCGTCGTCGCTCGAAGCGGCTGCGGCGGCGGCCATGGCAGCGGCGGCGGCGGCAGCTGCGGGACTCGGAGGCTGCGTGGGGCGCGCCGCCCTTGAAAGCAGCTCCATTGTGCGCACCAGGCGAGAGAGCAACAGCCCAGGGAAGACGGAGCGGGTCGCATTGTCACCTTCCGTTAGCATCAGCCCCTCGTGGACGTTGTTGTCCTTGTGCAGCTTGTCATCCAGCAGGAGCACGAAGGACGCCCACACTTTACGGAACGCCTGGTCGACGTTGCCTCATCGCTCTGTGAAGCTCTCATATTTGGCCATCATGTGCATCGCCAGGTACATCTGCCGAAGGTCCAAGAGACACAGTACGACATGTGCGAGGCAAATTCAAGGCGAGAGAGAAAAACCAGGCGAGTTAGGATCGATCTCAGAGCATGGCCAAATCGAAACGGGAGGTACCCAACATGACATGGGTAACACGACAGACCTCACAAGGTCACACGTCAGGACCTGAGACGAGGACAATAAAATACCATCGCGAGCAACTCGGCGTAAGTCTTGAAGGTGACCTTGTAGTAACGCTCGGTCGTCGGCGTCGCGTCGACCATGACGATGCCGATCGCGTGCAGTCGTCGGAAGCCGGCATGCAGGCCTGCCAGCACGAAGTTGCGGCCCATCGCCGTGTCAAACATCCAGTACGCGCAGATGGTCTTCTTGGCCTCGGCTCTAGAAAATATCGGCATGTTGTTGCGCCCGTCCACGCGCCCGCGCGAGCGGATTTTCAGCCACTGGCCGGCCTGCCCAATAAAGCCAGGCACCGTGACTTTCTCCAAGTCACGTTGAAAGCGCGGCCAGGCCTGACGCAACACCTTGTACAGCTTCTCCGGTCGGTACAGCTGCTCCTCGTCCTTCTTTCGCACCTTGGGCGTGAGAAAAATGGTGTCCAGCTTAGCCTTTGCCTCCTCTACACCGCCGGGGAAGTTGAAATGGCGATGAAGGTGGCTTGCGCACGCCATGCGCTTCTCGTCGGGGTTGGGCATGACGTCCGACATGTAAAGCGGCGCGAGGAAGTTGTTAATGTGCTCGTTACGGATGTCCTTCTGCCACCGCGACGAGATATCAGCACACCAGCACAACCAGAGGGCCAGCACAAATCCCGGTGCGTTAGACAATGAGTGCATCAAAGGCAAGCGCCACATCTTCCCACGCGATAGAAGGCGCCCGATAGACACGCACCTACACAAACAAACAAAGCGCCCTTGGCGGAGCCTCGCACGTTCCACCATTTGCTTAACCCAAGGTGCCTTCTGCGGAGGGCAAGAAAAGAAGACCAGTTGATTGTTGCCACCCGCCGCTGATGCGTGCACCGAAGCACCCAGGCTCGGCCCCGCCGCCCCGTTGCCCGGCTCGACGACAGTCAGGGTCTTGTTAAGCGCCTCGAGGCTCTCGGAGGCGCGTTTGACGTCGCCCTTTGCCTTGTCTAGCCCAGCCACGATCTTGCCCGTCTTCTTCTTAATCGACTTGACCTCATCCGCCATCGCTGTGACCTCTTGCCGCATGACCTTGTTCACCTTCTTGTCACTCTTGCGGTCGTCAACAGCTTTCTTGACCATTTCGCCCAGCCTCTTGATATTACGCTTCTCCGCGCCCACAGTGGCGGCCGCACAGTCGCAGGTGCCGACGGTGGACGATTCTTCCACCACTTTGCCGGGCGCACACCGACGACGAGCAGCCAGAACGGCCGTCATTTATCCCGTGGCCACCTCTAAATCTGGTCCACTGGACCCCGCCGCCGCCGTCACCGCTGCTGCAGCTGCGGCAATAACAGCAGCACCTTCACCCACTCGTGCACCTGCCAGCCCGATCATTGACCCGTCAGCCGTCACATTCTCCGACGCGCCCGCCGCGCGGCCTACCGGCCCGCCGGCTGCTTCACCCGCCGTCTCGCCAGCCGTCCGCCCCGCCGACCTTTCCCCAGACCGCCGCCCCGCACCGCGCCCAGTGGGAGGTAACACGACGGCCGGGCGGTCGGCCGCCTTCCGCTTCATAGCACGAGTGCGTTCGAGACGACGAGCGGCTGGACTCGCGGAATAGAACGGGTTGTGCTCTCGAGCAACAGACGCGGAAGAGTGTACGGCGCCGACCCGGCGGCAACCACAGAAGGAGAGCCCGAGCGCGGGGGAGAGGCTACGGAAGAAGCAGACGACGCGTCGATTTTTGTGGGTGGCGTTCCAGGCGCGTCTTGCCGGTCTGCCAAAGCCGCCACAGCCGCCGCCGCCGCCGCTGCTGCCGCCGCCGTCACCGCCCGGACGGCGACTGCGCCGCGCTCACCCGTCTGAATAATTGTTCAGGAACAGCACGGGCTGCCGAGGTGGCCACCGCCGTGCAAAGTGGCGACCGTGGAGTCGCCCGGACGCTATTGGGGCAGGAGCCGGCCTCGGCTCCTCATAAGCTTCCGCCGCCACCAGAAAAAAATGGGGGGGTTGGGGCGGCACAATGTGGTCGCGCGTGCAGTAGGCAACGGCCTCCGAGAGCTCACTCGGCAATCGCGGTGCAGAGCAGACTGCGTACAAGAGCTAGCCGCGACGCCGAAGGCCCCACAAGACACTCTGAAAAGTAGACATAACCGGGGAGGTGGCCCTGGTTGTGGTATTAATATCCTTGGTGCAATTACCAGTGTACTGAGACCGACCGTAGCCAAGCAATAAAGCGAGTTATATCGCCGTCGCGGCGAGGAAGAAAGACCTTTTGTTGGAGGGCATCCGATGGGGAGCTGGGTGGTGCCCACGACGGCGACCCCGGACCCATGGTGATTTAATATAAGCGAGGGCACTGGTCGATCGACCGTCCGATCACAAGCGATCGTAATGAGTGCCGGCAGACAGATACGACAGGCAAGCAAACAAACAATAAAAAATGAACAATGCGGAAGTAACCCCCCAAAGGGCGTGCCACAGGCCAATTTCCACAATACATCGGCTTTGGCCCGTCAAGGAGGCTACTTGTGGCCAATTGCCAATTGGGAGCAGAGATATGCTACACTGGTGCTTAAAGCAGTGCCCTGGCACTGGCAGTGCGTCAGACGCCTCGAGCCAAGCTGAGGTACCCACGGTTGTCTGTCGTGCAGGGCGAGCGCGTCGGGCGGGCGCGACAGCCTGCGAAAATGCGCGGTTAAAACGCACCGCCTCAAAAACATGCCCCGTCGAGGTTCCCCCCCCTCTCCTCCTCTGGCGTCTCACCCAGGTGCTCCCCTTGCGCGCTTCCTCTCTCCGAGACGCACCGGGAGCCCGTCACCAGCGCGCCAAACGACATCTCGGGTTGAAGCACTACCGCCGGGCGTGGTGCTGCCCCGTTGGAAAGCGAGGCGGCGGCCTCCAAAGAGTGGCGCGTGGCCGAGGCGGCGCTCGGGTGGCGCTCGTGCGCCGCCGTGGAGCGGTCCACGGATTACCAGTGGCGGAGGCCGGACGTGGCTTCTGTGGCCCTCTTGCTACCGCATTGCACAATCAAATGGCCATCGTGAATCGCAACGTAGGAAACAAGTACAACCTGACATTACCATCAGGAACAAGTACGCAATATGCGAATCGACCTGCTCTGGCGTAAAGATACCACCAGCACGACAGCGCAAGGAAAACGGTAGCAAGACACACACTACTTCAAAGAATACCTCTTGGGTGGCGAGCTCTCCCGCTTGCGGCGATACCCACTTGGCGGCGCCCCTTCACCGATGGAAGCAGCCGCTGTCCCGCCTACCCCGACCAGAGCTAGACGTTTTCGATCCGGACGGCCGTCGTTGGCAGTACTCTGGCGCCCGCGCTTACCGACGGACAACATGGGAGCGACTGCGGCGCCCGCCGATGGGTCGAAATCAGCCGGGAACCCTGCACTCTTGGGGGAGAAAGCGAGGTCCAAGAACTCAAGGGGCCAAGCCATCGTCGTGCTCTTGAGTACGGTCATCGCGTCCATCGAGCTGTCACGCCCCATGGAGCGCATCAACGCGCCCGCGGTGTTGGGGGTACGTCCTTTTGCACGATCAGGCACCGCATGGGGCAGATGTCGACCCCTTGAACGTCGGTCTTTCCGTGCAGTGGACGCTGCCAGGCTGTGGCCGCGCGCGAAGTTCCCCGGATAAGCATTCGCGGCGGACGACGGGGTACGGCAAGGTCTTCGCGATAGCTCGTCCTGCCGGGCGGACGAGGCAGCTCGGCTCCGACGAGGTCCACGGCGTGAGGATGAATCCCTCAACGTCTTGGCGTCTTGACGGTCAGCAGACGCGGCGCGACTGCGCGCAGCAGCGGCGGCAGAGACAAAGCGAGCCGACCGCCTGGGTGTGCTCAAGCGGCGGGATGCAGCGTCCGCAGCTGCAGCAATGCGAAATGACCGCCGTAGTGCTCCGGAAGTGGAAGGACATGAGCCCGCAGCACCCGCCCCAGGGCTGGTAGCAGTCGGAGGATCAGAGACAAGTGCGGCACTCGACGGTACGCTTTGGCGCCGGCGTGGAACTACAGCCCGCGACGCGCTCATCCAGCTGGTGCCCGTGACGAGAGTCGCATGGGAGACGCTACTAGTGATCATAGCGGTGGTGGCGTCCGCAGCAGATGCCGTTTTGGGCGAGTCCGATAGGGCGTGTGCAGCACTGTGGGCGCGCACGTAAGCCGTAGTCGGCATCCACAGCCGCGGCGCGCAGGTCACCGGATTGTGTGAGGAAAGGTGCGCACGGTGGTTAACACTACTACTAGGCGTCGCGCTCACGTCGGCGGCTTGGGCTCCCAGATGAGGCCACCACTACCGGAGGAGCAGCAGCCCTTTTGTCAATATGTGTTGAGACAAAAAACGGTGTTTAGCGCATCCGTGTAAAGCCGCCCAGTGAGTCCGCAAGCCCCCGTGCGTCTCCTGGCCTGCGTCTGGCTCAGCGTGGCCGGCGCGTTGGAGCTGTCTCTGACGCGCCGGGTGGCCAAGACGAGAACATGCTGTCTCGCAGGCCTTCGCAGGCTCGCTTCTTAGTCCGCACGCGCCCCGTTGCCGGCAGACGAAGCAGAGCGATGCGACCCGTCCAACGTCGTTCATGCAACGCGGGGGCATGAAATTCGTACAGCAAAATTACGATGAAGACTTGAAATTCAATCGGAAGGGCGCCAAGAAAGAGCGTATTGCGCCTGCAGGGGGAGGACCGCCCCGTCAGACGCGGTCGTGTGCCTCTGTGCCCCGCTCGAGGCACTGAGGGCCGGTCCTGAGCTCGTTGCGCACGAGGAGGGAGGGAGCTGCCACTCGTCGGTGGTCACCTCGCACGTCACTGCTGCGGGGGACGTGACGGGCTCGAGGCCAGGCTGGTCGGCCCCACCGCCCGCAGACGTTGCGGAATCCTCGCCGTCCACTGTCACTGGCGCGTTGCTTGTCGCTGTCGCTGAGACAAATTTCGCCGCCCACGCAAACGCGTCGTGAGCCGCAGCCACCGAGGCGGCGTCGGCCGACAACTACGACTGGGTCGAAAGCGGCCACGGGCGCCGGTGCGTTTGCTCAACGGCTGAGACACGGAGGTCCGGGGACCCGCATCCGACGTGGGAGCGGCGGCTGGGGCCACCGACGCGCTTTCGGCCGCCGCAGCCGACGGTGCGACCAACGGCCACGTCCACTGGCGCTTGTCGCGCTCCAATTTGGGGGAGGGAGCAGGGAGGAGCGACAGCCACTCGGGCGGTGCCCGCCGCCGCCGATACACTGTTGGACGTTGTCCCTGTGGCTTCGTCTGCCTTTGGATTCGACGGCGACGGGGGCCGAAGAGATTGGCGGGGTGGAGCCGGTCGCCGACGCTGACGCGTCTTCGGTGACCGCTACGGACCGCGACACCGATGGGCAAGGTAGTCGGTGCTTTCCTCCATCGGCTGGCGCGCGGCGGTCCGGGGACGTGCAACGGACGTGGAAGCGGTGGTCGCAGCCTCTGACGCGCTCTTGGTCGGTGCAGCTAACGGTGTAGCCACTAGCCACGTCGTCTCGCCCGGGTACCGCGCGCATTTGACGTCGGGCAGGGGGACAGGCGACCTTCACACCCCTGGTGACTGCCGCCGCCGCAGCCCTAGTCGGACACGGTCAACCAGCTACCTTTGGCAGCTGAGCCTAACGGCGCAGTGGTTGAAGCGCCGGTGCTGGTCGTCGCCGGCTGCGGCACCCGGGAGGTGCGGTGTCCCACTTGCTGACACCTCGTTGGCGGCCGTCGCCGACGGTGCGAGGAGCGACGTTCTCCACTTTTGCTTGGTGGCGGTGACCTTTCCACTGGGGAGAACGGGCGGCACTCTGCCAAGCTGACGGTGGCCGTCGACGCCGAGACGTTGTCGGCGGCCACCACGGACGCGTCATCGAGGGCCACTGCGGACACTCGTTGGCGAGGAACTCGGACACCTCGTCGGATGCCGACCACGTCGCGTGGTCGGCACCGACACAGACGTGTTGTAGGCCGCCGAAGCTCATGCGTGCCCGGATTCCCGCTCTGCCGGGCCGTTGCAGGCGGCTTCATCTCCAGTGTGCCCTTGCCGCTTTGTTTTGTGCTTCGGCGGAGGTGGGTAGCGGCCGTCGACCGGGCAATTAGTGGAGGCGCGACGTGCTCCGTGCGTACGTCATGTCTGAGTTGTCGGCTTGGTCGTCGCACCCATCGCCCGCACCCTCGTCTGGCTCGTCTCCTAGACCGTATTCGTCTTCAAGGGCAGCATGCGCGGCTGTTGGGGATTTTCCGTGCCCTTTTTGCACGACGACGCTGCCTTTTGATGCCAACCTGGCGCGGCACGTCTCGCTCTTCCACTCTGGGCAGGTACCAATTGTCGCATCGGCTGCGCGGACGGGTCCGGAAGGCGACCGAGCGGCCCCTCTCGCTATCGGCCGCGACGCGCATGTGCCTCGTCAGGGCATTGGCCGCGTGCCGCATGGCGCCGGTGCCAGCGGTGCTGATGCGCACGCTTCGGCAGTGTTGCTGTCCGCCCATCACGGCGGCGTCGTGGGAGATGATGCGTGTTCGCGCCACAGTGACGACCACCACACAGGAGGCGAAACGAGTGACGATGCCGTAGTTGTGCGAGGCTCTGTGAGTGCCAGGCCATTGCGTCTTTCGCGCGAGCGACAGGTCTTCCAGGGCACGACAGCGGCCCTGGTCTACCGCTACTTCTTCGGTATGGGGGACATTACGCGAGCCCAGCCGCTGATACCATTGCACCGGCAAGGCCGCCCAACTGCGTTCGTGACGGAGGAGCTCAAGGCCATCCGCTTGTTTGCTCTGTCGACTGGCGGCAAGGGCATGTCCGAAAAGGCGCGCGTGGACTACAATAATTCGGTGGCGAGGGCTGAGGCGATGACGCCCTCAACTGCTGAAAAGGTCGTTGAGGAGGTGGAGCATGAGCTTGCGAACTCGTCGGGTGCGTCCAGCAGCAGCATCTGCAGCAACGGCAGCATCAAGACCGACGCGGCGGGTGGCTCGTGGACGTCCGCACAGCCAAGGTCAAAACGGCAAAGCCTGCGGAAACGCCTGCGCAAGGCTATTGCCATCGCAAAGTGCAAGCTGCGTTCATCTCTTCCTTAAAGGTCTAGCAGGACAGGTGCTTGTCCGACATGAAATGGCAAGTGACAAGTATTGTCGACGGGGTCGCGTTTGAGTTCTTCTTCCGTGACATCATGGACGTGGCGCATGAAGCCTTTGGTAAGGTGCAGAAGGTACAGCTCCGGGGGCAGCGACACACTGCCGCGGACGGCACCATCCTGAGGTCCAATTCCTTCGACAGTGACGTTTACCTGCAGCAAGAAGCCGACGTGCTCAAGATCCACGCCAACGCGGTGCACAACGGCAAGAGGATCGAGCCTTTTGCGATGGCGGTGCAGTTCCTCTCAGATGCGACGCTGCTTTCCTGGAACGGAAGTAAGTTTATTTCTGCCTGTATTTGTGTGTCATGTGGGTGAGGTGGGTGGTGGTGCTTGGCGTTGGGCATTTTTTGCGTGCCCGGCTCGCGTCCACAGTTCATGGCACTAACTTGGACATGTGAATTATTGCTGCTGTCTTGGTTCTCGACAGGCAATTACGCCTACCCCATCCGCATCAGGTTCCCCAACATTATCACCGGAAAAGTGCAGTGGCTTACCATCGGGTACATCCCGATCATCAAGTCGGACAGCGAGGACGCCGCCAAGAAGGCTCGTGTGCGGGTGCTGAAGGACGCCGTATTCCAGTGGTGCCTGGCGGTTCTCATGCACCGCTTTGTACCCACCAGCCAGTACGGCGAACCGATGACCGTACCTGGCCACGACGAGCCTGTTTTGGCAGTACTTCTTGTCGTTCTGTACGCCACGGGTCAGCCAGAAGAGCGCCGTGTCCTCGGATTTAAACTGAGTGGCTGCAAGCGGCCGTGCTCGCAATGTCAGGTTTTCAAAAATGAGGCCGCCTGCCGCGGCCCCAAGGCATGTGTGAGGGACGTGCTGGAGCACGTCAACTTGCAGCTGGACGATGCAGAAGCCCTAGAGGAGAATGCCGGTACGGCGAGTATGGCCCAGATCGAGGGCGACTCTTCTATAGTGCCAATCGTCCCCGCACTCGCTGCGGTTCATGGCTTGGCCACTGGACCGCGCTGCCTCCACCAGATCTTTGGGTTCGACTTGATACATGCAGGTTGGCAGCCTTCATTCTCTTTTCCAGCATGTGCTATGTTCGTGCACTCGGAGTGGCGAGCCTGTTGCTTTTAGGAGACCTGCTCATGGATGTGATACTGACGCTCCCATGCTGCTGTATTTTTCCGGACTGCTCCACTCGGTCGTCGCCTTGTTTCTCATCCTATCTGTGCGTGAAAATACAGGTGATGAAGTTGGGCGTGCTGAGCGTTATCGCTCAAATGATAATTGCCCTCCTCAAGGTTCTCTGCAAGGGAGGTCTCGCGCGGTATGAGTCTGTTGCCAAGACGATTGTGGCGATGAACGAGCGCATTCGAAACTTCGGGCGCCTGATTATGGCATCTCTCGAGTCACCTGGGTACGGGCTATCCTTTTTTTGCTGTTCTTTTTTTGCTCGTGTCTTGCTTCCTTCTTGGTTCCTTCATCCTGAGCAAGTCTCATTCTGACGCTGTCTTTGATTTTTATGCGAACTGCTGCTTGGTGTGTGCACATTTCGTGCAGATATCTTGTGCGCAAAAGCGTCATCCAGGCGGCTTTGAAGGGTCTACAATGGCGACATGGAGTGGTCGTGTGGGCTTTCATGGTTGCTGGCCTGCTTGGCCGTCGGTTACCCGGCTCCGTCCACCAGTGTTTTGAATCCCAACGGCGACGTCGGCGCCGAGACGCGAGATCTTCCCCTGGAAGGCGCAGCGCATCTACCAGCGGCGCGCAGCTCACTGCGGACGGCGACGGCAGTGGCGAGGAGTTTGAGACCAAAAGCGACGTTGACAGTAAGATGAGTCACGAGGACCGCGGCGGTCGTGCATTGAGCGACGTGAGTACCGACGAAACCATGCCATGCGTGGAGGAGCGCGCAGAAGACGCCCCGGTGCAGCATGCTGCTGAGTCGTCCGAAGCGTACAAGGTGCTGTTGGGTGGACGCCCAACTCATGAGGCGGTGCTGCAGGTCATCTGCCTCACGGCGCAGCTGATGGGGAAGCTATGTGGCGACAACATGAGCGGCGATGGGCGCATGTCCGAGGGCGCTGAGCTGGCGTTGCAGCGCGAGACATACGACCTCGTGTGCCACTACGTCGCCGAGCTGTTTGGACCCATCAACAGGACAAAGATGCATGCGCTCGCCTTCCACCTCATGGACGAGCTCCTCAACCGCGGCAACCTCGTCGAGGCCGACACAAGCGTGAACGAGGCGCTCCACGGCCAGTTAAAGGCCATATTTGAGATCACCAACAAGCATACTACATCTTTCGCTGTTCAGATGCTGCGCTGTGATCAGACTTTGGCTCACATTGTCGCTGAGGATACCGACGGTAAGACGCGGGCGGCCTCTGTGTTGCCATCCGCTTCCCGAGAGCCAGTCAGGGGCGCTGAAGTTGGTGATTCGTTCACCCAGAAGCGACACCACCCCGCGGCCCGGCATCTTCCAGACGAGAACGAGAATTCGTGCACCAGCGTCGACGGGGCCGCGGAGGACGCCGACAACCAGGCCGACAACGACGGTGAGCGCCCTGCGAAGCGATCGCGGACGGCCGCGAGCAGCGGGCGCCGGCGTCGACGGAGGCGAGTGCGCGTGCGTGGCCATCGTGTGGCGCTGGAGGACCTTCTGACCAGGGACGGTTGGCGGCTACAGGAGATAGCGGAGCTTCTCGGTGCCAGCAACCAGCAACACCAGATAGTTGCAAAATCGCTCAAGTTTGATGCCGTTCTTGGCTGGCGCACTGAGCGACTGGACCAGCACATCCGTGCCGCTCCCGACTTGTACCGCAAGCCGTGGTACGACCATATCGTCTACCGCGATGCTGCATGTCCTGGGCAGCCGCAGGTGGGGCTCGTTCGCCTCATCGTCCGCGCGGTCGGCGGCACCCGCCGGGACGCCATCATCGTGCAGCGGATGCGGACCGCCGAGCCCCAAAATGGTTGCGTGTTGAGTAGTTTTGGGTGCCGACGGTTAAAGTGGGCGGTCAACGACAAGACGGGCTTCCCGAGTCTGGCCATTGTCAACCTCATTGACGTGGAGCGCCTCGAGCACGTGGTGCCGGACTTTGAGGACTTGTGCGAGCGTCACGGCCTCCGGGGTACTCCGACCACTATCCCTGATACGCCACGGGAGCGCCTGTTGCAGCGCTACTTCTTCAACATCTTCTTTTCATGGACAAGCAATAGCATTGACGAAATGCCTGGATACGGGCTGTCTTCAATACATGAAGTGTTTCCTCTGCTTCTTTCTTGTAGCCTACAATCATTGTTGTCCTCGCTCATCTCTTCATGCCGTCCTAGCTGTACATTCGAACAACTGCCGTACGCGAGAACGGCGGCGGGACGACGGCGTCATCGGCGTCGTCGGGGTAATGCGTCCTGGAGACGGTGCAGCGCGGGCGGCACTATTTCTATGACCGCATCCCCGCCGCCGCCGCCCCGAGTGCCGCCGAATCCGTGGGGTCCACATCGTCCACCACTGCCGGGGGCTGAGCGGTCCGCCCCCGCCAGGGGTTGAGCACCTCCGCCGCGCCGGCTGCAGTGGGCATTGCCGCCGCCACCCGCGCCCGGTCGAGGAGCTCTGTGGCGGCGCAAAGTTGTTTGCGCTGCCGCAGTCGCCGCCGCATCCTGAGTCGCCGCCGCCGACGCCTCGCCACGGCAGTTTGTGCCGCACGGCGGCGGCGACGAGGGCCGCGGCCGAGCAGCGGCGACTTTTTCAGGTGCGACAAGGTCTCCGCGACGACAGCGTCGTCGGCGGCGGTGCGCAACAGTTCCAAGCGGGGCGGACGTCGGGGTGGGAGGCGGTGGTGGACCGCAGGCGACGGTCGGCTTCGGAGGTGGCCGACACAGCAAGCACTCAGATGGCACCCAACACGTCCTGACGCTTAACAGCATCAATAGCTGACCAATCAGATCGCGTAGCACAACGAAGCGGACCGGGCATGGCTACTTATGTTGTCTGGAGACAACCCTCCTTTCCGGGCGCTTGAGGACCCCAAACAATCCGTGTGCTCGGGGCCGGGAACCCCGCTGCCTGGTGCTGTGGGCCACCTTCTCCCCAGGCCCTGTTTCGAGGGGTGACGACCCCCAGACGAAAGCGACTTTCGTTGGGTTGTCATTGATGTGACGAAAGACAAACGCTTTTGAATTGAACGACCGCGTTTCGCAACGATTACCTCCGTTCTGCCTTCGTTCGGTGGACCACACTTTCTGACGATCGACCGCCGGCGTGACGGTGACAGAGCGGGGTGGGGCGCGCAACGCCGGGAATTCACCTCAAGCGTACCTTCGAGTGGGTGAAATCACCGGGTAGCGTACTTCCTTGTGTGCTGCGAAAGTCAAGCGTTCGGATATTTACCCGACAAAAGTACGCACGAATACGCTTAAGGAAAAGTACGCTCGAAGACCCCTGACCGAGTCCAATCTAGGGACGTCCAATCTCAATATCTTTTGTGAAGCGGGCTTGGCTTGGACGCGTGCACTTCCACTTTACAGAGCATGCAAGCGTCACGCGGCGAGATGATCTCCATAATTGGTAGCGACAGCACCCTCCCTTTCCAATGCTGCTGGGCCACCCCCCCCCCTGTCAGGGTGCGCTCGAGAGCCACACCCTGACGACGCTTGCGCCTGCCTGATCCGCGGACCCCCTCCAACACACCCAAAAACGCCGACTGTCACGCGCGTGCCCCCCCACCGGCGCGCTTGGCCGCCACAGTAGCGCGTGCCGGCGGGCCGGTCGGCGGGGGGTCCGCCGCCCGGCCGTGGCGCGCTCGCCGTCTGTGGCGGCGGCGGCCACTGCCACTGCCTCCACCCGCGCGCGCGCGCGCGCGCCGGCCACGGTGGGAGGAGGAGGGGTGCGAGCGGACCCCAGCCAAAAGGGAGTTTTGTGCCCCGTGCCGACGTGACGCCAACCCCAGGTGGGTCCCGTTGTTGGTTGCGGCACCCGCCCGGCCGCCCCCTTGGCCACCAGCGGCTCCGCATGCGACGTCGACGTCGCGTCGGGGCGTGTGTCCCCTTGGGCGCCCGAAGTATCCAGTGGCCACGCTCTTCCTCCCACTTCCCGTCTCCGCCGGCGCTTCACGTGGCGGTACCACCGGGTGGCGACCGCCGCCGCAGCGTCTCACAGCGGCTGTCAAGCCGTGTCTCGCTCGCCACGCTCCACGCCGTCCCGCTCCCACTAGTGGGGTCGAACAGCGCGGTAGAGCCATCGCATACATTCCGGTTGCATCCCCTTGCTTTTCTCTCCGCTTCATCCCCCCGCCCCCCCTCCTTCCCCTCATGGTTAAGTGCATCTGCGTTGCGGCCGGCTGCCGCTGCCGGTCGCACGCCCTCCCGGTGCTGCCCACGTCGTCTGGGCGGCGCCCCCCCCCAGGGGCGGCCAACCCTTCCCACGTGTGCCCGAACGCGGCCTTTTTCCACGTCCCTGTCCCCGCTGCGGAGCGTGCGGCCTGGTGCGATGCGCTCAATGTGCCGCCGGCGCGGCGCGGCGTGCTCGACATCCGCGTGTGTGGGTGCCATTTTGGCGACTCGGCGTTGACAGTCAGCGGGCGGGGTGTGCCGCGCAAGCGGTTGGTGCGCGGCGCTCGCCCGCTGTTGGTGTTGCCGCCGGGGGAGAAGGCGGCGATGGTCGCCGCCGCCGCCGCGGAAAAGCGAGAAGTAGAGGAGAAGGTGGAGGCTGGGAGTGCAAGGGTTGTGCGGGGAGGCGGGGCCGAAGGCGACGAAAACGCGTGGGCGGGTAAGATCGAGGCGGCTGCAGGCGGAAGAGGCGCCGCTATTGGACCCGCGGATGGCGCAGCGGGGTACCCTCAGGGTGGAAAGGCGGATGTGGGAGTGGCCGCCGCCATGTCCGTCATGGGCGGGTCGGGTCAGGGGGGTGGGCCGTCGGCCCTTCCACCCCTGAGCCCAACCTCGTCGCTGGCCATAGGAACTGGCGGTGGAAGCGCTGGCGGCGGTGGCGGCGGTGGCGGTGGCAGCGGCAGCGGCAGCGGTCACGTCGGCGTCGGCGCTGGTCCCAGCCACCCCGCTGCGTATGTGCCCCCGGTCGGGTTGACGCACGTGGCGAAGCGGCCGCGCCTGCCGCAGCCTGGAGACCCTCGGGGTTACGGCGGCCACGGGGGCGTGAGTTTCATGGAACCCAACGGCTCGGTTTTGGGGGGGAGCACCGTCCCCACTGGGTCGAGCGGTGGCGGCCGCGGCGGTGGTGGCGGCGGTGGTGGCGGCGGTGGTGGCGGCGGTGGTGGCGGCGGCGGCGTTGGCGGTGGTGGCGGCCAGCGGCAGCTGATGCCAGGCAGTGCGCAAGCACATGCACAAGCACGCGCGTTTGCGCATGCACACGCACACGCACACGCGCATGTGCACGCGCACGGCCGCGGGTACAATAATGTCCACGACCACGCGCACGCGCCTGGCGGGGCCGACCTGGCGCCCCGGAGCTACACTCCCTCCATGGCCGCCGCGGGCGGCATCGACGTCCTTCACGGCCACGGTCACAACCACGACCACGCACCTGCCCTGCCGCCCTACACGGCGCACCCGCACGGCGCCCACCGGTTAGCGGCGGGGCCACCCGGACACGGACACGGACACAGGCGCGGGCACGTGCCCGCCCAGCCAGGTCCATCGCCGGGCACAGCCGCCTCGTCGGCTGCGGTCGAGGCCGCCGAAGCGGGCTTGTCAAACGCCCTGGCCAAATTGTCAGCCCACTCGCGGGTCATGGAGCAAGTCAAGGCAGCGGCGGCCAAGGCGGCGGCGGCGGTTTCCACGTGCAAGGGCGTCGTTGAGACGTCGGCGGCTGGGGTGATTGCCGCGCGGGCGGTGTTAGAAGCCGCGAAAACCGCGCACGCGGGGGGGGGGGTGCGCGGCGAGGCGGGTCAGGGGGCGGTTGACGGCGCGCGGTGTGACGACGTGCGGCGGGGGTGGATGGGTGTACGCCTTTCCATGCGACTACCTTTTTGGTTTCTTCCCGTCGTGCTGTGGTCCATCCACTGCTGCGCGGTCGGCCGGTGACCGGCACCGTTCCAAGGTGTGCTTGGGTGCGGCCTCGAACCTGTTCCGTTCGCGGCGACCCCCGCGTGGTGGTTACGTCAGGGCGGCGCCCGCCGAGCCCCGCCCAGACATAGCAAATCCATGGCCTGGAGAAAAAGGACCCCTGAGGTGCTCTGCCGTAGCAAGTGCTGCACGAGGCGCTGCGAGGTTGGGCGAGGTGAGGTGGTGCAGCATGCGCGCGACCGCGCAGCCTAAACGCTTTAGCGCGCCCTCTCCTCTGTACTGGCAGTTGCCTCGTCTCGGGATAGCGGCCTTCTGGGATGTCCAGCTGGGAGGTCGTCTCGAAGGCTGCCAAGCTTTGTGGCGGAACTGAAGCGAGTACCGGGAGTACGACACGGTAGGACCCGCAACTGTTGCTACCCTTCACTTGGCAGCCGGCGCTGAGCACACGCCTGCCCGCCACCCCCTGCCGTTTTCCCATGTCCTTCCTGAGTTCCGACCCACAGAGGTGAAGAAGAAGGAAATAACAGGGAGTAAGAACACAAGATGGAAAACGCCCCCCCCCCCTCAGGTGGATGGTCCAAAAAGTAAGTACCGGCCGAACCCCTCGGCCGACCCACACGGCCACAGCCCACAGCCCTACCCCCTCCGCGTACGCGTCCCGCCACTCAAAAAAAAAGACGGTCACCACCGCGAGTGTAGCACGGCCACGGTAGCATCGTCTACCTGCCCGCCCGCCCCCCACACGAGACGACCAATGCCCTCGGCGGCCGCGCGAACGCCGTCGCCAGAGCGGCCCTTCCCTCCCCGCCCCTTCGTCGCGGCGGTCGCGACGACGGCGCCGAGGCACCCCGTCACGTTGCCGCCCTCCACCCCTGCCCAGCCGCCCACGTCCGACGCGACGACGAGGACGCGGACGCCACCACCCGCCGAGCCAGCCACGCGTCCCACGGGTACGGCTGTCACGTCGGGCAGTTGGGTGACACCCCCCGCCCGCAGGGCCGACGCGCCGAGCAGACGGGAAACGTTGATGGCGCCGCCGCCGCGGTCCGCCAACACGTGGCCACGGCGGATGCGCCCGCCCGCTGTCACAATCCGCGTACGTTCGCCGGGGCACTCGGGCGTGTGTGACGCACTGACCGTGTGCACCGTGTGCGGGGTGCCGGCTGACGAAGACGCCCCTGGCGGTGTGGCGAGGAAGCAGGTGATGGCGCCAACGTTACCTACAGTCACGTGACCGCCGCGGACGATGGCGAGGGTGGCCGCCGCGCCCGATGCGGCCGAGCCCGGCAGCCCGTCGACGGCCAGCGAGGCGTCAACAAATGCAGAGTGGACGGCAGCCGACACGGATGCCGCAGACGTCGTCGGGGGGAAGGGGCGGGGAAGCGGCCCGTCGGCCCGCGACCGCGGCGATTCGCCCACCTGGGGGGCCTGCGTCGATACGCCTCCGCTGCCGCCGCCGTCGCTGTCCGTGCCCCCTTTGGGAGGCAACCGCAAGTGCCGCTGCACGGCCGCGATAAGCACCGCCGCAGCGCTCGCCGCTGCCGCCGCCCCCGTCGGCCCATAGCCGCGCGTGACGACCACCGCCGCAAAATCTTCCGCCGGTCGGAGGACCACCGCGTGGCGATCGAGGGAGCCGAGACCCCGCAGCGAGTGGAGGAGGCCCGCCCGCACTGCGACACCCGCGGCTTGTTGCCGCGGCAGCGTGCCAGCGGGGATGCCGGCCACCCCACCGGCGGCGGTGGGTGCTGCCGGTGGCCGGTTGAGCCGCAACTCTCCGCTGCTCGATGGGCTGCTGCCGCCGGCAGAGGGCGCGACTTTGCCGGCCCCACCGCCCGACAGCGATGCCAACGACGCGAGCGACGGGAGGGAGGCAAAGGTACGCGACGTCGGCGGACGCCGCCGCCGCGCCACCGCCACCGACGTGCGGGCAGTCTCGGGGAGGGGTACGGTGCCCGGAGCGCCGCCCGTCGCGCCCACACCCGCACTCCCACTGCCGCTGCCGGTAGCGGCCGTGGAGGCAGCTGACGACGACGACGCTGCCGACGCAAAGGAGCTGCGGGGCCATGTGGAGGGCGCTCCATCGGGGCTACCCCGTGACCGCGCCGACGCTGGGATACCCGCGTCTAGCTCCTCCGTGCTGACACTGCTGCCACAGTCGCTGAGGCCGCTGCCCAACCCGTCATCCTCGCTAAGCCGCCGGCCGTGGGCGGGGCCCCGCGCCGAAGACGCCGCCATGGGGCCGTCGACGACGGACCAACGCACCACCGTCATGACGCCGAGCGTGGCTTCATCGGCCACATCCATCCCCCCAGACGCGTCCATACACACCCGCACAGGCGCTCCCTTCAGCCCCCCCACGCACCCGGCAGCAGCAGCGTCCGCGACCGGGACCAGTGCGATGCGCGTCGCGGTCGTGCTGTCACCAATGGAGCGGCAGCGGCAAGATGAGGCGCTGCCGTGGGCACCCCCCCCGCCCAAAAGCGATGGCGTGCGCACAGCCGGGACTGGCGGGTGCGATGAGCAACGACTCCCAGCGTGCCGACGCGTCGGCGTGCAGTGCGTATTGACCCCACCCCGACAATGGTGCCTCCGCACCACAAGCAGGCAGGGCGTGCAGCAGCAACGGAGGGGGGAGGCAGGCGCCCGCGCGGGTGCCACGTGTGCCGGGACGCTGCAGCGGCCCCACCACACGCCAGAGAGGAGACGTGCCGACGGCGCGCCGACGGCACGGGCGGGAAGAGGCAATGGGGGTGGCGGCACGCGTGCGCGTTCTAGCCCCCCGACGGCGCCCGGCACCAAGTGGAAGCGTCCTCCGCCGCAGACACGCGCGCGTCGCCCGCGCCCCGCCGCCTGGCGTCGGGGGCGGCCGACGGCTCACGTGGCGGCGGGCGCGCAGCGCCGCCGACAGCGCCACACGTACAGTACCCCCGGTGGCAGCGCGGCGCACGCGGCCGCGCGCCGCGCAAACGGGTCGTGGGCGCGGGGCGGCGGCGCGCGGAACGCGGCGCGGTCTCGATGCCAGCCAGCACCCCCGCCGTCGGTCGCGGTGCCACGGTGGCCGTGGCGGCCGACTGTGCCACTGTTGGTGGGCGCCCACCACGCCGAAACGCGCACGCGAGGCGCCGCAGCCGCAGCCACGGCAGCGCCGTCAATCGAGAAAATGGGCCCAGCGTCGAGCAACTTCAAGGGGTCGATGCGGACGCGATCCAGGCGAGGTCGAACTGGCCGAAACTGGGTCGCCGGCGTACACAGCGGGGATGAGAGGTCCAAATGGACTGCGCCAGCAAGGACCGGGACGTCCGACCGCCACGACGGGCCCCCGGTTTGCCGACAGCGGTGGCGGACACGCGGTCGTGGTGGCGCCGCGGCAGCGGTGGCGCTCGCGGCCTGCGCCACCGATCCTGACCGACCACCAAACTTGACAGCGGGCAGCGTCGCCAAACGGGTCCGAACGGGGCACCAGCGTTGCAGGTTGTGTCGGTTTGGCGTTGTACGCTGTCCAGCACTCCTCTCCGCGCGGGGCCCTCGGCAACTGATTCACTGCCGGTGGTCGAGCATTGTAGAGTTCATGGTTCCAGTACTGTACATTCAATTGATCCCATTGGGTCAAATTGTCCCTTTCCTAGAACGGGACGGGCAAGTGCCGACTGTATTATGTTTTGGCCTCTGCTGCCGAGCCACAACAGCTCGCGCTTTTCACGCCGCGTGCTCTGCGCTGAGCCCGCCCTCGCCCGATGGATGCAGCGTTGCCGTCCCCGGGGATTCTCCGGGAACGGAGAACTGCCGCCACCCGTGGGGGATCGCGGCGCGCCCCGCCGTTCGAGCGCCTTGAGCGGCGCGTGGTGGGGGTACTGTACTGTACGTGCTTCTTCCATGCGCTACTGATGGTGCCAAATGGGTGCTCGCTCGGCGCGGGCGCAACGCACGGGCGTCTGGGCAGTGTGCGTATCGCCGTCGACGACGAGGATGGCGATTTCTGTCGGCCGTGTCCGATGGAGCGACGTGGTCGTGGCCACTCTGCCGGTGGCTCTCGTGCGGGGTGGCTGAGTTCGCGCCAGTCTCTGTTTTCTACCTTAGGTGGCTGCCGACTGCGGCGGTCGGTGGACCGCCGCCGCTGGGTGTGCGAGTGCCGCCCTCGGGGTTTACGCCTGATGCCCTGGCGTGAGTGTGTGCGGCGCTGACGTCGCTGGCGGCGGCGGCCTCGCCCGTCGTGCCCATCTAGCATGGCTACGCGGTAACACGCCGATATATGGGGAGCCGGCGTGTGTGCGTGTGGAGCGCCCAGACCGTCCTTGGCGTTACGTGTTGCGGGGAACTCGGCTTGTGACTGTTGGCCGCGGACGCGGGGTGGGTGTCGTTAATTGGGGTGGGCCTATAACGCGGGCTCGCCGACGGTTGGCGGGCAGTTCGGCGCTTGGACTCCACCGCCACCTGCGTCACGTGCCTTTTCGTGTGCCCTCTCTCCACCATTGTCGGACGATCGTGTTCCATACTGCTGTACGCCCGCTCTCCTAGGGCGACGCCATGAATCTTACCGTCGCTCTTGCGGCGGCGTGCGTCGCGGGCGCGTTTGTGGCCTACCGCGCGAATGCGCAGGTGCCGGGTGTCACGCTGCCTCAAAGTGCCACGCTCGCGCTGGTCGAGGGCGTGGTGATGGCCACGCGCGGCACCGACCCAGACGCCCCGTCGTGTGAGCTGACGGTCATGGAGGGGGAAGTCCCGCACCCGCCCCTGCCGGCGACGGCGGAGCTGGTGAACGAGGGTGAGCTGCTCATGGCGTCGGCGATCATTGGCAAGGTGGCGTCGTGCGAGCTGGACCCGGCCTCCGAGCCGGCGCCGGCGCCTGACGCCACGGCCACGATCACGGTGACGGAGGGAGTGGTGACGGCGTCGTACGGTGCCGAGTCGGCTTGTGAGCTGGCGGTGATTATAGGCGAGCCGACGCCAAAGCAGCGCTCGTTTGAGCGCCTCGAGGTGAAGGAGGGCGTCGTCGTGGTGACGCAAGTCGTCTCAGACCGCTTCGCGTGTGAGATGGGTGAGGCGGACCCTGCTCTGGCGCCGCCGACGCCATTTGTGCCACTGCCGGTGCTGCCGCCCCAGGTGGGACCTGGCGGGGCGGTTTTCGCGACTTGGGCCCGGCCGCCCTGTTTATCGGCACAAAGGCTGTGCTGTCAAGATTTTGCTGGTCACACAATGGACGACCCCTGCGTTCCCGTTCACGCCCCCAGAGCCGACCCGGGTGCTGCGCGCTTTTGAGTCACGCCCAAGCATACCCGAGACGCATGGTGCCACGCGGGGCGCCCGCACCAGCACCCCTGCAGCGCCACCGCAGTCCCTCGCTCCCAGAAAAGGGCCGCCGGCGATTGACGTGTAAAGCGAAAAAAAAAAATGGACACGCACTGCAACCGCCGAGCGCCTCAAACCGCGCCGCCAATGCTATACGTGGAGCTCGACCCAGAGAGCGGCGTGCCGACGGCGTTGAAGCTCGCGCTGCTGGCGCCGCTGCGGCCGCTCTGCTTGAGGAGGAACACGGCTTGCTCCTTGTCCTCAATGGCGGTCGCCAGCTGCACCTTGATGACCTTGAGCTGCTCGACGACCTTTAGGAACTCGGGCTCCCGCCCGAGCTTCTGCGTCAGGTCTTGGATCTCCGACACCAGCGCCGCGTTCTTCTGGTTGAGCCGCTCAATAGCCGACGCGCTCGACGCGTCCTCATCGTCTGCGCAGCGCTCCTCAATCTCCTCAAGCAAGCCCGCGTTCTCGAGCGTGAGCGTGTGCACCTCCCGTTGCAGGGCCTTGATGGTGTCTTTTTGCTTCTTGGCCTCGGCCGCGGCCTTGGACCCGGTTACCTCTGACGTGGTCGCCGCCTCCAGCTCGGCTTGGAGCGCGTCCATCTCCGTGTTGGCGTCCTTGAGGTCAATCTGCAGCCGCCCATTGGCCTTTTCGAGCGTCGTGATGCGCTTGCGGAGCTCTGCCACCAGCGGCGCCGAGTCCTTCTCGGCGTGTGCCCGCACATTGTCCGAGGAGGCGACCGCAGAAGTGCCCGAGCCGCCGTCGGCCATCGCTCCCGCCGCCGCCGCCGCTGACGCCGCCGCTGCTGCACTCTTCTTCGACTTTTTCTCAATGCCGGCGATGCTTCCGCTCCTCTCGGATTTCTTGGCTATCTTGGAGAGGATCCGCTTGGACGACGACTTGGTCGGGCCCTCGCCCTTGTCGCTGGCGGCCTCTTTGGCGGCCTCCTTGGCCTCCTTGGCGGCCGCCTTGGACGACTCCTTGGCCGCCTTGGCCGCCTTCTTCTTGTCCTTCCGCTCCTCCTTTTTAGACGACGGCGATTCTGCAGACGCAGAGGCACTAAGGGAGGACAAGGACGGCGACGCGGCGCCACTGGCGGAGCCGGTAGGGGATGGCGGGACGGCGGTGCCCTTGCCGGCGGCCGCACGGGCCGTCTCCTCCAAGTCGTTGAGGTCGTCCAAGTCGCCGTCGTCAAAGATGGAATCGTCATCACCAATGGAGCTGTCCACGTCGTTGAGCCCCCCAGAGCCCGTGGTCATGGCCGACATCTTGGAGCTCGCCCCGTCGCCGCCGCCCTTGCCCTTCCCCGAGGAGAGGAGGGTGGCCTCCACCTTGGACGCCATGGTCATCCCGTTGGACAGCTTCACGTCAGCAAACATCGCGCCTGACGTGCCCTGCACGTAGTCGGCGAGGTTGAGGTGCACTTTGGCCAGCGTCTTGCCGTCCGCGTCGTTTTTCTTGAGCGCAAACTTGGCCTTCTTCTCATCAAACTTGGGGCCGTCCCCGCCGCCGTCGGCGCGGCGAAAGAGGGTCACCTGCAGCGCCATATTCTCCCGAAAGACCGCCTTGCCGTCCTTGGCCATCACCGCCTTGGTCACCAGCGTCGTGTCCCGCCGCTCATACACGACGCACACCCCATCGTCACAGCTGACGCCGTCGACGTACTGGACGAAAAAATCGATGCGGAACTTGGAGGGGGTGCTCCCAATGTGGGCGATGGAGCCCTTGCCGGCGCCGAGCTTGGAGGAACTCCGCTTGATGACGCCCTTGATGGACGCGGAGGGCATGGTGACGGACCGCCCCCACTCGGGCGCGGGGCGCCGCGGCACGCACGGGCGGTACAGCCGCAACTCACCGTACGACCGTCCTGCAACGGCGGGGGTGTAGACAGCGACGGTGCCCACGTCCGAACGCGCCCCCGCCGATGGCAGCCACCACCACCCCACGACGCGGGGGACCGAGCGCGCGGCACCGACCCGCCGCCGGGGAGGGCGAGCGCGGTGCCGGACAGACGCGGCTCGCGTGTCGCCGCGGGACAAAGGGGCGTACCCCGCCGCCGCCACCGTCGCCGGCCGTCACCACCCCCACCGACGGACCGCCAGGTGCCGTCAGGGAGGCGCGCCGACGCCCCCCGCCCGTGGCGGCTGCGCCCAGCAGACGGCGTCCCGGCACCCGCCGGGGGCGCGGGGGCAAGAGCACGCGCGGTCGCCCGTGACCCTGCCCGTGACCCTGCCGCCGCACCTGCGTCTGCCGGCGCGCTCGCCTGCTTGTGCGAGCAAAAAAAAAAAAAGAAAGAAAGAAACAAGCAGCGCACGGGGGAAAGCGCCGCCGCAGGCCGAGGGACGTCCCGCCCCCATCGTCGGGTGAAATGCGGGCAGCCGGCCGTCTGGCAAATGCATGCACGGCAGGCGTGCTCTTCAATAGGAGTCGTTGGGGAGTCGTTGCAGAGTCGTTAAGAGTCGTTGGAGAGTCGTTGGCGCGGCCGCTTGCCGCAGACAACCACAAGGACCCCTCAGACAGCGGCGGCACGGCCCCAGGCCGTGGTGGGCCGACGCCCGTCCTGCTGGCGGGGACGCACCGTCGGGGTCAGACGACCATCGCCGCGACCCCCGCCCCATCGCCCCGTGCATTCACGTCGCGAGTGGGTGAGGAGCAGCGAGTTGCCACGCAAGCGCGTTCAACGGACATTCTGAGGCACCCCATCGGGACTTGAAAGCCGCTGATTATTTTGATCATTTTTTCCATTGTATGTTAGTATCAAACATGCTATACTTTGTCTAAATACGCACATTGCTCGGGAGACAGCACGACCAAATGAAAAGGTCAGCACAAAGCAGTTCAAATGTGCTCTCCGCTACACACAACCAGAAGGCACACCTTTATCGCGGTGTCCAACAGGCTCATGGGCCGTGCATCAGGAAAACAGTACTGCATCGAGCCCTGTGACAACGCGTGAACAGCCCTCGGACGACTCGTATGTATCACGGTCCACATCCGTACCCGGGTCGGCATTGCATCGGGCTGCGGAGACATGCGCTCGGTACGGATTTCGAGCTTGGCGGCCCCCGCGCCCAGCGTTCGTCAGAGGGCTGCGTTGCAGTCCAACGCCTGAGCCACTCCATTGCAGGTGTCGTTCGGGAAAGTGCATGACGTGCATGAGCAAGAGCCGGCGGCGGACCGACTGGCCCTACAGGCGGCCGGGATTGCATCTTAAAGGGATCCCTGACCTCATCGTCACCTGCAGAGCTGCTCGAGCACCGATGCCCACAACTCTGATCCGACCGCCGCGGGCAGGTTGCCGCCAGCCAATCGTGTGCTGGGGGATGCTCCGACCCGCCTGCCGGAGCTTCCGTGGTTGGTACACTCGCAAGGTTCATCAACTGGCTGGCTGCGACATGCCTCGCGGAAACAAGTGGCGCTCTGCTCAGTCCAGAGCCGGGGCGGAGTCACGCCAGCGCAAAGCCAGGAGGGATAAACAGTCGTGAAGCAACGACGACAGCATCTAGTCACAGACAGGCAAACGACAAAGGCAAGAAGAAAAGCAACAGATCGGCTCCCACAGAAAAAAAAACCGCCGGCCAGCACACACGGCTGCGCAATAAATACAAGCCCTAGCGCTCCTGATGACACAAGGTGCCCAGGGTCTGCACCAGCTCGGAGAACCGCGGCCGCTTGTCGGGCACGTCCGCAAAGCAGATGCCGATAAGCTGGCGGAGCTGTTGCAACGCTGGTGGACACCCCGGCTCCGCAGGCGGGAGCTCCAGCTTCTCGTTCCTGCTGCCGACCTTGAAGACCACCTGCATTGGATGATCATCGCGCCACGGCTTCTCGCACATGACCAGCTCCCACAGGATGACGCCAAAGGAAAAGACGTCGCTCTGCTCATCAAACGGATCTTGGCGCAGTAGCTCCGGCGCCATCCATTCCGGCGTCCCGCCCGGCCCCGTATTGACGTAGGTGGCCACGCGTAGGCGGGAGAGGCCAAAGTCCGTAATCTTGACCTCGCGCACGTTCGTGCCCAGCAGGATGTTGGGCGACTTGAGATCCCGATGGATGACGACAGGGTACTGCGCGTGCAGGTACTCCATGCCCTTCGCCACCCCGAAGGCAATCCACAGCGACTTGAGCAGTGGGAAGGGACCGAGATTGTTTCGCCGCCGCCTGTGGATGGCGCGGTACAGCGAGCCGCCCGGCATGAACTCAAGGATGATCGCCAGGGAGGGGGCCTGGATGCTGGCCCCCAAGAAGGACACGACGTTGGGGTGACTCAGCTTGCTCATCAGCTTCATCTCCACCATAAACTCGGCCATGACCGCCTGCGGGTCGTCGTCCTCCACCTTCTGCAGGGTCTTGACCGCCACCATCTGATTCTCCCACTTGCACTTGTACACCTCCCCAAAGCCGCCAGCACCGATGCGGGGCCCAAACACGATCGACGAGAAGCCCATCGCCCATTCCTCGCGCCAAACCTTGTCAAAGAACATATTCTCGACAGAGTCCTCTGCCGACTGCACTGCCGGTGCGGCTGCCGCTGCCGCGTCCGCCGCCGCCGCCACCGTGGCCTCGTCCTCATCCTCACGGAACATGGTGCGGTTGTTGCCATTCTCCTTTTTCATCAGCAGCTTGTCGGCAAGCAGCAGCTTGCCTCCACCCGCCGCCCCGGCCGCGCCCGGCCCGGCGCTGGAGCTGTCGGTACCCTCAGCAAAGGCGTCTGGCTCCGCCGCATCGGCAGGCCCGGCCGACAGGCCCGACAGCGCCGACAAGATCTCGTCAAGTAGCATCGTCGCCGACTCAAAGGCCGCCTCGCGACAATCCACACCCTCCGTGGCGACCAGCCGACGCGCGAGCGGCGTCAAGTCGCAGCTCCGCCAGAAGAGGGGGATAATGAAGTTACCCTGCGACTCGAAATCCCGGCAATAGGCAAGAGAAAAGGCCTCTGTACACTCCACCGAATGGAAGTAGTCGTCCGACAGCAGCGACAGGAAGATGCGCGACGTATTGAGCGCGCCCATAGCAGCCTCGTTGACAACCCCCCGAGCACGCACGGAAACCTCACGCGGCTCCGCGTCGTACACCCGGATGTTCTCGTTCTTGGACCGCAGGTACGCCATCATCTGCTGCGCCGACGGTCGGTCCGCCTCGGCGTACGAGAAGAAGACGTCGTGGCGGATCTCCATCGAAGCCGCCGCCGCCGCCGCCGCCGCAGCGGCGGTCTTTGACTTGACCTTGGCAAACGTCTCAATGTCCTTACTGATATCCGTCTCTGGCAGCAGGATCTTGACCGTCTTGAGCGGCAGGCCCATCTGCATCCAGCCGACCGACACATCCACCGCCGCCTTCACAAAGTGCTTTCGGAGGCTCGGGCTCAGCAGCGCACCCGACAGCGGCAGCAAGACCGAGCTGATCTGCACATCACCACCTAGCACAGTCGTCAAACACTTCATGATGTCGAGCACAATGTTGTCGTCGCGCGTCAGCTCCTCACCCGGGTCTTCGTAGACCAGCAGGCGCTTGAACTCAAAACCACGGGGGCGGGGCTTGGGCAGCGGCCGGCTCAACCAGCAGTGGTAGTGCCGGCGGTAACTGGGCTGCGGCTTGGTCTCCTTCTCCAGCTGCGCGAGCGACAGGCCCGAGCGGTTCAGGGCGGCCAGCGCAGAGTCACGGTTGCCCTTGTATACGCCGCGCTCGCGCAAGTACACTACCATCAGGTCCGTCTCGTCCTCGGGGGCGAGGCCCTCCACCGACCCCTGCATCAGCTCAATCCGGCCCGTAAAGTCCTTACGGTGGACGTTGATGAAGTCGAGCCGCTTCAGGCCGAGCTTCTCTGGCGGCGAGTACTTGCCAGAGGCAGTGCCCTCGCCGGCGGCAGCAGCTGCAGCACCCCCAGCAACAGCTACAGCGCTGCTGCCAGCCGCCTCAACGACGGCCTTCGGGACGCTACCCGCTGGCGGCACCTCGGGCGTCTTGGATGAGCCGATCGCACCCGCCGAGCCACGGCGCGCAGAGCGGCCAGACATGGCACGCTGGAGGAGCCCCTTCGGCGCGGTGCCCGTGCTCGACACGTTGCCCGCCGCTCCGTTGCCAACGCTGCTGTTGGTCGATGTCGGGCCGGCCTTGCTGCTCCCGGCAGAGGACAAAGGCACTGTGCTGCTGCTGTCCGGCGAAGACATGGGCGGCGATGACGACGGCGAGCTCGACGCCGGCGACACACTCGAGCCAGTCGCGTCCGACGCAGCAGCAGCAGCTGCTGCTTTTCTATTCGACCGCTCCGACCGAATCTTCACGCGCTTGTCTGAACCAAGAGAAAAACAGAGAGGAAGAGGGCGGTAGATAGATGAAATCACCGGGCAGGGAGGCAAGCAAGAATCAACATATCGATACAAGCGACCCAACAAGTCAGTATATGCACCTCCATGTGGCACGAACGGCCAATGCCGCCGCACCAAGCCAGCGACCGCTCACAGCGGGCTAACTCAACCAGGCGGGACGCCTCGCGGGACACCTTCGGGTTAGCCGCGACCGTTGCGCCTTTCCCACCCTGCCTCCCACCTTGTAGATCTCCGAGGCACTCAAGAATTGCAGGCAAGGAGAGGGACTGCAAACAACCAGCAGCATGCAAGAACCATCCGCATCAACTGCAGCACTTGCCCGCTTCACCCACCCACTCCCCGCCCCAGGATCGAAATCGGTGCACCACCAACGTACCTCGCACCTTGTCCACCACCGAGGACTGATTGGCACCCATAGTGCCTCTGGTCCGGCCACGCGCCGCAGCAGCTCCTGCCTGTCACAGCTGCCGACAGGTCGGCAGTACCGCCTACAAGTCGTGAGGTGCGAGGGCGTCTCGCTCACACCCTCCCAACGTCGTCCGCCGCCTACAGTCACACTGGCCAGGCGAGAACGGATAGCCCCCCCGTGCACACCGCGGCGATACCCACCGTGTCGCGTCCGACAACGCGGCCGTGCTCGCCCACAGTCGCACTCACAAGCACCACGGCGTCTTCTGCCGGCGCGTCACGCGGCGGTCGTCCGCACCACCTGCCCCGCGGCGTCAACACACCCGACGTCGGCGGCGCGGCAACAACGACAGCGCGGCGACGGAGCGGTCGACGGGGCGGCCGGCGGTTGCGAAAGTAAGGGTATGCCGCCGACACCCCCGCGCGACCGAGTGGTCGGAAAGCAACCGACGCGCCGGCCGCGTGACACGAGACGTCAGCACACTGCCACACAGGTCAATGACGGAAGGGGGGGCGCTCTAGGGGAGCACAATTAGGGCCACGCCGGAGGAGCAACGAGCACGGCGAGAGCGCACAGCAGCACGCGCACGGGGCAGGTGGCAGGCATGCAGAGCAGTCGGCGACGGCACGGCCGCTTGCTGCCTCCACACGACACACGGGCAATCGCCGTCGGTCCCCCCGCCGCGACCGGCCGCTGGCTGGTATGGCGGCCTGTACTGCAGCGCACAGGGCGCAGCGCCAGTCAGCACTTCCCTTCCCCCCGCCTGTCGGGCGCGTTATCAGTCGTGGTAACAGGAGGGTAGCGGAAGAGTCGGGGGGAGCGAGGGGGAAGCAGGTAGAGGAGACAAGCAACGGACGAGAAAAAGCCACGCCGCGTCGGCTGCAGGCGCCTACGCCACGACCCGGTGACCGACGGCCGCTCGTACGAGCGGACCAAGGTAGCAGCAACGACCGCCAGGCCCTGCCGTCAGGGACGACCGAGCCGTGACACCACGGTCCAATTCGAGGGGGGGCCGACCGGGGCGGCGCTAAAGATTGGGAGCGTACCCGATTCACGCCGTGCACCACGCGTCGCGGCGATCGGCTGCGGGTCGTCGCCGCGCAGGCGCGGGCGCGCCCGCCACCGTCGCACGTGTTGGTGACAAAGGCACACCGGGCGCCAAATAAAGGCACCCCCGCCCTGCCCAGCGTCTAGAAGGCGGGACGACAGCGTGGGACGCCACTCTGGCTGCGAAAGCGGAGAATGGGGTCGGCAGCGCCGCTCCGTGCAGGGTCGCGGTGGGAGGAGGGCAGGACGGGATTCGAAGGTCCGCCAACCGCCAGGTCCTGGCCCAGACTGAACAGAGAGCGCGCTCGACGCCTCGCTGAGCACCAGGTGTCCCGCCCGTGGCCCTCTGTCCGCGTGTGTCGCTGCGTGCCCGCCCCAGCGTACAGACCGTGTCGGCGTTGCCTCAATGGGGCCGCCGCACCGAGGTCGCCGACGACAGTAACAGCCACCAGGGCCTTCCCGTGGCACGGTCCTGCTCCTTCAAGCCCCCACCGGGTGCCCCCTGCCTCACCTCCCAGGGGCGGGTCGGCGGCGCTGACCGGGTTTCTTTCGAGCGCGGACGGCCCGTCAGTCGGCAGGTACAGGAGATGAAAGCAGGAGTGCCGGGCTCGTCCACCCGTGCGGAGGCCACGCGCAGTCCGGCCAAGGGCGCCTGGGAGAGTCAGCCGAGTGGCGCACGACACCCCCTCTGAGCACCGCCTGGCGCGGAACAACAGGGAGACAATAATTCCACAAAGATCCTTGCACAAGACACGCCCGCACAGCTGAACAGAGCGGGTGCCCACAAGCGCGGGTTCGAGGCGGGTTCTGCTTTTCCCGCGCCCCAGTGACCAGCACGACACCAAATGGTGGCGCGGTTGACTGCCACGACCGCCCTTGCCGAATGGGAGAGCGGGGGGCAGCCGTGCTCGGGGCAGCAAACGCGGCTGCCGTGCTCATCACTCGTGGCGGCCGCACAGCCAATCCAGTTGCAGGCGGTACCGGGCCTCAGTGAGCGAGCGAGTCGTGGCCTTCTGGCGTGGCGCCCCAGGTCAGGGCCACCCGATAGGCTCGATCGCCGGTTTTTTCAGTTGCCATTTCTCGCAGTCGTCAAAGACGCTGGACAGTAACCCCGGATCTGACAACGCGGATCAAGCAATCCGCTGATCCAGGAGGTGATTTCGTTGCTTACAGAAAGCTCCACAGTCAACGGTGCTGACTGTGCCCACCCAGGCTCTCTGAAAACGACGCGCCGGGGCCATCTTCCGCAACCATCCTCTGAACTACAAAGGAAGGCGTATGTAGCGTCGTACGGTATAGCCTTCTCTGTGCTCCGCGATGCTCCCTGCCGTGAAGTCCACTTTCTGTTGCTATTCTGACGCACCACAAACGTCGTTCTTTGTCGACTGCAGAGACAGCAGGGAGAGATGAAGGCCTCACCAAGAGATGTTCCATTGGCCATTGCCAGGTACAGTGAGTCCCCGCCAAGACAATGGGGGAAAGGGGCTAATGATCCTGCGAAGAACAGCAAAAAAATCTCCATGCCGACAAGAAAACACCGGCAAGTATACAACTACATTGTGCCAGCCAATCTAACTGATGAACTCACAATATTCCCGGGAATGTGAAAAAGTACTTTTTGACAGTTACGCAACACTCGTTGGGTGTCCAGGGACAGGGTAGTTGCATACTGCATGGCACAGGCCTTGATACAGTACTGCACGCATGTGCACTTGTGAATACAAAAGTCTGGCCACCGTCAGCCAGAGCGTCAACCTGGCGCACGGTGTGATGGGGGGCCTTATTGTGCTTCTCACAAAAACTGGATCCGCAACATCCGCTTCAGCATCATTAACCGCCCCCTGAGCCAATGA
>ENA-ORXT01001509-ORXT01001509.1-marine-metagenome-genome-assembly--contig:-NODE-1509-length-31010-cov-12.311609_pt1 | contig 31010 bp, 32 predicted proteins | sample MGYA00237868_ERZ511482 | MGnify/ENA metagenome assembly ERZ511482 | reverse complement strand
CCTGCTACTCCCAACATGTGGAAGGGGTGCATCAAGATGTTGTGTTCTGCTTGGAATACCAACATGAAGTTGAATGTTCCAGAGATACCTAAAGGCATACCATCACTGAATGAACCTTGTCCTAATGGGTAGATTAGGAATACTGCTGTGGCAGCGGATACTGGTGCTGAGTATGCAACACAGATCCAAGGACGCATTCCAAGACGGAATGATAGTTCCCACTGACGACCGAGGTAAGAGAATACGCCGATCAAGAAGTGGAAAATAATCAACTGGTAAGGACCACCGTTGTATAACCACTCATCTAAGGATGCTGCTTCCCAAATTGGGTAGAAGTGTAGACCGATAGCGTTAGAGCTTGGTACTACTGCACCAGAGACGATGTTGTTTCCGTAGATCAATGAACCTGCTACAGGCTCACGAATACCGTCGATGTCTACAGGAGGTGCTGCGACAAAGGCGATTAGAAAACAGGTTGTTGCTGCAAGGAGTGTAGGGATCATCAAGACACCAAACCAACCTACATAAATGCGGTTGTTAGTGCTTGTAATCCACTGACAGAAGTTCTCCCATACACCACGCGTTTCGCGTTGTTGTAAAGTAGTTGTCATGTGTTTATGATTGCTGTTTATTTAATTTTCAAGGTATGCTCTGTTGCCAGAACCAGACTGTTGGAGACGAGTAAATAATGTGTCTCTTTTGTCTATGCACTTAATATAACTAACTTTTCGAGGTTTGTCAAGTAATGTAACAAAAGTCTTGACAATCTATATCTCAAGGAATAAAAAAGATGCTAAATATTCCCTCAATACAGGTCTTAAGTTAATCTCACACCTTTACAAAAATGCTGTGTCGCAACTATATTCTGACTGCGATCGCCGATAACTAGGCTGCACTATTTTGTGCCCGATCTTTTTATCTTGGATCATCTTTACTAACTAAGATCACACCTCATAAGTAATCGATACAAAAGCGAACCTTTAGCACTACAAATAAAATACATATTAATACTTTAAATAATCGAATATTAATATGTTGACTTCTAAAATCAAGGCTAAGTCATTACTAGGTGTTGCTTTAGCTGCCTGTTCTACAGCGATCGCCTTTCAAGCTCCAACTCAGGCAGAGATCGGTAATATGTCAGAAGTTCTGGTACAGACCGCCGACATGATGAATAAAATGTTACCCATGATGGTAGATGGAGATACTCGCTGGGATTCTTCGTCTGCAGGACCAGGTAAAACTCTGAGTTATAAATATACTCTGGTGAATCACTCCGCAAATCAAATTGATGGGGCGCAGTTTGCGCGAAATATCCACCCAACGTTGACTGATATGGTCTGCACGAACCCTGCCACGCAGATATTCCCTGACAACGGTGTTATGCTAAATTTCAGCTATTACGATAAAACTAGCAACCTAATTGCCAGAGTTGAAGTTGCTCCCAATGACTGTAATTAGATAGGAGTCTAAACAAACACTCGATGCTGCAATGATGGCATCTGTTGGCGCACCTGCTGTAAACGTTGGGGATTAATCTCTGCAACCGCTACTCCTGGTGCGTTTCCTGCGTCAGCCAAAATTACTCCCCAAGGATCGACAATCATCGCGTGTCCGTGGGTATAACGGCGTTCGTAATGGTTTCCTGTTTGAGCAGGAGCAATCACATAACAAGTATTTTCGATCGCTCTTGCCTGTAAGAGTACCTGCCAGTGATCTTTGCCCGTATAGGCAGTAAAGGCAGCAGGAATAAATAAAACATCTGCACCCTGACGTGAAAGATAGCGATAGAATTCGGGAAAACGAACATCGTAGCAGATCGATAGACCTAATTTACCAAGCTGTTCTGACTCATAAATTGCGGGGATATCTTTACCCGCCATCACCGTACTCGACTCTTGATAAGTATTGCCGTCGGGAACATCAACATCAAATAGGTGAACTTTTTGATAATGGGCTGCCTGCTTACCGTCTGGAGTAACTAAAGATGCGGTGTTATAAGCCTTTTCTGGGCTATCTCCGACTGGAACGGGAAAGCCTCCTCCCAGAATAGTAATTTGAAATCTCTGCGCCATTTTCTTCAGAAACTGCTCTGTTTTGTCGGCAATTTCCTTTGCTTGAGTAATCTTATCCTCTTCCTTGCCCAAAAAAGAAAAATTCTCAGGCAGGCTAACCAGTTCTGCACCCTGTCGTACTGCTAGGTCGATCAATTCTTCTGCTTCGACCAAGTTTTTCGCTAGGTCTGGCTTGCTGGTCATTTGCACGGCGGCGGCGAGATATGACTTCATGGAGAGACTTTAATTGGTTTGATTTAGCTTTTCTAGAATATAGCTAAGAGATTGATTTGTGAAACCGTGTTTACAAAGTGAATCCTTCTGGCAACAAATCTTTAATAGTCGAAGTTTGCCATCCTTGACTTCCTTGGAAAATTATTAGAGCATTTTGTCCAAATTCCCAAATTACCTGGCGACATGCGCCACAGGGAGAACAAGAAACATTGTGGCTGTTGGTTACAGCGATCGCTCTTATTTCTATTGTATCTTTCCTACTACTAATTATGGCATTGGCGATCGCATTTCTTTCGGCACAAACACTTAAACCATAGGAAGCATTTTCAATATTGCAACCAGGAAAGATCTTCCCCGTCGAAGTTAGGACTGCTGCCCCTACCCTAAATTTAGAATAGGGTGCATAGGCACTATCTAAAGCCTGAGTTGCAGTTTGGATTAACCGTCCTTGTTCTGATGGTGATATGCTCGACACGCTAAAAAATATTGGGCTTTAGTTTTACTTTCTATAATTATCTAGCCAAAGAAGCTACAGTTTGCTTAACTTCAGGTCTACCTTTCGCAACCGCATTTGCCAGATCGTGCAGCATGGTTTCAGTAGTTGCCCAGTCAACACAGGCATCAGTAATACTCTGACCGTACACAGTAGGTTTGCCATCTTGGGGTATCGATTGATTTCCCGCAATCAGGTGACTTTCAATCATTACTCCCACTACGTTTTGCGAACCTGATTCAATTTGCTGATTGATGTTTTCTAGCACAGTGACCTGTTTCAGATAATCTTTGCGACTGTTGCCATGACTGCAATCAATCATAATGCGAGAGTTCATTGCTTTATTTTTCAAGGCTGCTGCTGCTGCTTCAATATCCCTAGCTTCGTAGTTAGGTTTTGCTGCTCCACCCCTTAGCACGAGATGACCGTTAGGATTGCCTGTGGTGCGGACTATGCTGGCTAGTCCATCTTGATTAATGCCTAAGAAATGGTGGGAAATCTTAGCGGTGAGCATGGCATTAATTGCTGCCTTAAAACTTCCATCCGTACCGTTTTTATAGCCTACTGGCATTGATAGACCAGAAGCCATTTGGCGGTGAATTTGACTTTCGGTAGTCCTCGCCCCAATTGCCGTCCAGCAGATTAAATCGGCAATATATTGAGGAGTAATTGGATCTAGTAATTCGGTAGCTGCGGGTAAACCAATATTAGCCAGGTCTAGCAATAACTTTCTGGCGATTCTCAAACCGTTGTTGATGTCGTAGCTATTATCTAGATGAGGATCGTTGATCAAACCTTTCCAGCCGACGGTGGTGCGGGGCTTTTCAAAATACACCCGCATGACAATTTCTAGCTGATCGGCAAACTGCGATCGCAACCTTGCTAGCTTTTTACCATATTCTTGAGCTGCTGCAACATCGTGGATCGAACAGGGTCCGACGACTACCAAAACTCTTTTGTCTTTACCCTCTAAGATATTGCGAATGCGATCGCGAGTTTGGGTTACTAGTTGAGCTACCTCTGGAGCGATAGGTAACTCACTTTTAATAAATGCGGGGCTTAACAAAGGTCTAGTTTCAATAACGTGCAGGTCGCTAGTAGTATCCATATTGGCTTATTAAATGCTGATTAAACTTTATATATTTACTCTGGGCAAGAGATAGACAGACAAGACTATATAATTATCGCTAATTATTAAAATTTGGCGGTTGCGAACAAAATTAGGTGCAATATTACTCTCGCTCTAGTTTACATGCTTTAACTAGGGCAAAACAAACAATTTGCATCTCGTAACCTAAGTTAAACCATACGAGAAATTATCCATGTACGGTTATCCTGTAATAGATATAGCCGATCTTTAGATAATTTTTGCGAATCTTTATGAGTACCCATATTGTTACTGGTGTTGCAGGATTTATTGGTTCTCACCTAGCCGAAACTCTTTTACAACAGGGGGAAAATGTAATTGGTGTGGATCAATTAAATGATTATTACGATCCTCAACTCAAGCAGAGTAATTTGGTTCAACTCAAGCAATATGAAGCCTTTCGATTTATCAAGGCAGATATTCAGGAATTAGATTGGCAGAAACTATTGATATCTGTTGATGTGGTTTATCATCAGGCAGCCCAAGCTGGAGTTAGGGCTAGTTGGGGAGAAGGATTCAAAAGCTATACCGAGAGAAACATCAATGCGACTCAGGTAATCTTAGAAGCAGCCAAGCAGGTCAAATCTTTAAAGCGCATTGTCTATGCTTCTAGTTCCTCTATTTACGGCAATGCGGTGACAATGCCTACCCCCGAAACCTTATGTCCCCAGCCTGTATCACCCTATGGTATTACTAAGCTAGCTGGAGAGCGTTTATGTTGGTTATATCAGCAAAACTTCAACGTCCCCGTAACTGCCCTACGCTACTTTACGGTATATGGACCCAGACAGCGCCCAGACATGGCGTTTCATAAGTTTTTCAAGGCAGCGATCGCAAATGAGGCAATTAATGTTTTTGGCGATGGTCAGCAAACTAGAGACTACACTTTTGTAAAAGATATTGTCGCTGCTAACCTAGCTGCAAGCAAAACACCAGCAGCAGTTGGCGAAGTGTTTAATATTGGTGGGGGAAGTCGGGTAACTTTGATCGAACTGCTAGATATGATGGAACAGGTAATGGGACAGCCAATTAAAAGAAACAACTTGGCTAATGCCGTAGGAGATGCTCGTCATACTAGCGCTGACATTACCAAGGCACAAAAGATCTTAGGCTATGTTCCCCAGGTATCATTGCTAGAAGGACTGACTCAAGAATGGCACTGGATTGAGGATTTATATGTTTCTTCGAATTAGAAAAGGTTATTTTTATATATCGGCAAACTGATTCATAAACTTGCGATCGATATAGTCCTTCATTTTCCAGAAAAGCGATAATCGCCAGCCAAAAGAAGACCAGGAAGCGATGCAGCGCAGTCTTGGGGGTTTCCCCGCAGAGCTTCGCTCAGATCGTCGTAAGACGACTGGCGGGCAAATGCCCGCGCAGCGACTGCATAAAGAAGCGATCGCCTTTTTATCCCCCGTACCTATTAAAGCTAGATACTTATCCTGGGGCGTATATTTTTCTAATGCTTCTCCCGTTACAATATGCTGCCAGTTGTCGAACAAAGGCTGTCCTTGACGCACTGCAAACACGCCAGCTTTAGGACGCTGATAGTTAATCATGGTGGCAATATCCCCCGCAGCAAATACATTTGGATGAGAAACCGACTGGAGAGTATCCGCAACCAAAATAAAGCCACGTTCATCAGTTTTCAATTGCGATTCTTTAATCCAAATTGGTGCAGCAGCCTGAGTTACCCAAAAAACGCGATCGCACTCAATCTTTAATCCCGACTGACAAATTATTTTATCTGCCGAGACTTCTATAACTTCTTGCTGTAAATATAGCTCGATCCCTCTTTGCCGAATAATCTTAGTTAGCCTGTTGCTTACCCAATCGTTATGACCTGATAACAATTGTTCTCCACGATGGATCAAATGAATTTTTAAAGCTTGCTTATCGCCTAAAATCTCTTTTAGACAAGTCTGCATATTCAAAGCCAACTCTACTCCTCCTGCGCCACCACCAACGACCGCAATTGCCAAATCTTTTTGCGTATTAGCTGCCATTCCTTTTAACTCATACCAAGCATTGAGAAATATAGGTACGGGTTTAGCAGGGATAGTATATTCTGCACCAGTCACATTTATCGCCTGGGGAGTACTACCAATATCTAAAGATAAATAGTCATACTTAACCTGCTGAGATTCGCAAATCACAGTATTATTCTCTACATCAATACCAATCGCGCGATCGCCAATAAATTTCGCCCCTGCAAACTCAGCCAAACCGACTAGATCGATATGAGTCTCTGCGTAGGTATAAAACCCCGCCACATGACCAGGAAGCATCCCCGAATAGGGCGTTTGCTCTACATCGCTAATTAAAGTCAAATCTATATTAGGTAGAGGATTCAGTCCCCATTCTCGCAGAGCGATCGCATGGGAATGTCCACCACCAATTAATACTAATTTTTGAGACATAATATTATGGTTAGAGGTCAGAGAAGCAAATTGCCGAACTTCTAGAGCGAGTAATAATTAATTATATTGATACATTTAGAAAGATTGCTACACACACAAAACAGACTTGAATTATGAAAACGGTATCGGTTGAGTCAAAACAATACATTGAGCAGCGAGAAAAGAGCTACTTTATTATTAATAGTAGAGTTTCCCTTGATTCTATAGTCAACTCATTTACTAATGGTGTTCCGCCCGAAGGAATTGTTCAAAGCTTTCCAGTTTTGTCTTTAGAACAAATTTATGGTGCAATTACTTTCTACTTAGCAAATAAAGAAGCAGTTGATTCTTATTTACAGTCAGGAAAAGCTGAATATCAAAAACTACGCTCTGCTAATCAGCAAGAAAACAAGGAATTTTATGAGAAGTTAATTGCTGCTAGAACCAAAAACCAATGACCATAAAATTCCAGGCGGATGCCGATTTAAACCAAAATATAGTCATCGGAGTGTTACGAAGAGAACCAGCTATAGATTTTCAGACAGCTTTAGCAGCAAATTTAGAAAGCATTCCAGATGAGAAGGTGTTAAAAATAGCTGCCCAACAAAATAGAATTTTAGTATCTCACGATCGCCGAACAATGCCCTCGCATTTTGCTAACTTTATTCAACAAAGTGTTAGCTATGGCGTTTTAATTGTTCCACAAGACATTTCAATTCTGAAAGCTATCGATAACTTGGTGTTGATTTGGGCAGCTTCCGATATTGAAGAATGGATTAATAGAGTTGCTTATCTACCTTTTTAAAATATCAAAAATTATTTTGATTTCTGTATGGCGATCGCATTAATGCTTCCTGTTCGGAAGTTAAATCTCGTTCCATCTAGCTAATATCTGTAATTTATCAATAATTGGCGATCGCCTACAAACCTAAATACTTCGCCTGAATAAGAATATTATTGTGCTATCTAAACTTCTTTATAGTTAGAGTTTGCTTGGATCGGATGAAAATAGCCAACAATGCAGTTAGGATTTAAGATACATAGCTGAATATGATTTTTAATTCTGAAACCAGCGCCAGAGTAGGCTTCTTTGCCTTCGGGAAATAAACCTCTAACAGAGTCAATATGATTGGGATGACGCTGTATTTCAATTTTGTTATTAGGATCTTGAATATTAGAGAGATTTAATTCCTTGGCTATTGCTTCGTCGTTGAGTTGATGCAGTCTTAATATGACCTGACAGTCCAGCCTACGGTTAAAGCTAATTCCGTGAGAAATAGCCTGATTTTGAGGAAGAGTTTTGTTTGCGATCGAGAATTCAGTTTCGAGAACATTGTACGCAATGGTCAGCTTGTTTACGTACTTTGAATCGAGAAGATCTAAGCAATTTCCTAGTTTGATAAATGCTCCTATTACACTAGGATTTTTGACTTTTTTATTACTAGCCCATTCCAAAGCGCGTTCGTAACTACCTTCCCAGAAGTAAATTCCATGACCGAGCCAATCATAATTATTGGAACTCTTAGACAGGTGTTGACCTGTATTGATTACCTTCGCTGCTGTTGAAGAGTCGCAGCCATGAAAACCAACTACTATCTGTGGAGATACATACACTTAATTATCAATAATTAGTTCGCGAACATTACCCTGCTCGTCTAGAATTCCTGCTTGGGTTAAAGAGCGAATAATGTATTCTTTAGAGGTGTCATTCAATAGAACTTCGTTTGGCTCAGGCTTCTTCACACCTTTACCTTCAAGTGCCTTTAGCCTTTGTTCGAGAACAGTCTGTAGATCGAACATAACAATTGCAAATATTTGTCTGATTATACAAGTTCTATTTTATCTCACAAACAAATGGATTCCAAATAATCGGCGATCGCTTTAGCTATTACTTGTTTCCCCACTGCTTTTTGTGGCGATCGATCTTTAGTTACTAAATAAGCTACCTGTGCGCCTGTGGCTTGATGTTCTTCTCCGCGATTGGCTACTACCATTTGATAACCTTGTTGGAGTCTGTTTTCGGCGATCTCGATTAATTCTTGATGAGAGACGTTTTCCTGATATTTAAAAGTAATCATTCCCAGGCTGGGAAATCTGGCTTTAACTTCACCAATTACTTTTTGAGTTGGTACTAAATCGATTTTTGAAAGTGCGCCACCACTAGGTATTTTGTCAGGGAAGACGCGATCGGGTTTATAGTCGGCTACCGCAGCAGAGAAGATGCCGTATTGATAATCATGCTGCAACTCTGCTATTACCTCAGTCAGATATTCGTCATAAGTGGTAACGATTTTGTGTGGTAGATAGTCAGGAGGCGTATAGCTACCTTGTCCATGAATAAGCTTTACTTTTGCACCGCGTAAATATAATTCTTCGGCAATGCAAGTCCCGAGTCTTCCCGTAAAGCGGTTGGTTAGACGGCGAATATTATCTATGGGTACAGGAGTAGGACCACCTGTAACCAGAATAGGTATACCTTTGAGAGACGATCTACTGACTGCTCGACATACCGCCACGGCGATCGCTTTTTCATCGGGTAGATTGTTTTTACCATTCGCTACTTTGGGGGGGATTATTTGAACTCCCAGGCGATCTAACTTGTGTAAAGATTCCGTCAAAATTGAATTATGTAAACTGCCATGCATCGTTGGCGCAACTAGAATCTGGGTTTTTCCGCGTTCCATTCTGCCGATCGCCGAACCCAAACTAGAGGTGATTACACCATCAGCTATACCTAAAGCCATCTTGTTAATCGTGTTATAAGTAGCAGGGGCAACCACGTAAGCAGAAAAAGGATTATCATCGCTAAGATGTTCGGCATTCGCCGTTAACTTAGTAATCACAGGATTCGTAGTACTCCACTCCAAAGCATCGATCGTCGTGTAGCGCAGGGCTTCAGGAGAGGTAAAAGCAACCACATCTGCACCCTGACGACGAAGAGTACGGGCAATTAGAGGGGCTTTCATGGCGGCAATACTCCCCGTAATGAGCAGAGCAATACGCCGATCTACTAAATGATTTGATTCTAGGGCTAAAGAGCGATCGCCTATATCTGATTCTGGGGGGGGCTGAAAATTCCAATTGTTCATCTGAAATCAAGGATAATCTGCGCTTCTCTAAGCTATCAGCAAAGTGGGTAGCAAAAGGAATTCAGATTCCTGTTTTTAGATAGTAACTGTAAACCTTAATAAAAAGATCTCGATCGTCTGATGCTGGGTTCGCTAAACTGCTGATAGTGATTATGTTAATTGTTTATTATTCTGGTTATAGCTAGCCCTAACTTTATATAGATGCTCGTTAATCTAAAGATCGATAATTTTGCTTTAGTTGATTCGTTAGAACTCAATTTGGACAATGGATTAAGCGTTCTGACAGGGGAGACAGGGGCGGGAAAATCAATTATTCTCGACGCGATTGATATGGTGCTGGGGGGAAAAGCTAGTAGTCGGATGATTCGGACAGGTAGCGATCGCTCTACCATTGAAGCTACTTTTCAGATTGGCTCTAGTCTTAGTTCCTGGTTAGAAGAACAGGAGATCGATCCTCTGGAGGAAGATACTCTAATTTGCAGTCGCGAACTTGTGGTAGGCAAAACTAATCTACGTTCTCGCAGCCGAGTTAATGGCGTGCTGGTTAATCGTCAACTAATGTCGGACTTGCGATCGCGTCTGGTGGAAATTACGGCTCAGGGACAAACGGTAAATTTGTTAATTTCCGAGCAGCAACGGTATTTATTGGATGCTTATGGTGGCAAGACAATTAGCAAACAGCTAGTTAAAGTTGCCGAAGTTTATGAGACAGCGCAGCAGGCAAAAAAAGCTTTAGACAAGCGCATACAGTCGGAACAAGAATTATTACAGCGTCAGGACTTACTCAAGTTTCAGCTTAAGGATTTAGACGAAGCAGAGCTAACCGACGATAAAGAATTAGAAGAATTAGAGCAAGAACGCGATCGCCTTTCTCATGTAGTCGAGCTACAGCAGCTAGGAAATCAGGCTTATGAGATGCTTTATGAAGGTAACGATGATGCACCTGCGGGGGCGGATTTATTGGGTAAGGCAGAATCTTGTTTGATGGAAATGGCAGAGTATGATGCCGAACTCGCCCCTATTTTGGAAATGGTGCAGTCAGGATTGGCGCAGATCGTGGAGGCGGGACAGCAGATCAATAGCTATAGTGAGGGTTTGGAAGCCGATCCAGAGCGTCTAGAAGAGATTGAAACCAGAATTAGGCAGTTAAAAAATATTTGTCGCAAATATGGTCCAGATTTGACCGATGCGATCGCTCTCTACGAGCAGTTAAAATCAGAACTAGATTTGATTTCAGGCGGGGGACAGTCTATTGCTGCACTCGAAGAAACATATCAGTCGACTTTGGTTTGCCTAACTCAAGAATGCGGGAAGCTTACTCAGCTAAGGCAAAAGGCAGCCACTAAATTAGAAAAGCAGCTTGTCAAAGAGTTAAAACCCCTGGCGATGGATAAGGTAGTGTTTGAGTGTCGTTTGGTTGAGTCTACTCCTACGGCTATGGGTGCAGACAAAGTAGTGTTTTACTTTAGCCCTAATGCAGGGGAAGCTATACAGCCTCTTTCTGTCATTGCTTCGGGTGGAGAAATGAGCCGTTTCTTGTTGGCGCTAAAAGCCTGTTTTACGGGGGCAGAAGAGAGTTCTGGCACTTTGATCTTTGATGAAATCGATGCGGGAGTATCGGGAAAAGTGGCTCAGGCGATCGCTGAAAAGCTACATCAATTGGGCAAGCAGCATCAGGTATTATGTGTCACCCACCAACCATTAATTGCAGCTATGGCAAATGGGCATTTTAAGGTTGAGAAAACTATTGTCGAAGAGACAAGTAATGCCGAAAAGAAAAATGGTAGCAGTATAGCGGATATACGAACGGTGGTTAGAGTCAAAGCTCTAGGCAATCACAAAGTTAGAGCCGAAGAATTAGCTCAAATTACTGGGGGACATGATGCCAAAGATGCGATCGCCTTTGCCGAGTCTTTATTAACCAAGGCAGCAAAGTATCGTGCTGCTCAAGGAAAATAAATTATACGATTAACCTAAAGAACGAACGGCATTAGCCTTCGCGATCGAAGCGAATGATTGAAGAAAATAGCGTCCGCAGATGAACGCAGATGATTGATTTGCCTTCCAACTGCATTGTGGATTTGATACATAGAGAAGATATTTAAGTTGTTACCAATACGGGACAGGAAGATAAATTAATTACCCGATTTGTAACGCTATCGGCAGCAGCTTCTTCATCGATCAAACCTAGTCCACGACAGCCCATAATAATTAGGTCGGCGTTTATTTCATCGGCAACATCACAAATGGTAAAGGCAGGCACACCTTCTTTTTCGATAGTTTCGGCGGATATTCCCTGATTGGCAAAAGCTGTTTTTGCTTCTTTGAGCAGCTTTGCCACCTGTTCTTCTGAACTCATTACGCCATCATCATCAGTTTCTACTACGGAGAGAATAGTCAGTTTGCTCTGATGGGTTTTAACCATATCTGCGGTAAGCTGGATGGCTTTACGAGCTTCTCTAGTTAGTTCGATCGGGAATAAGATATTTCTAAACATAAAAGGTATAAATATTGCTGCGATGAACTCTTTATTGTGTCAGAAAAGCCGATCGGGATTTTAGAAATTTATCAATTGTAAATAATGCGGGTATGGTAAAGGCTTAACATGTTACGTCTGAGGTTTTCGGGTTAGACGATCGCCCTTACGGCATACTAGGTCATAATCACAGTAGCGACAGGCTTTGCGGTCAACGTCAGGGGCAACGGGATAGTGTCCTTGGGTGAGGTGGGTTTTAACCTTTTCGGCAAAGGCAGCAAGCTGGGCGGGATCTTTTTGGGGACGACTAATAGTTTTTTGTTTGGTGAGGGAGTAGTAAGCTGCGGTATCAATTGCTTCGTTCGGATATTGCTGGGCGATCGCATCTTGATAGACTGCAAGCTGAAGGTCGAGATTGGCTTTGCCCGTAGCATCTTTTACCCCCGCTGGCGTTACGCCACTGGTTTTATAGTCGATTATCGCTAATCCCGTAGGAGTGCGATCGATTCTGTCTACCTGTCCCCGTAACTCTAGACCATGCCACTGCATCTGGAATTTTGTTTCGGTGGCAATTACTTCTCTTTCGGTGGGTAAAAATTCTGCTGAAGTTAGGTTAAGGGTCAATAAGTTTAAATGTTCCTGGCGTTGTGCCGACCATCCTGGTAATTCGGTGAGGTTTAATTCTTGTTCGGCAATAGCGAAGGCTCGATCTAACTGCTGTTGATTGAATTTGGCTAAATCTGTAGCTGTTTTGATGTCTGCTAAGGATAGTTCGAGACAGCGATGATAGAGATTACCCCGAATAGCAGCATCGAGATCAAAATTTGCTTCGGGTAATTCTTTTAGTTTCAACAGTTTGGCACTAAACCATTTAAACGGACATTGCCCAAGTTGCGTTAGCTGAGAGGCACTGAAAAGTTGGCGTTGGGGGTCGAGACTGATACCAATTATCCCGTCATACAGATCGGGAGAGATCGCGCTTTCTCGATTGCTTTCTACGGCTAAAGCATGGCTAATTTCAGGTAATAGTAAAGAGGTATTGGCAGGTAGTGAATTTGGCTGACGCAAATATAGTCGGCGTGCTTCTTCTCTACTTGCCAGGGGTAAAGGCTCGATCGCCTGGGGTGTTAATCCCAGACGAGATAGATAGGGACTGATTAAACTAGGATTGCGATCGATCGATTCGGGATAGGAAAAGGTGATACTTCGATCGGGTACGGAGAGCAAGCAGTAAAAGTTCCAGGTTTCTTTAAGCGCCAGATCTGTTGCTGTAGTTATATTTAAACCCTGCTGGTTCAACTGCTTACGACTGTGAAAGTCTAAGATTAGGTCATCGGCGATCGCTGTTGGTAAGATTCCCGCAGCACAGCCCAAAATGAAGACATATTGATATTTAGTACCTAAGACAGAAGTAGGGTGGTGAAGTTCGACTCCTCCTCGACCTGGTTGCGCGGGAATCGTCAATAACTCTAATATTTCGCTAATTTCAGCGCTAAAACCTTGTTTACTAAGCTGCTTGCCTGCCGAACTGCCCAACTCTCTTAATCCTGACTGAAGACGATAGTATGCGACTATTTCTTTTGCCCAAAATTTGGCATTCTCTAAGATCTCCCAGCTAGAGAGAATTTCTAACAGGCGATCGATCCAAACTGTCTGAGGATAATTACCAGAGAAATTTAATAAGCTCAAGTCTATGCCTAACTCTTGCCAAGCACTCAAACCCTGGGGATGAGTGGCTCTAGCTTTTTGCCAGATCTCAGGAGACATTTGTTTTACTAAAGGATGAGCCAGCAATTTTGCCGTAGCTTCAAAGGGAAAATTATCTCTAATTACTTCTAGCAATAGTTCGATCCAAGTGCCGAGACGAGTTTGCTTGAGAGGAATTTCATAGGCTATTTGTAGAGGTAGATTGTATTCCCAAGCAATGTCAATTAAAGTCTCGCCATATAGTTGTTCTTTCGTGACTAAAACAACATCTTGAGCCGATACTCCCTGGGATAGCAAAACTTTGACTTGAGTTAATACTCCTCGTATTTCTCGATTTAGGTCGGCATAAACATGTAATTTAGCTGCTGATGGTAACTTCGCTTCTTGCTTAAAACACTGCTGTAATCGATCGTTAATGCTCGTCGTCTTGTGAGATCGATCGTCCAACAATTCCCATCCTTGAGACTGTAACCAGTCCAACGCCCGACTATTTCGGGGATATAGATCGTCAAGAGGTAAAACAAAAATACTATCCTGTCCCGCGATCGCATTTATAATTGCTAGCTCATCTCTTTCTGGAGCAAAGTAGCCATAAAAGGTATAGGCTTTTTTGTAGGCAATTTTTCTTGCACCCTGCCAATATAATTCCGCAGCGTCGATGCGCTTAATCTGTCGAAGTTGGTTTTGATAGGCGATCGCTAAACTGCCTAACTGTTTGATTCTAGGGTCTGGATTTTGCTGTAAATTAGCTAGATCGACACCGCTACGTAACAAATCTTTAATCGTCGTTAAAAATGCCTTGGCTGTACCTTCAACATCTGGAATTTTAACTACCTCTCGTACTGCATTTTGTAATAAACGCCGACTTAATAAAGCCGAGGCAATACCAACACCCCGACGGCGCACGATATTTTGAGCCAAACTTTCCAAACTGTAGTGAGGAACTTTTAAATAAGAAGCGATCGCTTTACTGGAAGTAATCACCTGAAATTTATCTGCCTGCGACAACTGGGATAAATTGAGACTTAGGTTTGAAATGTATCTACCCATTTTTTGGTGTAAGAAACGCCATATTTTACGTTTTGACAATTAGTAAAAAGTGTTGTGCCTCAATAATTTATTGCAAAATTAATGGAATCACTTTAGTTATAACTTTATACCTCTTAAAATGAGTTCTCAAGCTGCGCCTGCGATCGAGTTAGCAACTTCCACTACAGAGATTCAGCAGTGCTTGCCCGTAATGTTGCAGTTACGCCCTCATCTCCACCCAGATAGCTTTGTCGAGCGAGTGCAAACTCAAATGACTACTGGCTATCAGCTAGCTTATCTTCAAGACATTAATGTAATTGCTGTGGCGGGCTTTAATATTACGAGTAATTTAGCCTGTTTGCTGTCCATTAATTCTATTTACGACACAAAATGAATATTTCCAGCCACCATTTCTCTCTAACCTTAAAAACATAAATTATGCAAATCGTGCGGGCTAGGCAAATTGCACGGGCTAGGCAATGCCTAGCCCCTAAAAATGGGTGGCTGCCTCATTTTAATAATCCTGGCTGGATTGCCCACTGCCGTTGCATAATCGGGAATATCGCGGATTACCACTGTCCCCGCACCGATGGTACACCACTTGCCAATTTTAATTGAAGGAATTACCACCGCCCCCGCACCAATATGCGTCCCTTCACCAACTTTGACATGACCACATAGGGTTGCATGGGGGGAAATATGGGCATAGTCGCCAATCTCATTATCATGATCGATGCTTGCTGCGGTATTGACCAACACGTGTCTGCCTACCTGGGCTGCGGATTGGACTATCGCCCCCTGTAAAATAACTGTCCCCTCACCAATAGTTGATTTAGCCGAAATAATTGCCGTACCGTGGATTGCTCGACCATATTCGGCATTAACTCGCAGCATCAGATCTAATTCTGCCCGTCTCTGGTTGTCTCCCACACTAATAATTAAAGGTGCATCTAGCTTCGGAAACGCTTCTCCCTGTACCCTAATTCCCGAGTCGATCGCCATTGTTTTGAGTTTTGCACCTAACGGGCGATCGTCAAATACGCCGACGACGCTTACTCCCAGACTATTGAGAATATCAGTAATCACTTTGGAATGACCACCTGCTCCATATAGATACATATTATTTATCAATTGATATAAAGATATTTATGTAGATAAATTGTGTTTTAAGTATTTGGTAACGCTTTTAGGCAAAAAATGTCTAAATTACACCATTTTTTACTTTATAAGGGTTATTTTGCTTTTAATAGGCTATTTTATGCAATTTTATTTAAACATATTTTGTTTTAACGTTCGAGATTAGGACAATAACCAAAGATCATTTTAATACTTAAGAAGTAAATTTCATCTCGATCGAGATTACAATCTATCAAGTCTTGATTTGAAGATAAAATACATCTTCCTAACTAATCTTTATGTTGTATTTATAAATTGTTCGTAACTTTAGCGATCGCCTTTGTCCCAATCGACTCAGCAGTTAACTGTTGTGACAACCGCCATTTCGTACGCTTCAATCGAACAAACAAAGAATAGTCCCGCATTTTTACGTTTATAATCTAATCATGTTTCACATATGTACGGAGAAATAAATATCTTGATATGATTATGCTGTCTTGCCAAAATTTAACGATTTGTATGATTTAATAAATCTTTGACTGTACGTCGTATCTCTTCAATAGAACAGATACGCACGCAAGCCGATTGGCATATGAAGTATAATTCTCTTTCTAATATTTAGAACCTGCTAAAAAAATCAAACTATATTAATTCAATAAGGCGCAAATGCAAGGACTACAAAATAAAAATAGTTTTATTTCTACCTTCCAACAGTCAGACGACTCTTCTCTCGACCCAAATAATAGCTACGATCTAGCAATTATTGGCTCTGGAATCTCTTGTGCTTATACTTTGATTCACTATCTCTCTTTATTATTAAAAAAATCAGAAACTGCTCAAAATAAAGAGGCAATAAAGGCGATTAAGGTTGCTGTATTCGATAAATCAGGAGAATTTTGGAAAGGAATCCCTTATGGAAATAGATCGGGAAAACAATCCTTAATCATCACTCCCCTTAAAGAGTTTTTGCCTCAGCCCGAACGAAATCTATTTATTGACTGGCTCAAGCAGAATAATAGCTCAGTCCTGGCGAGCTTAAAAGAAAGAGCGGGTCAGTTAAATAGTCAATGGCTAAAGTCTTACCAGAAGACAATTGAGCAAAATCGTTGGGATGAGCTGTTTGTTCCACGGTACTTATTTGGTTGGTATCTACAGAATCGGGTCAAAAGCCTGCTACAGTCGGCATCAGAGCAAAACTATATCCAATGTGAATCGATCGCAGCCGATGTTTGCGATCTGCAAAAGCTGAATCGTGTATATCAGCTTGAGACGACAAACTGCACCTCATTTACCGCCACAAAAGTAGTTATCGCTATTGGTAGTCCGCCAAATAAAGCTGCTTTTTTGCGTCAGCTAGAAACAATAGAGCGATCGCAGTCTAAAGAAGATCTCTGCTGTATTACGAATATGTACGAGCCATCTCAAGATGGAAATATTGAGCGTATTCAGCAACATTTAAAAAATTGCTCTTATTCTAATACAGCCAAACAGATTTTAATCATTGGCTCTAACGCTAGCGCTCTAGAGACTATCTATAGTCTAAACAACTGCCCAGAAATTGCGGAATTAATCGATCGCTATGTGGTGATCTCTCCCAGTGGTGAATTTCCTCACCGTATTACTGATAGTCCAGCTTCTAATACTTTTGTCCCCAAAAAACTCGATTTACTAATTCAGCAGCCTAGCTTCACTGCCAAACAAATTTACGAAGCAGTCAAAGAAGACGTGAAAATCGCCTTGACCGATGGTGAAACCGTGAACGGTACTTATGGCATTATTTCTCAGAAGGTAATTGCAGCCCTAAATCTGCTTGATTATGAAGAACAAAGACAATTTGTGATTAAGTATGGCGTGAAAATCGGCAAGTTTCAAAGACGAGCTGGCTCGGACTATCTCAACGTTACTGATAAGCTAATCTTTGAAGGAAAACTACAGTTTATTAAGGGCAAGTTTGCTGGTACAATTCCTCTTACAGACAAACAGTCTGGCTTCGGGTTTGTTACCCCGATTAATAATAGCGAGATAGAAGTATTTAGCAGCCCAATTCAAGTGATTATTAACTGCGCTGGGTTTCAGAATATAACACAATCTTCGTCTCCCCTAATTGACAATTTGATTAAAAGAGGCATCTGCATTCCCAACGATTCTCAAGGCGGTTTTAAGATTGACGAAAATTTTGAAGCTAGCGAAAATCTTTATTTGATGGGACCGTTGGTGGCAGGCAATATTAATGAAAAGCTAAAAGTTTGGCATGCTGAAAGCTGTGGACGAATTTTTAATCTTTCCCAAAACCTAGCCAATATTTTAGTTTAAATTCGATCTGATATTTATTTGAGCTATGAGAAAACCGAATGAGTACACCTAAAAAATATCAGCTATCACTGATGTCTTTATTAGGTTTGTTAGCTATTGCAGGCATTACCTGGAAACCTCTAGCAATCAACTATGGCAAGTGGCTGGCGGCTGGAGAAACTGAGGCAACAGGAGATATGTCTGTTCTGCTTTCTGGCAATAATACTCGTTTGAGAACCCTGATCGAGCTTTACGAGGGGAGAAAGGTTAAAGGGATATACTATGCAGCGGGAATTGACGAAACTAACGAGCAGCTAGAAAAATATCACCAGATTTTTACTGAGTACGATTTACCTAAAGAAAATTTATATTGTGGTGAATTGGTAGAAAGTACTTTCAATGAGGCTCAAGCATTCAAACGTAAGCTAGCAGAAATTGAGCAGCCAGTCGATCGCATCGTCTTAGTATCAGACCGCTATCATTTGAGGCGAGGTGTATGGAGTTTTGAGAAAGTTTTGGGAGACGAAGTAGAAGTCACCGCATATTCTACCCCTAGTTCTTCTGAAATAGCCGATTTACACTGGTGGAAGCATAAATCTTCCCGTGAATATGTAGTCAGCGAAACCAAAAAAATGGGTTTTTACTGGCTCTATTATGGTTTGTTTAATCAGGGTAAGTTAATTACCCACGGCGATGTCGATCGCCTTACCAAAGGTAAAATATCCAAAGGGGTTGAGCAACCCTGCGACATTGTTTTACCCCAATTGAGTACCAAAAAAGATTAGAGCTTTTAACTTCCCTCGTTAGAAACCTAAGCGGAGTTTTTAAGTCAAATGCTTTCAACTCAGCTGCAAAAAAATTAGGTCACAAAGTACTAAATTTAAGTCTGCAACTAATAGCTTGTGGTTAATAGTACGGTGCTGCCCAGCCAAATACCTAGTCCTGTAAGAGATATACATAGGATTCCTGCAACTCCTGCTAAAGGTTGCTGTTTAATTCCTGTAAACCAGTGATCTTGATGTTTATAGCTTAACAAGCTTGCCGAATCAATACAGGTCAAGCCCCAAATCCAGCCAGCGTGAAGCCCCAGGCTTAAGTAAATAGTGTTGTTACTTAACATTCTAGCCATTACCAAGACCATGCCCATTAGCCACAAACCAGGAAGTTGGGGAATAGTTTGCTTCCTTTCCCAGACTAGGTGCAGAACGGCAAAAACTAGGCTAGATGCGATCGCAGCAATAAAAAAAGAATTGTCAGCTAGCAGAGTAGAAAAAATATAGCCACGAAATACTAATTCTTCTATCAAACTAATTACTAGACTTAAACCCAAGATAGGCAAAAACAGGCTGGGTAATTGCTGAAAGTTTGCCCGATGCCAAGTAACTAAATTGCCAGCAGATTCTAAAGCAAAAACCAGAATCAAGCTAAATAGGCTAGCGCCCAATCCTAATAGTACATACCACAGATTACTAAGAACTAAGCTTAAGCCGAGATCGTCGATCGCCAGAGATTCTCTGCTCATTTTCCAGACAATTATTCCAGGAGCAAGAACATATAGAGAAGCCAGCAAAATTAGCTTTTGCTGTGGTGTTAACGGCTCTTTTGGCTGCCACCCGATTAGTCGAGATACTAATAAAGCGATCGGCAACCAAACAACTGTCCAAACTCCTAAAAAAATAAGAACCTCGAACCATGAGGTTCTGATAAAATCAGTCAAACCAGATAAAAGCACATCATTTCAATCTACAAAGCCAAGGGTATTGCCAAGAATATGCCGGCTACAAAACATTTAATTGTCTGCTGCACCATTTTCTTCGCCATCTATCTGTTTTAGGTGAATATGTTTGTATCCTAACTTGATTTCAAACTTGTCTCCCTCTTTTAATCCCATAGCTTGAGTATAGGTAGAGCCAATTACGATTTGACCATTTTTATGGACGCTAACTCTATAGGTCGGTTCGCGTCCGCGACCATCTTTAGCTCCTTCTGGATCTAAAGGAACTCCCTTAGCTGCAAGCACTGCATCGTAGAAATCAGTTAAGTTTACGCGCGTTTGCTTATCTTTAGTAATAGTATAGTAGCCACACTTTTTAGCTGTTTCTCGTCGTGGCAAATGGGATAACTCTTTTACTTTTTGTAGTAGAGCTTTTCCTGTTAGTGGTGCTGTTGCAGCTTCACTCATAGTTAATTTTTATTTTTATCTAAATGGTTTATGCCGAACATTTAAAGAATGCTTATTTGGCATTAATTGGCATTATAAAAAATATACCGTTTTTTATCACCCTTGTCACAAATTTGCCGATGATAATTAGTTTTTTTTAATAATGTTCGAGTTTTTATTTTAGTTTATCGAGCTTAATGTTACAAATTAAAAAATTTGCCAGAAAATATTTTAGGTATTTTAATACTTCAAATCTCTGCGGTCAGTTATTTTAAATAACAATTACCGAAAAAATAGAATATTAAAATTCTTGACTTACAGCGTTCAAAAATGTTAGAGAGAAAACAAAGAAGAATTTTTTGAACGTAGCCAGGTGAAATAAGCAAAAAATAGTAGTGGCTTAGTATTTTTCTGTATTGTTCTAGCTCTTATTTTTCTGGATTAGCCTGTTTTTTAAACATAGTCCAAAATTTAGCAGCCCTTTTATGTTTTAAATCGATAACCAAATAATCTGAAATTCATAATCATTGTTTTGAATTACAAAGGGCTTCTACCTCTAATTTTGATAGTCGAGAAAATAAGCTACCGATCGGCAGTAAAAGATCTTGGAAGTATATTGGCAGACTTGATACTTTAAAATATGGACATAATTTAGGAAATAGTATTTGATAGCTAAAGTGTCCGATCTCCCAAGAACCATTTTAATTACAGGACCTTCAAGTTCTGGGAAAAGCGAATTTGCGGAATTATTGGCTCAGAAAACTGCCAAATCGGTTGTCTATATCGCTACAGCAAAAATAGATGAGAGCGATCGCGAGTGGCAGACAAGAATTTGGAAGCACCAGCAGAGAAGACCAAAAACTTGGAGTACTCTAAACGCAGATATCAACTTGAGCGAATATCTCTCCCAAGCACCAGTTTCAAAATGCTTATTGATTGATTCGTTAGGCACGTGGGTTGCCAACTATCTAGAATTAGAAGCAACGGAGTGGAAGGCGATTTGCGATCGCTTTCTAGCTAGTCTCAAATCTACCGCAGCGACGACGATTATAGTCGGGGAAGAAACGGGATGGGGAATAGTTCCCGCTTACGCCACGGGTCGTTTATTTCGCGATCGCCTGGGATATTTATCTCGTCAGGTAGGTAACGCCGTCGATACCACCTATCTTGTCACAGGAGGTCATGTACTAAATATCAGTAGCTTAGGCAAACCCTTAAGCGAATATGGAATTTGATTCCATAACTGAGATTTTTGCTATGTCTGCAATTATGATTGAAGTAAAAATACTTATCAGATAGATAATTTCGCTGTCCAAGAAGATCGAATATTTATTCTAAGCAGCTTGTATGGCATTAAGTTGCAAACAAGTCGGAAAAGCCTACTCGAAATTTGTACTTATTTAAAACTTATACAGTCCAGAATTTAAATCTAAGGAATAAACAAAATGGCATCCTCAACAGAAGTAAAAACCTATCTCGCACACTGGTTTCAGCTAGGAAAAAAGCTAGTTTGGCGTAATGGTAAAGCTGAAATGCTGCCTACAAAGATTATTCAGGGCGATCGCTTTTCCCAGGAATTTGAGTCATGCTGGTCAAAAATTATGAGTGTTGAGGGTAAAGACTGCTATTTAGTCGGTGGAGAAGCTACTATTCAAGAGCTGCTAACCTCAGCCTGGACGATAAATCAGTGCGCCAGATGCGCGATGCCCGTACCAATGGTAGAAGCAGGGACTCAACCCCTCGACTGTGCCTGTAGCGATTTAGAAAACTGGCCAAATACAGAATTGCCCGCACCGCGATCGCCGATTAGTAGCCAAGGACAGTTAAATAGTATTAGTCAGCGTCTCAACAGCAAATAAAAACTTGGTTCAGAAACCGAGGGAAAACTGACAAGCTAGACTGGAGTAAGAGAATTAGTTAAATAGGTGAGACTGATGACCCTGGTAACAAATGCCGAACCCAAAAAGCTCCCACCTGGCTCAAAAATACCGCCTGTTATCAACGCTATTCGGGCAATATTCTACCAGTTTGGCATGTTGGAGAAATACCAGCGTCTATATGGCGAAATCTTTTATACACCTAAGTCATCGCTCTTTCCTCCTTACGTAATTTTCAGTAGTCCTCAAGCGATCGCCAAAATACTTAACGCCGATCCCAATTTGTTTGAGATGGATCGACAGACCAATGCTGCCGTGCAAGTTTTGTTGGGTGACAATTCTCTAGTATTAAGAGACGGCGCAGATCACCAACGACAGCGTAGGCTTTTGATGCCTCCTTTTCATGGTGAGAGGATGAAGAACTACGGTCAGACAATGGTAGAAGTTACTCAAGATGTAATTAAATCGTGGCAAGTAGGACAGACTTTTCGTATTCGTGACTACACCCAGGAAATATCGTTGCGAATTATCTTAAGGACGATCTTTGGGATTGATACAGGGGAAAGATGCGATCGCCTTAAGAGCATTTTAATTGACTATTTAGATACATTTAATTCTCCTCTCTACTCCTTATTTTTATTTCTGCCGTGGCTACAAAAAGATCTGGGTGCATTGACCCCCTGGAGTAAGTTTCTCAGGCAAAAGCAGCAGATTCGAGAGATATTGCAGGCAGAATGCGATCTGCGCCGAGATAACCCTGAAATGATGGGAGAAGACATACTTAGCCTCCTCCTCGAAGCTAGATATGAAGACGGCGAGCCAATGAGTGATGTTGCCATTCAGGATGAACTAATAACCATGCTGTTTGCGGGACACGAGACCACGGCAAATACTCTAGCTTGGTCTTTTTACTGGCTGCATAGATTACCAGAAGTAGGTATAAAATTGCGATCGGAATTAGCATCCCAATCAAAAGCTGAACTTACAGAAATAGCAAAGTTACCCTATCTTAGTGCGGTTGTCTCCGAAACCCTGAGATTAAATCCTGTCGTGGTGTTTATCAGTCGCCATTTAAAAAAACCAATGGAACTCATGGGATATCAGCTAGAGGCAGGTACGTCTTTATTTCCCTCAATTTATCTAACTCATCAAAGAGCCGATATCTATCCTCAACCCAAACAGTTTAAGCCAGAGAGATTTATCGATCGCCAATATTCTCCCTCTGAATATCTACCTTTCGGTGGCGGAAACCGTCGCTGCCTGGGTTATGCTTTTGCTCTGTATGAAATGAAGTTAGTATTAGCAACAGTCATGTCTCAGGTAGAGCTAGAGTTGCTAGACGATCGCCCCCTTAAAACTGCCCGTCGCGGTTTTACCTTCTCCCCCGCAGGTGGAGTAAGAATGAGGGTACGAGGTAAGAAGTAGAGACGTTTCATAAACGTCCGTACAGAAGGGGCGTATTGCAATACGCCCTCACAGAAGTAACAAAGGGGTACTCCCCGCATGTAGTAAGAAGTAAATAAACAATGACCACAATTGTTAAGCACCGTCGTACGGGTAACAAATATATTTTGTTGGGGATTAATGGAGAGGCAGATCGGGCTAATCCATCGCGTTTTATTAGCGAGCTGTTTAACCAAGAAAAGTCAGAAGTTTCTTGTTCGGCAACGGTATGTGATGTTCGAGGGAATATGTTTCTTGCCTATATCGACGATCTGATAGTTATCGAGGTAGACGGAGTTAAGCCAGCAGATATTTTACCGCCTGCCAGTTACGAACCCGATCCTGTTGTCGATGGGGATAATTCTTCTCCTTCACATCCGAGAGAATATGGCGATCGCGAGTTTGACGACGGTGAATTTGATGATGATGAAGAATTTGAAGCGGAATTCGAGCAAAAGTTAGCATCTCAATCTGAAACTGAAACCAAACCGACTCAGGCGACTGTCGCCGATAGTTTGGATGCTCCCAGTCAAGAAAATGATGAGAACGAAGATTGGATTTAGTTAATCCTCTGCTGGTAAATGCACCTTTTGGATTAAATCACGATCGTTTAATACTCAAAGTAACAAAACTTATTGCAAGCAAATCTGGTGTTTTCGTTCGCTAGTTTGAAGCTCGCGGTGGTTTTGATATTCCCTCATTAAACAGGCAAATAAAACGCGCAAATTCAATCATAGCTTTAACTGTAGTTTAGATTGAGCGACAGAAAATTGGCTCAATTGAGCTTTAGCCTCTGACTATGGTTAGTACTTTTTAACGAGTGTTGCGATCCGATCGCGAGTAGGAGCGATCGCCTTTAGTCTAGATCGAGAGGCAGTATTAAATAACGGTGCTAGTATAAATTCTGAGAATCACAAGATTAGCGATTAAGTTTGAATTCAGTATCGAAGGTTTTTCCGTAGAGTATTGAGATAATTCTTTTCTAATAATCATGTCTCATTAAACATTATCAGCATCGAACAGACAATTTAAACTATGTCAATTTATATCGGCAATCTATCTTACGATGTCAACCAAGAAGACTTAAGTGAAGTTTTTGGCGAATACGGCACTGTAAAACGAGTTCATATTCCTACCGATCGCGAAACAGGTCGTGTCCGTGGATTTGCTTTCGTAGAGATGGAATCAGAAGCCAACGAAGATAAGGCGATCGAAACTCTAGACGGAGCAGAATGGATGGGTCGTCAACTTAGAGTCAACAAAGCTAAACCCCGTGAAAATTCCAATTCTTTTGCTGGCAGCAGCAGAAGCAGCTTCTAGGAGGGGTTATAAGTTACAAGTAATTAATATAGCGGCGTTTTTTAAAGCAGGACTAGGCTTTCTAGATCGACTTTTAAAGGCGCTTTTTTTAGTTTTTATATGTTACAAACAGCGTGAACAAGTTATATAAGGATATACAAGAGATGCCATTGGGAAATCCTAGAAGTATAGTGGGACATACAATTTTACTGTTTAATTCTCTGCATAATTTAGTATTAATGATTTCTCGTTGTAACTGGTTTTTGGGTATCGTTTTCTTAACGGCTGCTTTTGGTGCATTGATAAATCCATCACTCTATATTGCTATCTCTCTCTTATTTTTCTTAATCGGCTTACTGTTGCTTCCCCCTACAGACAAGTTGACCTGCAGTTATTCCAACCAACGGTCACCTGCAGGCACTTTCGTTTGCAGGACGTACGCCCAGATCGTCGCAAGACGACTGGCAACGCGAATGCGTTGCGCGAGGTGTGCGGGTGACTGGCAGATAAGAGGCGGTATTAAAGCGACTGTAATTCTAGCTAGCCTGATTACTATTTGTCTAATTGTCCCCCAGGTAGAAACCAATACAGCAATTTTTATGAGTCCAGTAGACAGTCTCAAAAATCAGACTCGTCTTAGCTAAATTTTGCATAAGCACCTATATAAAAGCTATACTCCAATCGAATTTACTAAGTAATTAACCTCGGAAAAGCATGGTAGCGGTAGCAATCTTAGCAGCAGGACGTGGCACTCGCATGAAGTCCGATTTACCCAAAGTGTTGCACACATTGGCAGGGCGATCGCTGGTGGAAAGAGTACTCGATAGTTGTAGCCTACTAGATCTAGATCGGCAGATCGCGATTATTGGCTACCAGGGAGAGCAGGTAAAACAGGCTTTTAGCCATCGTCCAGATGTCGAATTTGTCGAGCAAACAGAGCAGTTAGGTACGGGTCACGCGGTGCAGCAGCTAACTTCTGTCCTATCAGATTATCAGGGAGACATACTAGTCCTCAATGGTGACGCACCTTTACTTCGCCCAGAAACTCTCAAGAAATTGGTAGAAACTCATCAAAGCAATCAAAATGCAGCAACATTGCTGACGGCTAATTTACCCAACCCTCAAGGATATGGACGAGTTTTTTGTAATGGAGACAATTTAGTCAGTCATATTATTGAAGACCGCGACTGCAATGTGGCTCAGAAGCAAAATCGTCGGGTAAATGCAGGCATCTACTGTTTTAACTGGAACAAGTTAGCCGAAGCGCTACCAAAGCTCTCTACCAATAACGATCAGAAAGAGTATTACTTAACCGAGGTTGTTGATTATTTAAGTCCCGTAATGGCTTTTGATGCCGAAGACTACCGCGAGACAAACGGCATCAACGATCGCCAACAGCTATCGGCAGCTTATGATATTTTGCAGGCAAGAATTAAAGAAAACTGGATGAAAGCGGGGGTGACAATGATCGACCCCCGCAGTATTACTATTGATGAAAGTGTCGAACTAGAAGCCGACGTAATCTTAGAACCCCAAACCCACCTGCGAGGTAAGACAAAAATAGCTGCGGGTAGCCGTATTGGACCTGGTAGCCTAGTTGAAAATAGCCAGATTGGGGCAAACGTCACGGTTTTATACTCTGTAGTTAGTGACGCTGAAATCGCTGCCAACACTAGAATTGGTCCTTATGCTCATCTGCGAGGGGGAGTAAAGCTGGGTGAAAGCTGTCGCGTCGGTAACTTTGTTGAGATCAAAAAGACAACTATCGGTTCAAACACCAATATGGCGCACCTATCCTATCTGGGAGATGCAACTTTAGGCGATCGCGTCAACATCGGTGCGGGGACAATTACCGCCAACTACGACGGTAAGCAAAAGCATCAAACCAATATTAAGCAAGGAACAAAAACTGGCTCAAACAGCGTTTTAGTTGCGCCGATAACATTAGGCGAAAATGTCACCGTGGCAGCAGGATCGGTGGTGACTCAAAATGTAAAAGACAATGCTTTGGTAGTAGCGCGATCGCGCCAGAAAGAAATTCCCGACTGGCATCAGGAGTAAAAGACTAGGGGGATGGAGAGATTTGGGGACTAAGAGACTCAAGCTAATTTTTCAAACAGGGTAGCTAAAACTGTATTGGAGAAAAGAAATCCTTCAGGATCGCTTAGACGCATTCGGGCAGATATCTCTTTTGTGGGGTCGTAATTTAGATCGATCGGGCGATCGCAACTATCGATAATTTCTAGCCATTGTCTTTTGTAATAGGGCTGCATACAGTCTAAGATTACTCGCTGTATATCTCGATCGAACTGAGTTAAATCGACCCCTTCGGCTAAACGTAAACCCAACATCAAAGTTTCTAATAAATAGTCAGACGCTTCTATTGCAGGTGCGTCAACTACTGCTCCCGATTCCAACCAAGCATAATATTCTCGGCGAGTACGGGGACGACTAAATCGCTTCCCAGCTACATAACTAGCTGCCCCCATCCCCAAACCGTAATAGGATTTGTTTTCCCAATAAACGCGGTTGTGACGACACTGATAGCCAGATTGAGCGTAGTTAGATATCTCGTAATGTTGATATCCCGCCTGCGTTAGAGTTTTCTGGGTTAAACGATACATCTCGGCAGTATCAATATCATTGGGTAAAGGAGTTTCTCCTGGCTGATATTGTTTGCCAAAAGCGGTAACGGGTTCGAGAACCAAATCGTAGCAGGATAAATGTTTGGGCGAAATAGCGATCGCCCGTTCCAAAGATGTCTGACAATGTTCTAGAGTTTGGTGGGGTAAACCAGAAATCAGATCCAGACTAAAATTATCGATGTTTAGCTGTTGAAAAATCTCGATACTCTGCATCACGTCACCAAGAGTATGAGAGCGTCCACAGACTTTTAATAGCTCCTCGTCAAAGCTCTGTACGCCCAGACTAAAACGGTTTAGACCGACATCCAAATAACCTTGAAGGCGATCGCGATCGAATGTGCCTGGATCGATTTCCATCGAGATTTCCGCATCACTAGCAATTCCAAACTGTAAGGCGATCGCTTTGATAATTTTGCCCAATTGAGAAGGAGATAGCAATGAAGGTGTGCCGCCACCAAAAAAAACTGTGTTTAGAGGTTGTTTAGTAGCAGGTGTTAGCTGAATATCCTTGATTAGAGCCGTAATATACTCTTCAATCATGATTCCCCCAGCATTGCCGCGGTCGCCGACTACGGAAATAGGAAAGTCGCAATAGTAGCAACGGCGACGACAAAAAGGAAGGTGAATGTAGGCAGCAGTAGGAATGGCGGGGCTAACGACATTCAAATTCGATTTTAAATTAGCAGTTCTTGAAGATATATTTTCAGTCATTAATAAAATATTTCAACACTTGAATAATTGTGTTGATTGCGGTTAATAACCCCAGATTTGTATTCTCGATCGACGTTATAAGTATAGCTATAGCTAACTTATCGGAATTAATTATGTATTTAGAATCTCAGCTAAACCAATATTAAGAACTCCCTCTGATTTACAACATAATTGCCGAGAATTTACTAAAGTAAAGAGAAATACATCCATATCATTTTATTCAACTAAAACAATGGTTGATGCCATCATAATTCTCATTTGCATTATTGCAGCCGTAAACATCGGGTTCGATGGACTACAGTTGCTACCAGAAGATATCCTAATTGGGGTATCTAACATTGAAGCTCTGCGCTTTGTCATTGCAGGTTTTGCTGCCATCATCGGTTTGGGCGTAGGTGTGGCAGTGCAGACTACCTATCGCCGTCTGGAAGCTCAAATCCGCAATACTAAAATCGAGACGATTATTACTAGAGCGATCGGCTTGGTGATGGGTTTGCTAGTTGCCAATCTGACCTTAGCACCAGTATTCCTGCTACCAATTCCTAAAGAATTAAGCTTTTTCAAACCAGCTTTTGCCGTTCTTGCTAGCGTCATGTTTTCTTTCTTAGGTATCGGTCTAGCTGATACTCATGGAAGAACCTTTTTGCGCCTTATTAATCCCAACAGCATTGAATCAATGCTGGTAGCCGAAGGAACTCTCGAAGCAGTGCCTACTAAGGTGTTAGACACTAGCTGTATTATTGATGGCAGGGTAGAAGAACTGCTAAAAACTGGCTTCCTTGAGGGACAGGTATTAATTCCCCAGTTTGTGCTACAAGAACTGCAAAATTTAGCGGATGCTAGTAACTCCCAGAAGCGAATTCGGGGTCGTCGGGGTTTAGATATCCTCAACCAGATGCAGGAAGACTATCCCGATCGCATTGTGATCAATCCAGCCGATTACGATGATATCGATACGGTTGATGCAAAGCTAGTTCGTTTAACTCAAGAAATTAGTGGAACGCTGCTAACCAACGATTACAACTTGAGTAAAGTTGCCAACCTGCAAAAAGTTGAAATTCTCAACATCAACGATCTAGCTCGTTCTCTGCGTCCTATCTATCTGCCTGGGGATTACCTAGAGCTAAAAATACTCAAGCAGGGTAAAGAACCCGAACAGGGTATTGGCTATCTAGATGACGGCACAATGGTAGTCGTCGAAGAAGGTAGCGACAGCGTTGGTGGCGAACTACAGGTAGTAGTTACTTCCTCTTTACAAACTTCCGCAGGACGAATGATTTTTGCCAAACCCCAGTCAGAATCAGAAAGTTACTCCACAGCGAACAGCGAAACAAAATAAAATAGAGCTAATTTATTTGAATAAGATCATTTTGGAGGGTGGGCATTGTCGTTTCCTAGAGCTGATAAGAATTCCTCAGTAACGTCCGCCAGCCTCGATTTATTCTTAATAAGTAGCGATCGCTTTCATAATCTATTTTTCTAAAAGCTCGTGATATACTTGTCACCAATTGGAGACAAACTATATTGTTCAAATTAATACTTATTGCCTCTGAAAGAGATTTATATAATGCTTTTAGAGAATATTTCACGCACTTTTCTAACGTTGAAATAGTTAACGATCGCTTCGAATGGCTAACTAAGTATGATTGCCTGGTTAGTCCAGCCAATTCTTTCGGCATGATGGATGGCGGGATGGATGCTGCTATTACCAGCTTTTTTGGTAAATCTTTGGAGGAAAAAGTCCAACGACGTATTCTAGATGACTATTTAGGAGAGCAACCTATCGGCACATCCTTAATTGTGGAAACTGGTCATCCCAATCATCCTTTTCTCGCTCATACTCCTACTATGCGAGTGCCAATGAATATACAGGGAACAGATATTCCCTATGTAGCGATGTGGGCAATGTTACTAGCTGTTCGCCAGCACAATAAAAATGCTCGCCGTCAGATTGAGAGCGTAGTCTGTCCTGGGTTCGGTACGGGTATTGGTAGAGTTGCTTACAAAGAAGCTGCTAGACAAATGGCGTTAGCCTACGATCGATCTCTTTATCCACCCAGGTGGCTTAACTGCTTTGTCGCAGCGCAAAGACAATTGGAAATTTGGGAAGCTTGAACCAGTAAAGCGATCCTTAAATAGAAACTGCGATCTTAAGTTGCCAATTAGTATTAAAAGACTTCGCCAAAATATGTTGAGTGCGATCGCCATACGTAATATTCAATTCATGAAAAAAGCGATCGCCGATTTCTGAATAGCATATAAAAATGCCCAAAAGCTAGGAAGCACTCATAAACGTACAATGGGCAGTTATTAATTATCAGTGTATAAGCGATCGTTAGTAACTTTGCCTTGTATAGGCAACTTCTATACCAACAATATTTACAAAATAGTCCAAGATTAAAAGACAGCAGTCAATTTGGAAAGGTTCTTGGAAACATTTGCGCGTTTTGGTTACGCAGCCAAAGGCTTAATCTACGCTTCAATCGGGATATTAGCTTTAATGGCAGCTTTCAATATTCAGGGAGGTGAAACAACTGGGGCGAATGGAGCTTTACAGTCAATTTCCGAACAGCCTTTTGGCAAAATTTTGCTGGTATTTATCGCTGTTAATTTGATCGGCTATACTCTTTGGCAATTTATTCAGGCATTTAAAGATCCTCGGAATAAACGTTCGGGTTGGTCGGGTTTACTAAATCGATTATGCTGCATTTTCGCTGGAGTTGCCTATGCAGCGATCGCAGCTCAAGCTGGTTTACTCGTGGTCGGCAAATGAGACAGTCGAAGTAGATGACCCAAAATTAGGCAAGCTCAGAATTAGCCAATGGAAAGATTTAC
>ENA-ORXT01001508-ORXT01001508.1-marine-metagenome-genome-assembly--contig:-NODE-1508-length-31025-cov-5.569988_pt1 | contig 31025 bp, 27 predicted proteins | sample MGYA00237868_ERZ511482 | MGnify/ENA metagenome assembly ERZ511482 | reverse complement strand
AAAATTGCGACGGCGCCCAGTTCAGAACGGGATAGTGTTTTCAAAGACTCTTCGATGACGGAACCTGTTAGTGACGTGTGACCCAAAGATGCCAACGGATGTGGAGGCGCGACGTAAAAGATCGCGATTTCACGGATCCATATTACGTGTGGATCTATTTTACGCACTTATGACAGTTGCGGAAGCGAACAAGTCATTGTCGAGGGTGCGAAATGTCGGCCATTACGTCCATCAAGAACAGATCAGATAAAAAAATCCAAAATTCTCTCCGCAGCATCTAACCGAAAAACGATTCAAATTCACTTTCGTAGATGCTCCAAGCTTCGTAGATTGCGCGAAAACTTGTTGTGACGATGGCTTAAACCGGCTTTGGTGACCGGCTTTGGAAAATGTCACCGTCGGATTGAAGATGATGTTCTCGGTGGGTTGTAGGAAGAATTTGTTAACGGCGTTATGATCACTGCCAAAATAAGAAGCGGCGAACGTGTCGCGGTTTAACGTATTGACCTTTCAAGGAAGTTTTTAGGATGAGAATTACATTGGCAGTAGCTTTGGTTGGACTTTTGAGCAGCTCCGTATTGGCTCAGGAATCAGTTCAGGTTGAAACCGAAGCAAATATCGAAGCTCCGGTCGTAGCAATCGACTCTTATATCGAAGTGGCTGAGGGCACAGTTTCTACCGGCGCAGTTTCTACCGGCGAAGCCGTTATCGGCTCAGTTTTGGAAAGCGAAATCTCCAACTCAGTTGAGCCAGTTCTCTATCAAGAAGGAATCGTTGTAGAGGGAGCCGTTGCGGACGCCGTGGACGCAGTCCCTGGTGTGGTCGAAGGTGCAATTCAAGGCGAGATGGTCACTGAACCATCATCAGTTATCAGTGGTGAAGTGATCCAATCAGATCCAATCTACACCCAAGGAGCTCCCATGGAACAAGGAGCTGTCGTCTCCGATGGTGGTGCGATGATGACAGGCCAGCCAGTAGCATCCACACCAAGCTGTGGCTGTGGTTCTTCAGGTGCCGCTCCTGCGATGGCTGCTCCTGCGATGACTTACACAAGCGACCCTGCTCCGGTGATGACGTATTCAAGTGCACCAGTTCAATACGCTGCACCTGCATCAAACCCTTGCTGCAATCAACCTCGCCGTGGATTCTTCCGGTCACTATTCGGAAACTAATTTGACGTAGTCGCAAGCTGACAGCTTGTGAGACGTGTAAGCCCACAAGCTGGCAGCTTGTGGCTGCGAAAGTATTTATCAAACGTCCGGAGGCGGGGGCGACTATCTAAAGTCTTCATTCGCTAGAGCCACCTAAGACCAACAGAAAAAGCCACCGAATAATCGGTGGCTTTTTTATGTTTTCAATGGTGGCTTCTGTTGTCGCCGGTTACTAGCGTTGCCACTCGAAACCGAAGATGAAGCCAGCAGCGAGATAGCTTTGGCTGTTCACTCCGGAACCTGGTCCTTCAGGTCCGCCAGGCCCGAAAGCTGAATTCGGATTCAGCACATCAAGAAGCGTGTTGGCCCGAGCTACTCCGTCAAAGGCGTAGAGAGTTTGCAAGCCGAGTCGAAGTGAAATGTCGCGACTGATGTTGTAGGCCATCTCAAACTGCAGGTCTAACACAGGAACGAATGACTGATCGGTATCATTACGTTCGTCGATGAAGATAACTCCATCCCCATCAAAAAGGTCCGTCGCAAAATAGCTTTGCTGGTTGTACGTTGTGGCAATCGCACCGTCGGTAGTAAAACGCCAGCGACCAGAACGCTTGTTAAATCGAGCCCCCGCATGGACGCCGAATGCATTGTTGTCGACCTCTTGCTTAAAACGATTGATACCATTTATGGTCCCAAGGGTATTATTGAGATCCTGAATTGTTTTATCGTTGAAGTTCAAGTATTGAGCACCGATGTACGGTTCGAAGTATCCGCCTTGGCTAAGATGCTGGCGAAAGATACGGTTGATTTCGAAGGTTGCGAAACGATTATCAACCAACATGGGAGTATCAACGTTAACGTCTTGCCCATTGGTGAAGTAGATGCCGCTGCTGTTCTGGTAGCCCAGTTGCCAACCGTCATCTGAATCGTTCATCCAACCTGCTTCAATACGCGTTCCCCACAGGTAGTGGTTGCCGGTCGATTGAAACGTGGAATCTTCGCTGTCGGTGCCCGAACGTGACACGCTGGTATACGTTTTATCGAAGGTCAGGAAGAATCCTGTGTTGGGATCTTTCTGTTCGTCATTAGTAAATTCGAACGGCGCAAAAACCTGCGCGTCGTAATCGAAAATGCCCGGAGAAGCAAACGGCCGACTTGACGTCGGTCTCTCCAGCGGCCGATGTTCGAATTCGGCAGACGGGACGTTGACTTGTGCTTGGATTGAAGATCCAGAGGCTACTACAGCCAACAGGGCACCGGCGATTGTAAATTTTTTCAAAACCATTGCTTTTGTTCCCGCTCGTGCAGTTTCATTGTCCTTCAGGGCATCTGAAGGAACTCCGCTTACTGCCTGATATCGGGTGTTGGTTTGTGCGGGTTGAATAAGAAATATAGATTTTGCAGAACAAATCAGTCTTTCCTGTAAAACCGGTTGTCAGAGTCTTACCTGTTCTTCCCAGAACACCAAAGGCAGCGGTCTAAACGGAAGTACTCGGCTGAAGATGGTTTATCTTCAATTCGATTCACTTCAATACATGTCAGCTGCTGTCACCAGCCGATGCGGATAAATACAGGTTTTGGGCAGAAGAGGCTGTCTAGGCGGCTTTTCTGAGCATCACAAACAGCAAGCACCGCGGGAGATTGAGTCAGATGAAATTAGCCCATAGTTTTCGCCTCTTCGTATTCACAATATTGGCTGTGTCTTTGGCTACGCCAACCGCCAAGGCAGAGATCATTGATCTCGATCTTTCCGGTTTGGACCCCGCGACAACAACGGCTGCCACGATTGCAGCTTTTCGTGGGGCCGAAGAGTTCTGGGACAACCGGATCTTGGGGTACAGCAACACAATCGCAAATGACATTCGGCCGTCTCTAACTGGCCGACTGCGGATTAATGTTTTTGAAGAAGATTTCGGCGGTGGAGTTTTAGCGGCGGCTGGAGTAGCCACTGACGTAACTTCTGTTCTTGGAGGTCGGGGGCGTGCGGTTGCTACGACGTCGGCAATGTTTTTCGATCCCAATACGATCGCTGACTTCTCACAAGCGGATTTACAGGACGTCGTCATCCACGAAATGGCGCACGCACTGGGGTTTGGAACACTTTGGGAAGCCAACAACCTGATTCAGCCAATACCGCAGCGCGGCGGAATACTACAGTATCGTGGTATCAACGCTCGTCGGACGTTTGCACAAGAAGCTGGTTTTAATCGGCCGCAAGTAGGCTTCGTGCCACTCGAACTACAGGGTGGCGGCGGAACTGCATTGGGGCACTGGGATGATGACAACTTCTTTTTCAACTCACAAAATCGCGATAATCGAGTCGAATTGATGACGGGTTTCTTCGTGGATAACACCGATCGTTTTGTTTCTGAGACAACTTTCGCTTCATTGGTTGATTTAGGCTACGTCGTTTCTGGGTTCAACGAAGACGAACTACTCGACTTCACAAATCCGCCTCGAGATATTTTTCCAGGCCGTTCAGGATTCGCTAATACGATCGCTGATGATGCCGGAGTTATAGCCCTCAGCAATCGGTTCAGAGCGAGTGGTAGGGCCAATTTGACCCTCGCAGCTTCTGCCGTTCCTGAGCCATCTGCCCTAACTTTGCTGTTAGCTGGTCTGTCAGGGTTGGTGCTCCGACGTCGTCGCAACGCTGGTTAGATAACCCACGGCTGCCGGATAGCCATCTTTGCCAGATGGTTTCCCGATAAATCCTCGTAGAGTAAAATTTCGTAGCTTAAGCAGTCCGCTTGAGCTGCGTTTTTTTGTGCGCGTGCTGGCTCTGTCCGATTTATTTGTGAACGGGAGATGCCATTTCATGACTCAACGGTTTACGCTTTCGGGTTGTGGCGTTGGAAATCTAACGGTTTCCACTGCTCTAACGGTTTCCACTGCTGCTTCAGGACTATTCTTTTAAAACCTTCACCCAGTGTTTTCAACTATGTCATCCACCGAAGCTCAATCGCAATCTCAGCCTTTAGCCACTCCGATGAAGCCCAGCGAAATCGTGACGGCGTTGGATCAATTTATTGTGGGGCAGGGCGACGCGAAACGTGCCGTCGCGATTGCGATTCGAAATCGTTGGCGGCGTCAGCAGCTGTCTGATGAAATGCGGGCCGAAGTTTCGCCCAAGAACATCATGATGATCGGTTCTACAGGCGTTGGGAAAACGGAGATCGCTCGCCGGCTGGCCAAATTGACCAACGCACCCTTTATCAAGGTCGAGGCAACAAAGTTCACTGAAGTGGGCTACTACGGACGCGACGTTGAATCGATGGTGCGTGAACTGTTAGACAACTCGATCGCGCTGGTCCGAAGGATAGAGAAAGAAAAGGTCAAAGACCTAGCCAATCAAAATACGCGCGAGAAACTGCTTGATCTGCTCTGTCCCCAACCAGCGGTCAGCTTTCCAATACATTCGCTTTCGGATGAGGCCGATTCTCCCGACGCCACCGACGCTGAGAAATCGAAAGGCGAAGCCGAACAGTCTTACCAGCGCACGCGCGATAAAATGGGGGCGCTGTTGGACGATGGGAAACTGGAAACGCGCACTGTCGAGATTGTCATCGATCAGAAATCTTCTCCGATCATGATGGGAGGAATGAACGTCGAACAGATGGATGTCGATTTCCAGGGCATGATGGAAAAGATCATGCCTACCAATCAAGTCAAACGGGAAGTCACCGTCGATCGTGCTCGCCAAATCGTTTTTGACCAACAGGCCGATAAGCTCTTAGACGATGAGAAGATTGATGAGCGTGCGATCGAAGTTGCTGAAAACTACGGCATCATTTTTCTTGACGAGATTGATAAGGTCGTTGCGACCGAAGGTAAGTCAGCAGACGTTTCGCGGCAGGGTGTGCAACGCGATCTATTGCCGATCGTCGAAGGAACGACGGTCAAAACGAAGCATGGTTATATAAAGACCGATCACATTTTATTCGTTGCCGCCGGTGCGTTTCACAAAAACCAGCCCAGCGAATTGATGCCGGAATTACAAGGTCGTTTTCCAATCCGGGTCGAGCTGAACGATCTTACCAAGAACGACTTCGTCCGCATCTTGACCGAACCTACCAACAGTTTGACTCGCCAATACAGTCAGCTGATGAAGACCGAAGGGATTGAGCTCGAATTTGCCGAGGACGGCATTGAGGCATTGGCGGACGTCGCTTGTCGTGTCAACGATACTACAATGAATATTGGAGCCCGACGGCTATACACGATGTTGGAGCGGCTGCTGGAGGAGTTGAGCTTCGAAGCGCCAGACATGGGGCAGGGCAGGGTGGTCGTCAACGCGGCCTACGTGCAGCAAAGGTTGGGAGACATCGCCGAAGACGAAGACTTAAGTCGATTCATACTATGACGTTCTTCTTCGAGATGGGGCAGCTTGGTTCAATCAGCCGCTGGGCGATAGCCTAATGGCACTTACTTTAACTTGATGCAACGCATCAGCCCGTCAGCCGCCACGCGATAGCGTCCGGTCCTACGCGCCTAAACCGGACGCTATCGCGTGGCGGCTGATTCGAATTGACTACGCCAATGAGTTCATTTCTCTAAAGTAAGTGCCATTGGGCGATAGCCCCCGGTCCTTGGTTGCCATAGTTGGACCGGACGCTTTTAAGTTGGCGGCTAACTAGATCAACAATCCTCCCGCCACGAATCCTGTGCACTGACCGAACCGTGGCTAGCGCCAAAACGGCTAATATTGAAGACTACTCTTTGAGTTTATCTGCAAATGCGGCTTTTAATTTCTCTAGCTTCGCTGGAATCACCGCGCGGCAGTAGCTGTTCTTTTTGCCTTTTGTGTTCCAAAAGTTCTGGTGATACCGTTCGGCAAGATAGAACTTGGTTGCCTTGGTTACTTCGGTAACTATTGGAGAACGGAAGGCTCCTGATGCATTCAGCTTCGCCTTGTACTTCTCAGCCAATTCCTTCTGATTGTCGTTGTTGTAGAAGACTGCAGAACGGTACTGCGTTCCCGTGTCAGCGCCCTGCCTGTTGAGGGTTGTCGGATCATGAGTTTTCCAGAACACCTCCAATAGTTCTTTGAACGAGATCACTGAAGGATCGAATTCGATTTGAATGATTTCAGCATACCCCGTCGTACCGGTACAGATCTTCTTATAAGTCGGGTTGGCAGTGTGTCCGCCCATGTATCCCGACTTGACCGATTCGACGCCTTTGAGTTTTTGAAAGACAGCTTCAACGCACCAAAAACACCCTGCTCCAAATGACGCGGTTTCCAACTTCTTCTCCTTTGTTTGTGGCGTGGCATCTGAAAGTGCATCTGCCGGCGGTGTGGCTTCGACGTCTGACTGGTCCTGCACAGGTTGGGCGTGAGCGTTTGAGCCCATGCCTTGAGCGGCGATTAAACCGACTACCAAGGCGACAGCTAACAAGCACAGCGTAAAAAGTGATTTAGCGTTCATGGTGAAGTTATCCTTTGAGAACTCTTAAATCTGAAGGTGTTTTGAAGATTGGTGATGACAACTGATGAGAGGAAAAATAGCAATAATTATACCGTTACTGGATTTTAGTGGGAGTTTCCCCATTTTTTCTTACTAAGGCAGTGAAAATTTTCCTCAAAGACGCGGTTTGTACGACGTGGTAGGAATTTAGCTGGAATTGGCTGAGCCGTCTTTTGGTTCCTGCTTTTGTTTAAAGATGAACGCTCAGTAGATCAATTATTCACCGTTTTGTGTCGGCATCGCGACAAATTTGAGAGCCAGAGTTGGCTGTTTTGGCGTTTGATGGTTGACCATTGGATATTAAACTAAGGGCAAAGAATAGGTTTCGCTGCCAAGATGGCCAGAAGCCTCTTAAACCTTAAATTGACAGAAAACAACATGGCGACCGACGTTAAACAAGACTCTGCAAAATCAGCATCAAATAATGTTGAAGTTGCGCCGAGCCAAAGTGAACCAAAAGATCAGCGCGATCTGCAGGCAAAAGATCTTCATGCCCACGCCGATTCTTCAGCATCAAGAGAGAAACGCGTCCCTCGACCTGAAATGGTTGATGAAAAAAGCCGGATCATCTGGGAGTACGTCATCCCCGTGTTGGCATTCCACTTGATGATTCCGTTGATGTTTACGTCGTATTTTTTCTCTTGGTGGGGAGTGCTGTTCCTCCCGATCGGAAATTACATCTTTACTTCCATGGGCATCGGAGCTGGCTACCATCGGTTGCTGACGCATCGAGGATTTGATTGTCCGAAATGGTTTGAGTACCTATTAGCGACATTGGGCGTCTGCAGTCTCCAGGACTCGCCGGCCCGGTGGGTGTTGGTTCACCGCGTTCATCACCAGCATTCCGACCACCAACCTGATCCCCACACTCCGCGTGTTAGCGCCTATTGGTCTCATATGGGTTGGATGTTTGTCGAAAATCGTGAACTCAGTAAGATCTCAGCCTACGATCGTTATTGCCGCGACTTGATGCAGGATAAGTACTACATGTGGTTGCAGAAGGGCATTAACTGGGTGTTAGTTTATGCCTTGCACACGATTCCTTTTACAATCGCAGGTGTGATCGCAGGGTTAGTGTTTGCGTCGTCTACGGCAGGTGTGATTCAAATCACCGCCCAAGTTTTCTTTTGGGGTGTGATAATGCGGACGGTTTACACGTGGCATGTTACGTGGGCAATCAACAGCGCCGCCCACATGTGGGGCTATCGGAACTACGAAACGCGCGAAGACAGCCGCAACAATTGGTTATTCGCCCTGCTCACCAACGGAGAAGGTTGGCACAACAATCATCACGCCGACCCTCGATCAGCGCAGCACGGACACCGCTGGTGGGAAGTAGATGTGACTTACCTATCGCTGGCGTTTCTTGAGAAGATCGGGCTGATTAGCAATCTGGCGCGGCCCAACAATAAGGCGCTCGATCGCAAGGCGTTATAAGCAACGCAGTAAACGTTTCGTCACGGCCTTGCGTCGCAGGTTATAACTTAGGCCAGCGCCGTACTTAAGTGCTCACATATCTGACTTTCGATCGCTCCGCGGAAGGGCAGGGCGGCGAAAGGCATCGTACCCTCTACCAAGACGTGATCTTCGTGCACAGTCATCGTTCCCGCCACCGCCATCCCCATCGCTTTGAACGCGAACTCCAAAGCGCCATCGTTATTCCAACTCTCGCTAACTTCAGAGACACCGGTCGGTAGATCTGCTGAGATTATTTCAGAAAATCTACGCAACTTTTGCGTTACCGCTGCGGGGGCCTGCTGATGTTCGTATCGAGTTTGAAAAGACGCCATACTGAAAGTTTAGCCGATCGTACGTCAGGATTCAGCCTGACGTAGAAAATTGACGTGCTGTTTTTGCGTTTCGGAAGAACCCGAAGGCGAAAGAAATGAAGATAATAGTCAGCACGAAAATAATCCAAATTGAAAATAGGGCAGTTGAGGAGTCAGCGAGCAGTTGGTTCGACTAAGCTGCTGCTGGTGGACAAATTGCAGCAGGAAGTTCGACAGGCTTCGTGCCAACGGATGGAATTGCACCAGCCTGTTCCAGTTCTTTCCTCAAAATCAGCATGTCGGAAGGGGCTTCAATTCCCAACCGAACTCGGTCTCCTGAAACGCGAACGATTGTTAGTACAATCGAATCGCCCAGCATTATCTTTTCGCTTTCTTTCCTTGAAAGAACCAGCATAGCAATATCCTTAATGTGCTTGTTGACCAAAGGGGAGAGGTCGTTGAGCGTGTTGATGGTTGTTTTATTTAGCTACATTCAATTTGTAACTCTTGTGGTAACGATGTCTTCTGAAATCGTTCGCCTGTTGACCCATAGAATAAAATTGAGTTGTTTTCAGTTTCCCAAACAGCAGATAGTTTGACGCTTCGTGGTCCATGGAGGCAAAAGAAGATGCCACAAGGTTGTGTGCCGCGAGTCAAAATTCGTTCGGTGACTTGGAAAATTCCTTCTTCAAAATCGTTATGGTGACAGAGGGTTTGAGTTACAAAGAGACGTAGTTGATTAATTGTGTTGACTTGATTTGGATCCTGTTGCATCCTCAGCAAATCTCCTTTTTATTTTTTGTGAAATGCCAAACGGTTCGTGGTGAATACTCTCCAGAACGGGATAGCAAACTTCACGGGTCAGGGAGTTGTGTCGAGGTGGGTAGGAAGGGTGGTTTGGCTGATATGTTTGTTATCGGCAAGCTGTCCTGATTGGTTCCGAAGAAATTGCTTACTTTTCCTCTCTTTACCAAAGCGCGCCGACGCTTAAAAAACAATCTGTATAACCGGTTTGAGGAAAACAATTGTTGAAAAGAGAGTCACTGGAAATTTGTCAGGCAGGGAGCAGTCGGCCAATCGGTGATTTTCCGGCTCAAACTCCGCATTTCCTCGGCAGAGGAGCCGTACTATGATGGGGATCAGCAATTGGCGGACGGATGATCGTCGGACAGATTTCCGACGATTGATATTTGATTAATTACGCGTTGATTAACGATGCGTTGAACTCCATTCATTCGTCTACTCTACAGACCAGAACAAGGAATCACATTGGCCTATCAAGTCGACACAGATATCTTTCGTGGTCCGGTCGATCTGTTGTTGCACTTGGTCAGGCGTCACGAAGTACAGATCACCGAAATCGCGTTGGCTGAATTGACGGCGAAGTATCTTGAACACATCGAAGTGCTACAGGCAATTTCGATCAACTTGGTTGGCGATTTTATTGATGTCGCCAGTCAGCTTGTCGAGATAAAGGCTCGCGCGATTCTACCTCGCAATGAACATGAACCCGAAGAGGAGTCTGCGTACCGAGCCGACCCACGAGAAAATTTGGTTCAGCGTTTACTATTGTTTAAGCGGTTTCAAGAAGCGAAGGAGATGTTGGAAGAGCGCCATGTTTCTTGGAAGCGCCGTTTCGCACGTGTGGCCAATGACATACCGCCGGGCAAGGTCAACCCTGCCGATCAGCCGATCCTTGAGATTGAGCTTTGGGATTTAGTCAGTGCTTTTGGAAGGGTGCTGCGAAACAATCGTCCTGCGGCCGAAGCAAACATTTTTTACGACGATACGCCAATCCACGTCTACATGCAGCGCATTCACACGCGTATCGTCAGCCAAGGGAAGGTCTCGTTCTCAGATTTATTTGAACCTGCGATGCACAAATCGGCGATGGTTGGCGTCTTCTTGGCGATTCTGGAGTTGTCTCGATATCACAACGTGGACGCCAAACAATCGGCGCTTCATGGAGAGATCGTTGTTGTTGCTTCCGATGGATTCAAGGCAGAATTGGATACATCCAACATCGACGAATACAACCACCGGGAAGAATCCAAGTAGGGCGTTGCGTTAGAGTCCGTTGACCCAGCTTCGTACGCTGTGGATGCCATATTGAATGTAGCTGCCGCAGGCATCGGTGAGATCTGTGAACTCGGTGCAACAATCTTCGCAACAAACTTCGATTGGAATCGTAATCTGACGCGGCACCATGCGAGTCGCCGTTTTGGGGACACGGACCTGGACCAAGTAAGGTACGTTGACCTTGTACTTCTTCATTGCGGGCCGCTTTACCTTGCGAGTCACTTCTTTGAAGACGGTACGCTTGAGAATTTTGGTTACGTCTTCCCAGTACAGTTCCGACTGAAACACGGGCACATCGCGGTACTTGGTGTCGTAGACTGTTTTGGTGACGACTTCCGGTTCGGACGTCATGAATGTTTCGGTGCGAATATCTGAAACAGTACGTTCGCGCGATTTGTACACGCGCCGGGTCTTCACTTCAGGCACCATCTCGACAAGTTTCGAAGTCTCTACGTAGGGAACCTTACGTTCAACCTCGATGAACTCTTTGCGAATACGCACTTCGGGAACTTCGACGGTGTAAGTGACTTCGCGCGGCACCTCGACGTCGTACTCTTCAATTTCGGCAACCTCTTTGTAACGTATCTGAGGCACCTTCACGACGAATGTTTCGACGTCCTCGTAAGGTTTACGAACCGTGATCTTCTTTATGATCGTACGTTTTTTTGGAATGGGCTGAGTGAAGGTGTATTCTTCATCCACTTCGAAACGCTTCTCGATTAGCGTCGGCAGTCTAATGTCGCGCACTTTGGGTTCGACCTGTTTGACCTTAAACGGAATGCGCCGCGTCTCTTCGGTTTTAACATACCGGTTGATGGGCACATTTCTCGTGCGTTTTTCTTCGCGATAGACGGTTACCGTTTTCGGACGCGTTTTACGGACCATTCGGAATTTCGTTACCGGGAAGCTGGCCGGTTTGGTGGAGGTTTCATAAGTGTAAACCTTTTCGACCCGTTCGCGAACTTCGGTTCTGAACTTGGTTACCGGAAGCATGCGTTGGCGGGGTTCGCGACGGTACTTAATTTCAGGCGCTTCGTAGGTCACTCGTTTTTTCACAGTTTTGAAAGTCGTATACGGCAACGATTGCGTCACCACATTGGGTACCCAGCGCGTTTGTGTTATTGTGCGGGCCTTAGGACAGCATGTCGGGCAGCCACAACGATCGTTGCCGATCTCAAGCGTGTCCACTGAAACGGTGTCGGTGACCCAACGGCCTGTGTCGCGTTTGACCGTTTGGTATTTTGTGACAGGGATTTGTTGTGGGATAACTCGGTTCTTTGCTGCCTTAGATTCATAAGGGATGTTGATCGAGTACATCTGCGGCACATGTTCCACGTAAGGAATCTTGACGCGGTAAGGTTTCACAACGTCGCGCGACTTGAGCGTTTTTGTTGCTGAAGGACGACTGACCATTTCAGTGTAGGGCTCGTTCTCCCAGAAGACTTCTTCGACTTCTTCTTTGTAGGGAACTGTCACTGTGTAAGTCTGTTCGATTTCGCCTTTGCGTCTCTCCTGGACGACATAGTTTTCTTCGATCGCATCTTCAATTTCGCGGTATTGAAGAAATTCCTCTTTGCCAGGGATAAAAGATTTTTCCGGTTTGATGCGCGGTGACTTCCAGGTCCCCGTTTGCTTCACATATTCATAATACTCTTCTTCGGTTTTTACTTCTACAATTTCATTTCGATAGCTAATAACATTGCGTTGGAGTTCCCGTTCTACCATCACCGTGTAAGGGACTTTGCGGATGAACTCTTTCTTTTGCGTTTGGTAGTCGATCATGATCCGCTTGCGTTGTTGCGGCACCATCACAACGTACTCTTTAAAGATCGCTTCTTTGTCTTTAACAATTTTGTGTTTCGTTTTGCGGACTTCCTTTTCCTTACGCACCATGACGGTGTACTGTTCTTCTTCGGGAACCTCGAACGTTTCAACACGTTCAGATGTAACCTGGCGAGTTTTGGGTTTCGGCACCATCACGGTATAGCTGACCTCGCGCGGAGTTTGGTACTCCTCTTTGCGATACGTCTTAAAGTTTCGGATCCGCGGCTCTTTGACGATGACTGGAAACTTTTCAATCACAGGGACTCGATGAGTCACCGTTTCTTCTCGGAAGAAAGGGACCTCTTTGATCTGTGGGCGATAGTGTGTTTCATTTACAGTTCGAAAGATTGTGTATAACTCGGGCACGAGAATTGTTTTGGTGACACACAGCGGTTGGCAGCAAGTCTTGCACGTTTGGCCGGTAACAGCCGAGCAGCGGTCGCAACCGCAAGTGCCCGGATGACCCAATTTACGCCCCCCCAATCCGGTGCCGCTCGATCCCATGCCAATGGCCGTCCCAGGCAGTGCCGGAAAAAACGTTCCGTTACCCAATGACGAAGAACCAATCGGGACGCCTCGCAGCAGCGGCGCCTGTTGGCCGATTGCCGAATGGATGATCGTTGATGGATCGGTCGAACCACCTGAGCGTCCGCTTGCTTGGCCATTGCTACGGGCATTGTAAGCAGATTCCGAACGCATCAATTCTGGATCGATGTCTTCGAATCCCTCGCCGAATTGGTTTTCACCCTGGGATGCTGGTTGATCGTTGTTGCTGCCGGGGGGCGCGAAGGAACCCGCGCGGTTTCGATCGTAGTAGCCTTCTTCTGAAGGTCCTAAAGCTGAGTCGCTGGATGAGTCAAATGATCCGCGTTCAGTTTCGAAGCTTCTGTTTTGAGCGCCGGAGAAGTTGCCTCGATTAGCATTGCCAACTTGCGGCGGATCGATACCGACCGGAGGGACATTGTTTGATCCGCCAGAACCAGGTCGAGGGATGAAGCGATCTCCTCGGGTCGGACGATTGACTCCGCCGGCCCCCATCTGGCCACGGGGTTGAGAACCAAATTGTGGCGACAGCGGGCGAAAATGGCTGGTCGTGGGATTACTTAGTTCGCCGGTTGAATTGTTTGCTTCCACCGCTGGCAAATGCTCAGCGGTGGATGGCAGAGCGCGGTTCAGTGGCAACGCGGCGGGTGACAGAACCAGAGGAGGGAGCTCTGGAGCAAATGTGTCGAAATTCTGCGCCCTACTTGCGGCGTAAGCCACTTCCGAAAGCGGCTGATTATTTCCGCCGGCGATCGGCTGATTTTGAAGTGTCGCCATCAGATTGCAAGACAGCATCACCGCGAGAAGACTGCAGAGCGTGAGACCTGCAAGTGCGATGGTTTGTTGTGACTTCATAGCGCGAAATTCGGTGGAAAACGGACAGCTCTAAACTAGTCCAGCCTCCAAACTTCTTCAAGCTTCCAAAACGCATTTCTTACGGCAATAGTTGCGACTTTGGCCCTTCAGCCAAGGCTCACCACCATCCTTAGACTGTTGAATTGGCTGCAATATCAGGCCTTAGTGTCCACAGCAAATGAACTGAGAATCTCGCTCAAAGCCCCTCCTGCAATTGGCGCATGAAAAAAGGCATCCATGATCAGATGCCCAATAACGATATTGCCGGTTGTCCGGATTCGTTCGGTCGTAATTTGTTCAGTTGGTTATCTCAGATCTAGCGCTTCGCCAACATGCGATTGCGCTTTGAACGGCGCTCGGCGCGAAGTCTCGCCCGGCGATTGGTTTCGCTTGGTTTTTCGTAGTATTCACGCCGACGCATTTCTTTCTTGATGCCACTGCGTTCAACCAGCTTACGGAATCTGCGAACAGCCTCCTGAATAGATTCCTTCTCGCGTACCAACAGCTTTACCATTTTGTCTCCAAGTGTAATGTTTTGTGCATGTCTACCTTTCTATGTTTGAAAAAGTGACTTAATTATCAGCGGCGACCGTAGGCCCGAACTTTTATGTCCTGCCTCAAAGAGGTCGTTTAACGATTCCAAATTTGAACTCGAGATTTTACTCTATTTATCGGCTTTTTGTCCATAGGCGAAACTGAAAACTGGTCGCGACCCTAATAAACGGCCAAATTCATAACAGATTGCCCCGATTGGCGACTTTCTGCAACCTAGTTGTCCCATTTTAACTGTCCGTTAACCGCTGGAGGCGATGCGGGAACATCCTTTTGAACAGCCGATCTAGGAGTTGTGCAGTGGCGGATTCTAGCCACCGACGCACAAAACGTTTGTTATTAGCCGTTTGGGCTAGCGCTCAAACGGCTAATAGTAAAAGAAAAATCCTTCGCGGCGGTTGCTGCGAACCTGGCGGCTGCAAGACGCGGCTATTAAACGACACCTTTGCCCGAAAAACGCATGTCCAAAGATGCAACTCCCGTTGAGCCGTTCACCGATGCCGAGATCGTCACGTCTTTGCTAAACCGTCAGGACGAAGTCATCGCTGAACTGGATCTGCTGGAAGCTCAGATTCTGGACGCTATTGAAGAAGTAAACGCCCAGCGGCAAACGGGGAACGAGGATGAAGAGGCGCACGTTATCCAAATGGAGCCGGCCGCAGCTGATCCTCCAGACGATTCAGTTAATAAAAAAGCAGCATGACTTCGAAAGCCATACTGCGGATTAGTTTCTATTGACGCGTTGAAGAAGAGGCCTCAAACGTCGGCTTATTCGCCTCGCATCTTGCCAAGTTCTTCGACCATTCGGATCGCTGCCGGTCCAACCAGTACCACGAAGATACCGGGAAAGATGAACAATACCAATGGGAAGATCAACTTAACCGCCGTTTTTGCCGCTTTCTCTTCGGCGATCTGACGACGACGGACTCGCATCGCATCACTTTGAGTTCTCAGCGCCTTACCAACGCTTGTACCAAATCGATCTACCTGAATCATAACTGACGACAGTGTCTTTAGATCTGCGACACCGTTGCGTGAACCGAGTTCGGTCAAAACAGTTTCGCGGGTTGAACCCATCTGCAATTGTTGATTACATAGCTTGAATTCGTGCGCCATGACGGGATGAGATTTATCTAATTCGTCAGAGACGCGACGCATGGCTTGATCGAGTCCAAGACCTGCTTCAACACAGACGACCATTAAGTCCAAGGCATCGGGCAGCCCAAGGAAGATCTTCTGTTTCCGGCCCTTGGCGATGAAGGTAACGACAAATTCAGGTAACATGTAAAAGATGCCGCCAAAAACAATCAAACCAATGAGCGCTTTGGTTGTGAGGCCGTAGACCAACACCGATCCTAAACCGCCAAAGAAAAGGCCTCCTATTAAGCTGAACATCTTCAGCGTTTGGAAATATGTGCTGGCTGAATTATGACGGAAACCCGCAGAATCCAGTTTCTCTTTAAGCTTATTAGCTTCCTTTTCATTCTTAGGCGCCATCGCATCGGACATCGCCGGGCTGGCAGAATCCAACAGTTTCGCGATTCCACCGAGTGCTTTTCCTTTACTGTCTACGGTCGCGTCTCTGTTGCGACGAGACCGAAGTTCATCAAGTCGTGTTTCCGACCGAGTCTCATTATCGAAGAAAGTGTCGGCGACCCACCACGCCGCCGCAGCGAAGCAGCCAAAAACTGCGAACCCTAAAAGTAAGATGCTGTAGTCAGTTTCCGCTATGAAGATAATACTATTCACGTTTCTATACCTTGATCGTAATGATTTTGTTAATCCAAAGAGCTCCGATTATCTGCATGACGATCGCGCCAGCCAGCATCTGGTTACCCATCGGCTCGTTGAACAACAACATCGTGTATTCATAGTTCAGTTTGATCATGACTCCGAACAGAATCGGTGGAAGGGCTAATAGTACGATACCCGAGATACGTCCTTCACCAGTGAGAGCTTGGATTTGACCTTTGATCTGCATTCGTTCTCGGCAGAGGTAGCCGATTTTGTCTAAGATCTCTGCAAGGTCACCACCCGTTTGACGTTGTAGAATAATGGCGGTCACCAAAAATCTAAGGTCGAGGTTAGGTACACGATCGGCCATGTCTTGTAGCGTTTCGGTAAGACTCACACCTAAATTTTGTTCTTCGAAAGAGCGTCGGAATTCGGGGCCCAACGGAGCTTCCATTTGCTCTCCAACCAGCTGAATTCCGGCAGGTAAACTTTGCCCCGCTCGCATGGCTTGCGATATCAAGTCCATCGCTTGTGGTAATTGATTGCCAAATTTGTCAAGACGCCGTTTGCGAAGAAACCAAACGTAGACAAATGGCATTGATCCAAAAAGTAAAGCGGCAGGTAAGGCTCCAAGCTTCAACGATCCCGGAAGCAAAGCGACACAAGCGACCGCTACAACGGTAGCAAACACGATCGACAATGTCACAAACTTTGATACGCTCCAATTAAGTCCTGCCTGCGAGATGAACTTACCAAGCTGAAGTTTTTTCAGGTACTGGTCGATCGCTCCGTTGGCTTCTTCGCGGAGTAGTGAGTTGATCTCAGACGAAACCGCCGCGCCAGCGACACCACGGCCGCCGTTCTTAGTGAGCGAGGCAAGTCGATCTTCGATTTGGCCGTTGTCATCGCCGAATCCGAACAGAAGTGCGGCAGCGTAAAGACTGCCGGCGGCTCCAATGGCGATTACGGCGATCATAATATATAGAAACATGTGGAAACTCGTGTGTGAGCGACTTGTACTGGTAAAGTGCTTGGTTTTCGGGGGGCTGGTTCAGTAACTTAAATAGGGTCATGAGGTTTTTTTTAAATTCGAAATCGCTTCCGGTCTGAAATTTGGAATCGCTTCCGCGTTGGACCATCGTTAGTCTTCCATCATGACTCGTTCGCGGAAGATGCTCGCTGGAAGCTTGATTCCCATCGCCTCGAGCTTGTCCATGCATTTTGGACGAACACCGGTGCAAACAAATCGACCTTTGGCGCGACCGTCTTCGTCGACACCCTGTTTTTCAAATTTGAAGATGTCCTGCATGACGATCGTATCGTTTTCCATGCCGCAGATCTCGGTGATGCGAGTGATCTTTCGCGGACCGCCTTGGAGCCGGTTGGCTTGGACAATCAGGTCGACCGCACTGGCAATCTGTTGACGCATCGCCTTGATCGGCAGTTCGAATCCTGACATCATGATCATTGTTTCCATACGGGCAACACAGTCACGAGGCGTATTCGCGTGAGTCGTGGTGAGTGATCCTTCGTGACCCGTGTTCATCGCTTGAAGCATGTCCAGCGTCTCAGGTCCACGACACTCGCCGATGATGATTCGTTCAGGACGCATACGAAGACAGTTTTTCACTAGGTCGGTTGCTGTGACGGCCCCTTTACCTTCAATGTTTGGCGGGCGAGTCTCTAGACGAACTACGTGATCTTGTTGCAACTGGATTTCAGCCGCGTCTTCGATCGTGACAATACGGTCTTCATTGCTGATGAAGGCAGACAACGTGTTGAGCAACGTCGTTTTACCAGAGCCGGTGCCGCCGGAGATGATGATGTTCAACCGAGCCTTCATCGCTCCTTCGAGCAACATCACCATTTCTGGTGTGAAGGCCTTAAAGTTCAGCAAGTCTTCAAGTTTAAGTGGGTTGGAACCGAAACGACGAATCGACATTGCTGGACCGTCCAGTGCCAGCGGCGGGATAATCGCGTTGACACGAGAACCGTCTTCCAAACGAGCATCGACCATCGGGCAAGTTTCGTCGACGCGGCGACCAACCTTTGAAACGATACGATCAATGATTTGAAGTAGGTGGGCATTGTCACGGAAAACGACATTTGTCTTTTCCATCTTGCCGCCACGTTCGCAGTAAATATTCTTCGGACCATTGATCAGAATATCGCTGATCGTCGGATCCTTCAGGAGTAACTCCAAGGGGCCCAGTCCAAAGGTCTCGTCAAGGACTTCATCCACCAGGCGGTCACGTTCATTGCGATTGAGGAGATTGTTCTCACCGTCGCATAACATTTCGACAACGCCACGGATTTCGCGTTTCAGCACATCCCCTTCAAGCTCGCCAACGCGACTTAGATCGAGCTTCCCGATCAGCTTTTGATGAATCCGTTGCTTGAGAAGATCGTAATCGTTTTCATTACTTTGAGTGATGCTCATTGCTTATGCTCTCTTGAATTGATCTCGTCCCCCATTTACCTACCGAAAGGGGAAACCGTAGTAGCGTTGTTCGGTCGAAAAGACTGAACTCAAAAAGGTACACCACGGTTTAAGTTGTGCCGCAGATTGTTGCAAATTATCGACACGAGGCTTGCAGGAGCAGCGATACAACCCAAATGGATTGTTTATGAGTTCTTTTTCAAAAACTCTCAAGTCGAAAAGAGCATCTCGAGATGATCTCAACGCCCGACAATCGTTATAGAAGTCGAATTCCACAGAATCGAAAGCTGTTACAAAACATTTCAGCCAATTGGAAGGATCTTTGCGGCCCTATTAGCCAGTAGAGACCTACTTTTAACTCGACTCTTCACAGACTTTAAAACTGAAGAATCTACTTGCTCCCTAGTATTCACCGCTTAAAAGCTAATGAACTATCAATCGAAAAGACCTAAGTCCAAAGCACTGCGTGATAAGTCCCGTGGTGTTGTGATTATCGAATTGGCAGTATGCCTACCGCTGATGTTGTTGGTCGTGTTTGGCTGTCTTGAAGTCAGCAGCGGGATTTTTCGTGCGCAGACGCTGACTTCAGCAGCTCATGAAGGTGCGCTCGTTGGGGTCAAGCCAAACTCCTCGGCCCAAGCAATCATCGACAGGGTCAACGTGGTGTTAGAGTCTCGTGGAATATTTGAGTACACCTTGGATTTAGAGACATTTGGAACGCCGTTTGATGATCTTGCACCAGGAGATCCTTTCCGCATTGAACTGAGCACGGTGATCAACAATAGCTACCTCACCGTCCGATCTATTGACGCTGCTGTGACAGCCCTACGCCCCTAACTGAAAGAATGGAGCAGAACTACATCATGAAATCTATTAAGACAAATCGCCAAGGTGCAATTGTCGTATTGTTCGCTGTCTTACTGCCAATTCTTCTGGTCATTCTTGGATTCGCCGTCGATTATGCCTACATGCAGAAGGCAAGGAACGAGGCCCGAGTGATCGCAGATCTTGGAGCCAGAGCGGCGGCCGACGAACTTGCGCGTACTGGCGGTGATGTCAACGCTGCGATCGCAGCGGCTCAATTTATTGCCAGCAACAATTCAGTCGCCGGTAGCACGTTGACTTTGGATACCGACCAAATCATTTTTGGAAGAGCGGCCGAGCAATTTGATGGCAGTTATCAAATCACAGAAGGGCAAATGCCCTTCAATTCAGTCACCGTGCTCGCAGAAAGAATGGAAGGTTCTACGGAAGGGCCCGGAAAACTGTTCTTTGGCCAGCTTCGCGGATCGCCCACATTCGAGGTCAGCCAAAGAGCCAGTTCAAGTTTCCGTGATGTGGAAGTCATCTTGGTTCTCGATCGCTCTGGATCGATGAAGTACAACATAACTGGCGAAACGACTGAAGAAGAAAAAGTTAGACGAAGTTGTTTGACTCCGCTGTCGGAGTGCCGTTGGATTGCGGTCGATGAGGCCGTTACTGTTTTTCTTCAACAGCTTGACGGTACACAGGTCCAAGAGCGGGTTGGGCTGGCGACGTTTGCCTCAAATCTTTCCCAGACCTGCAATGGAACTGAAGTTGCGGTCATAGAATCGTCGCTTGATTCACCATTGAGTACAGATCTCAATCTCGTGCGGGCTGAAATGAATCGCCTGAACCAAAGTATTTGGTTCGGTGGTACGAATATCCGCGCGGGTATCGAAGAGGCACGTATTCACTTTGCGTCAAGTGGATCCCAGCACGTAGAAAAATTGATCATTTGCCTGACTGACGGGGTTCACAACGTCGGAGAAGGGCCAATGGGGGAAGCGACGTTGTGCAAAGAAGCAGGAATCAAAATTCACACGATCACTTTCAGCGAAGGAGCGAATCAGGAAGGCATGATCGAAGTCGCCAACGAAACGTCCGGCGTTCATTTTCATGCCCCAGACAAAGAAACACTGGAAGACGCTTTTAGACGTCTGGCCGGTTCATTCGCGATATTGACCAAGTAAACAAAACCGAAAAGACGCTTCTCGAGAACGATGAATATTACATCGGGGATCGAGTGGTATACTCCCATAAGTGAAATCAACCAATGAATAAAGCAATCCACCATCGTCGTTCAGCACGACCTCACCGTTTCGGAGGTGTTGCGGTCGAGTTTGCAATGGTCGCACCCATCTTCTTCTTAATTCTCCTGGGCGGAATTGAATTCGCTAGTATCCACATCACTCAATGTGCGATGGAGAATGCCGCATTTGAAGGCGTTCGTCGCGGAATTGTTCCCGGGGCTACAGCCAGAGAATGCGAAGCGAGTGCAAGTGCAATCTTAGATGCGACTAACATTAAATCTTACGAAGTTGACGTGAACCCCAGTATCATCGACGCGAACACGGAAGAAGTTTCGGTCACTGTAACCGTTCCAATGACTCCAGAGAATAAATTTGGTCTATCGGCAGCCTTTCACGGCGGCGATCTGGTGAAAACGATCACGTTGCCGCGCGAAGCCCGGTAAACGCTCGATTGCGTATCGCAAGTAAGTACCACCGCTATTGTGTACCACCGCTATTGAGTACCACGTGATTCTGTAGACGCCAGCCTTATATCAGCTTGGTCGAAGGTCAGGCGATCAGCCGAGTGCCACAACGGCAGGCCCTTCTGCGCTCGCCGCGCGAGCTCGTCGACTTTCTCACCGCTACCTGGTAGGGCTGATGTTGATTCGAATGAATCCTCGGGAACTTCTTCGGGCTCAAAGGTCCAATCACCCTCTTTGATCGCTTCTAGTATCGACTGGCTCACGGTAGCCTCCTCTTTTGAACAACGAATTGGAAGTGTTGCTGTAGAAGCATTCCATTGCTCAAACTCAGACTCCAATATCTCTGTCCCAACTTCGAAGGTCAACTTTTTTCGCTGCTCTAGCAAAAAAAATCTTTAATTTTTCGGATGGCCGTCCAGCTCAAACTTCGGATAGATGATCCCGGATCCCGGCTTCACCGAAAACCGGAGGTTGCTTTGAATGTTGTACGTAACCGGAATGCCTCCGACATTTACCATCTCCGATTGTGTCTCCATTGCCTGGACCGTTTTGCTCAATCGGTTCATAGTACCCAAAATTAACGAAGCATCGGAAGGCATTTGATCGGTTAAGCTGCTGGTTTCTAGTTTTTTAAGAGCATCGTCGGTCGGCTTTGGCTCGTCCAACTTCTGGGAAGGACGAAAAAACAGGATTCGATATTCACCCGGCAAGACGCCTCTGGCTTCGCTGGTCCGCATTTCAAATTTCCCCGTTTGGTCAGTTTTGCCAAACGCAACTTCTATAATCTTTCCGCCGCTGCCGCGCAGTTCCAACGGGATGAACGCCACCATCGCATCCGCCAACGGCTTCCGATCCATTCTGACTTCGCCAATAATTTGAACGACTGGCGTACCTGAAATTTGGTCACAACCGCACATAAATAAAAGCACAGTGCAAAGCGTGACACTACGAATCAGCTGTCGCAAAAAAATCGCGTGGGATTGGCTTAACATGACCGTCCGCCTTCGTTAGCTATTGAAACGGCGGCCAGGTTCGATGGTGGCTGCGGTTCGAGCACCCCTTTGGCCTTGGACCAAGCCATAAAGCCCTCCAGAAGCATCCAGATTTGAATTCCGAATGTTATCAAACCGATAATCGCCAGCAGCTTTTTCTCTTGGAAATTGCTGACCCATCCAATCTTAGGATCAAACAACTGAATCAACAGCGCTGCCGCTGGCATCATCAACATGAATCCCATGGGAATGGCGACAAACCAAATGGGCTTACCGCGCCGCCATAAGAAGAATAGGATCACCATAAACGCCAAACCCGCCAGCAATTGATTCGTCGCTCCGAACAGAGGCCACAACAAAATGCCACCGGCTCCGCGGAGTCCCGCCGCGTTGGGTTGCATCGCGATGACGCCGCCCAGCACTATCGCCACGATGGTCGCGACGTAGCGATTGGTCAAAGGTGGCACGTGAAGGGTCACTCCCAGTTCTTGAATGACATAGCGCTGCAGGCGTGTGGCAGAATCGAGAGTCGTTGCGGCGAAACTGCCGACCAGCACGGCGATGATTCCAATCGCCATTTTCATGGGAACACCGATCTGAGTCAGAAAGTTAGCCCCTCCGAAGATAAACGCTCCGATCATGTCTTTGAGGCGGAACTCTTTCCATGCCTTGCCCGCCCCGTAGCGACTTTCCCATGCCGGACGTCCGGTTAACGCCGCTCCATCGGCGCCCGTGGCCGCAACGTAAGACACCACGCCATCGGCGGATTTTTTGCGTTCGAATTCGCCCATTCCCACTCCCGCACAGCAAGCCAAGATCACGATGACGGCTAACGCTCCTTCTAGCAGCATGCTTCCATACCCAACGGCGACGGCGTCTGTTTCTTTTTTGAGTTGCTTACTGCTGGTTCCGCTGCTGACCAAACAATGGAAGCCGCTGATCGCGCCGCAGGCAATCGTGATGAACAGAAACGGAAGGATCGGCGGCGCGTCGGACGGAGGTTCCGCGACGACAGCCGGCGCGGATGCCAAAAGATCGGCCCCGCCGCTGAAGCATGCGGCAACTAACCCCACCACTAATAGGGCCAGCGCTGCCAGCAACTGCAAACTGTTGACGTAGTCCCGAGGCTGCAACAACAACCACACCGGCAGCACCGAAGCGATGCCGCAATAAACCAGTAAGATCCCTGTCCAAACCGTATTGGAGTTAATCCAGTTCGCTGCTTCAACGTTGAGGTTCGAAAAATTCAGCTCGATTGGAAAATGGTAGGCGCCCAAGTAAACACAAAAGTAAATCAGTCCCAGCGAAAAAAATGACATTGGTAACAGATGGCGACTGCCTCGTTTCACCATCAAACCAATCCAGACCGCGACCGGCAACGACATCCAAACTGGCAAGACCGATTCCGGATATGCTCCGAAAATGGAAGCGATCACCAGCCCAAAAATTCCTAGGACAACCGTCAATGAAAAGAACAGCGTTACCAAAAACAACAATTTGGCGCGCGGCGAGATCATTCGGCCGGCGATTTCTCCAATCGTCTGCCCGTTATGCCGAAGGCTGACTACCAGAGCCCCCAAGTCATGAACGGCTCCGATGAAGATACTGCCAAAAACCACCCAAATCAGCGCCGGCAACCAACCCCAAAAAACGGCCAACGCCGGCCCTACGATCGGTCCAGTACCTGCGATGCTCGTGAAATGATGCCCAAAAACAATCGAACAATTCGTTGGGACAAAATCGACACCGTCGTTTTGGCTGATCGACGGGACAATGCGATCGTCGTCCAGTTCAAAGATCTTTGAGCCTAACCACTTTCCGTAGGTGTGGTAGGCAATGATAAAGCCGGCGAACGAGGCAAATGCGATTAATAAAGTGGTCATCAGCGGCCAGCCTGAATTTTAAGGAGCGCAGTGAAAGAGGGCGACGAGTCCTTCCGGTGTGGCAAAATGCGAAGGACTCTCTTGGCCGTTGACTGCCTTTGGTTTTCTTTCATCATAATCTTAAACGGGATTCAATGCACCAGAACGTCCGTCACGAATTTGCTCGGGTTTGGTCGTGGCTGGCTACTGCACAAACGTGACTTTCGTTTTATAATCTCCTTTCAAAGATAGAAACTTCATCGCGCTGTCTTACGCCGGTTTTTGTAATCCGCTACGTCGGCCACACAAATCGACAACGTAATACATCAGCAAATACACACAGGAGTAGATTGTGCCGGAAAAAGTCGTCATCATTGGAAGTGGACCCGCAGGTTGGTCAGCCGCCATTTACGCCGCTCGAGCGAACCTAAATCCAGTGTTGGTCGAAGGCACCGCGCGTACTGACGTGCAAATGATTCCCTTAGGGCAACTTGCCTACACGACGGAAGTCGAAAACTACCCTGGATTTCCTTTCGGCAATATCCGGGCCTTCGTTGAATCTGCCGTCGACCAAGACCGGCACTACAATTTGCCTCCGATCCCCAACCATCCTAAAGAGAAACGTAAACGCAACTCGATGGCTGATATTACTCCGCACTACGCGGTGCAGGGCATTGAATTGATGGAGCTGATGAAACAGCAAGCCATCAACTTCGAAACCCGCATCGTCTCGGACGACGCGGTGGACATTGACGTTTCGGGAAACATCAAAAAGGTATTACTTAAAAACGGTGATCCCATCGAAACGCATACGATCATCATCGCGACCGGGGCTCGCGCCAATTGGCTGGGTTTGGATTCCGAAGAGATGTACAAAAACAAAGGCGTCAGCGCCTGTGCCGTTTGCGATGGAGCCTTGCCGGTCTTCTACGGAAAGCCGCTGGCCGTTGTCGGCGGTGGTGACTCGGCCGTCGAAGAGGCAACGTATTTGGCTAACCTGAAAGGGGCCAATAAGATTTACATGATTGTCCGGCGTGACGAATTCCGCGCGTCCAAGATCATGGCCGATCGAGCCCTCAATCATCCCAAGATAGAAGTCTTGTGGAATTCAACGGTCGAGGAAGTAGTCGGAAATGCAGAAACAGATCTGGTCAGCGGATTGAAGATCAAGAGCTCCAAGGACGGATCTATCTCTGATTTGGAGGTGGGAGGGATGTTTGTCGCAATCGGCCATACGCCCAATACAGATTTTCTCTCTGGAAAGATGGAAATGAATGATGCGGGATATATACAATGGGTAAAGCCGTTTCGTACAAATACATCTGCCGTCGGCATTTACGCTGCTGGCGATGTTGCCGACGACTATTACCGCCAAGCCATCACGTCGGCTGGCACCGGGTGCATGGCGGCGCTCGACGTTGAGCGTTACTTAGCGGATGAAGGCATCGAGTAAGCGACAAGTGGGATGGGCTTGCAGCCTGTCTCATAGAATCAGCCTTTCTGGCGGTAGCCACGGTTGCGGTACAGAGAACCGGGGCAAGTGCCCAAACGGCTAATTGTTTCCACGACACCAATAAAAATCCATTAAGAGATCGTCAATGAGCAATGTTTTCCGCGACCGTGAGATTCTGGCCAACGCACAATCCAAAGGTGCCGTCTCTACGCTGGGGGCTTACCTGCGTCTTTCAGGACCGGGATGGCTGCAATCTGCGATCACGCTCGGCGGCGGTTCTCTCGCGGGCGCGTTGTACCTCGGTATGGCCGGCGGCTACAGCCTCCTGTGGGTGCAATTGGTCGCCATCATCTGTGGCGTCATTATGCTCTCCGCGATCAGCTACATCACGCTGTCAACGGGAAAGCGTCCCTACGCGGCGATGAACGAGTACGTCAATCCAGTGCTGGGCACGGCATGGGTTACGGCTACGATTCTGGCAAACATGATCTTCATTCTGCCTCAGTTCTCGTTGGCCTATGATGCGTTAGAAACGAATCTGCTTCCGGGTAAGGTTGATGGGTCTCAGAATTCACAACTGATCGTCTCGGGGATTATCTTGGCTTTAGCGCTTGGAGTTGTGCTTCTCAGTCTGAAGCCCGGTTGGATGTCAAAACTGTTTGACGCGTTGTTGAAGCTAATTGTCGCCGCCGTCGTTGTGTGTTTTGTTGCCGCAGTGGTACAGCTGTTTTTGCAGAACAAGATCTCATGGGACGTTTTCAAAGGTTTCATTCCTGACCTGTCGAGTTGGGGAAAACCCTCACCCACGATAGAAGCGTTAGTGGTTTCCGAGGATGTCTCGGGGGCATCACGATCCTTCTGGGAGTCACAGATCGTTGGCTTCAAGCAAGAAAAGATGATCGCCAGTCTGGCTACGGCGGTCGGAATCAACATGACTTTTCTGCTACCGTATTCGATGCTTTCGCGCGGCTGGGATAAAACTTTCCGAGGCCTTGCCCGTTGGGATTTGATTACGGGCATGGCTATCCCTTTTGTCGTTGTGACGTCTTGTATCGTCATCACCACGGCTTACGGTTTTCATGGACAGGCCGATGCAAATATGCTCAGCGACGATCCGACGGAGATCGCGCAGAGCGGTTTTTACGGCACCGTTGCGGGCTCTGTTGAAAAACGCCTCACGCAAGACGGTGACGTGGAGAAGCTGAACGAGTTTAAAGTTGACTTCGATCCCAATGCCGATCGTTCAGAAGCCGAACAAGAAGTTTTGGCTGCAAAGATGGCAGCGGCCGCAGCGGCGAAGAAGATTTACATTTCCAGTCTGATCGCTGAAATGCCTGTCAACGAGCGGAAAATTGCGATTTCTTTGGCAAAGCCTAGCACCGGCCAATTAGCGAAATCACTCGAGCCATTGCTGGGCGCCGAACGCGCGAATATGGTGTTCGGAATCGGTACTTTGGGGATGGCCTTTTCAACGATTATTATCCTGATGTTGATCAATGGATTTGCACTGGGGGAAATTTTTAACGACTACAATAGTGTTTTTTGGCGAATCGTTGGAGCGGTGTCCGCCGGGGCTGTAGGATTCTGCTGGGTATTTCTGTGGGCCGGTGCTTCGAAGACTTATTTGGCAATCGTCGCCAGTACGTTTGCGGTGTTGCTATTGCCGATCGCTTATTTTGCCTTTTTGCTGATGATGAACAATCGCGCCTTAATGGGTGACGAAAAACCTACCGGTTTCAGAATGACGATTTGGAATGTGCTGATGGTGTTGTCGTTGGGAATCGTTTCGTTCTTCGCCTATACCTCACTCGTTAAGAAGATCGGTGATCCAGCTACCGGGGCGATGGTGTTGGGCGGCGTCATCACGTTTGGGCTGTTGATGCTGATCGGATTCTCGGCAAAACCAACACGCGTTAATACATAACAGTATGTTGCGGGGGCTTCCAGCCACCGAGCGTAAGTATTCGGTGGCTGGAAGCCCCCGCTACGAACAGTACTAAAATACTACAAGGACGGAACCATGAAGAAGTTGTCAGTAAACGAAGCACGCCAAGCTTCCTCGATCGGATCGTCGGAAAAAATCCAGGGCTGGGTGCGCACCCGTCGGGATTCCAAAGCCGGATTCAGCTTTATCGAAATTAACGATGGTTCAAGCCAAGGTAACATTCAGATCGTGGCGCCGGGCGAACTGGCAAATTACGAATCCGAAGTCAAATCTTTGACCGCCGGCTGCAGCATTTCAGCCGTTGGCGAGATTAAAGAATCGGGTGGTCGAGGCCAAGTGACCGAAATGCTGGCCGATTCGATCGAGGTGCATGGTTGGGCGGACCCCGAAACGTACCCACTGCAGAAGAAGCGGCACTCGATGGAGAAGCTGCGCGAGTGGGCTCATCTCCGTCCGCGAACCAACACCTTTGGCGCGGTGGCGCGGACGCGTAACTGCATCTGCAATTCCATTCACCAGTTCTTTCAAGAGCAGGCGTTCCTTTACATCAACACGCCCATCATTACCGCCAGTGACTGCGAAGGCGCCGGCGAAATGTTCCAGGTCACGACGATGAACATGGACCAGATCGCCGAACAGCAGATTGAGAAGTTAAATTATCGGTTCGATTTTTTTGACAAACCATCTTATCTGACGGTCAGCGGTCAGTTGGAGGCCGAAACCTACGCTTGTGCGCTCGGCAAAGTCTACACCTTTGGACCGACGTTTCGCGCCGAAAATTCGAACACCTCGCGTCACTTGGCTGAGTTCTGGATGGTCGAACCGGAGATGGCGTTCTTTGAGTTGACAGACGATATGGATCTGGCGGAGGCGTTTTTGAAACGCATCTTCTCTGACGCACTGAGTAAGTGTGGCGAGGATATGCAGTTCTTCAATGATCGCATCGACGAATCACATACGCTGATTGAAACGTTGCAAAGCATCGTCGAGACCGATTTTGTGCGGTTGCCTTACACCGAGGCGGTGGATGTGCTGATGAAGTCGAAAAAGAAGTTCGACTTCCCGGTGGAATGGGGCATTGATCTACAAAGCGAGCACGAACGGTTCTTAACCGAAGAGCACTTCAAGAAACCCGTGATTCTCTTCGACTATCCCAAAACGATCAAACCTTTTTACATGTACTGCAACGACGACGACAAAACGGTCCGCGCAATGGACGTGCTGGTCCCGGGCGTTGGCGAAATCATCGGCGGTTCGCAACGTGAGCATCGGCTGGATGTGCTGGCCAGTCGCATGAAAGATCAGGATTTGGATATCGAAGAGTATTGGTGGTACGCTGATCTTCGTCGGTACGGCACAGTTCCTCACGCTGGATTTGGACTCGGGCTCGAACGCGCCGTCCAGTTCGTTACCTCAATGGCCAACATTCGTGACGTGATCCCGTTTCCCCGCACGCCGGGCAACGCGGATTTTTAGCCTCAGTAAAGTCGTATTTCACTCCGTGAAATTTCGTTTTGCGGAGCGTTATTTCACGGAGTGAAATACGACTTTCGGCGGTTGCGAAGCTGCTTTATTTCGCGACAATAACTGACTTTCACAAAATCCCCTAAAGAGAATTGAAGACCGCGATGAAAGCAGAAATGCACACTAACAAAGGCGTCATGCACATTGATCTTTACGATGCAGAGACTCCAGACACCGTCAAGAACTTCACCGATTTGGCCAAGAAGGGTTTCTACGACGGTCTGACTTTTCATCGCGTCATTCCCGACTTCATGATCCAAGGCGGTTGTCCTAACGGAACTGGCACTGGCGGACCCGGGTACAACATCGACTGCGAAACGTCAGCCGAAAAACAGCACCACGATCGTGGCGTTCTATCAATGGCTCATGCAGGTCCTAACACCGGCGGGTCGCAGTTCTTCATCTGCCACAGCCGCACCAACACCGCTCACCTGGACGGCGTGCACACCTGTTTTGGCAAAGTCACCGAAGGCGAAGATGTCATCGACACTATCGAAGGTGGTGATAAGATCGAGAAGATCGTTATCGTTGAGTAGAAGGTTGCCAGAATGATTCGTGTCATTTTTGCAGTCTTACTGCTAACGATATTCGCGATGGAACTTTGTTTCGGATTTGCGGTGGTAGGTTGGCAGGGGGACAATTTTTTGATCGAGCGTGCCAAATTCCCCATTCAGTATTGGTTGGTGATGGCACTTCAGTTTGTCATTGCTATAGGAGTTCCGTTGTTGGCTTGTGCAGCGGGAATCTAAAAATGGTTGTGCCTTTTCAGGGCGCGATTAAGTGCTCGTAAAAGTACTCGAGTCGAAGTTTGGGATAAGTGCTTTCGATTCCATGAGCAAATTTTGGATAGATCATCAGATCAAAACGTTGATCATTCCGTTGCAACGCTTCGATCAGCTGCCATGTGTTGGCAGGATGCACATTGTTATCCACTAATCCATGAACCAGCAGCAGGTTACTGTTGAGTTGCTTCGCGTACGTTAAGCAAGAAGACGCATCATAGCCCGCCGGGTTTTCGGCGGGCGTTTGCATGTAACGTTCGGTATAGATCGTATCGTAGTTTCGCCAATCGGTCACAGGTGACCCTGCCACACCGGCGCGGAAAATGTTTGGATGCTTCAGTAACGCCAACGCCGTTAAGTAACCGCCGTAGGAATGCCCGTAAATTCCGACGCGGTTGGCGTCGATGTAGGCGCGCTTTGTAAGGTGCCCAACCCCCGCCACCTGATCGGCGAGGTCGACGCCGCCAAGATTCTTGTAGGTCGCCGATTCGAACGCTTTGCCTCGTCCGGTGGTGCCGCGATTACCGATTTTGGCAACCAGAAACCCCAGCTCACAGATTGGATTGGTGGACGTAAATTTGTTGGAGATGCCAGCCGTTAGCGGACCACCATAAACGTCAATCAGTAGAGGGTAGCGCCGAGTGGAATCAAAGTTTGAGGGTTTGTGCAACTCTGCATGAATTTTGGTTTGCCCATCACCTGCCAGAAATTCGACCAACTCGTTATTGTTGGAGGGTGTCAGCGCCGGTTTGGGAAGTAGTGCAACTCCGGTACTAAAACGTTTGTCCAATTTATCGGTGGAGTAGATGACTGTCGTGCGCGGAGAGTCAAATCGTTCGGCCGTTGCGACAACCCAGCGATGATCGGGCGAAATGTGAAAGTTGGAATGATTGTGGGATAAGGTCGAGATGCGTATCCTTTCAGTTCCATCCAGCCGGCACCGATGTAGTTGTCGATTGTATGGGTTGCAATCGCTGAAGGCCGAGTAGTACATCAACCCCGCACTCTCGTCGATCCATTCAATTTTATCGCAGGGGAAGCTGGCAAACTCGCTCAGCTGAGCCAACATTTTGCCGTCGAAGTCACGTAGTTCGAAATTCTTCCATCCCGACCTTTCGGTTTCCCAAATAAATGAATTTCCGTCGTTCAAGACGAACATGGTTGGATCGTAGGCTTGCCATGTTGGCTGATTTTCCGTCAGGATGACGCGCGTTTCGCCTGAGCCGGTGTCTGCGGATACGATATCCAACCGGTTTTGCGAACGGTTGGCTTGGTTAAACAGCAATGCCTTACCGTTGGGAGAAAATCGCACGTTGTAGATGTATTCTGCGTTGGGATCGTCGATCGGGATCCGCATCGTTTGCTGCGTTTTGAAATCGTAAATCAGCAACCGAGCCCGAGGATTCTTATCACCGGCTTTTGGGTAACGAACCGTATTGGTGCTGGTGTAACGCCGAGTGTTGTCCGTTGTCAGCACATAGTCTTGCAACGAGCGTTCATCAATTTCATAGAACGCCAATTTGCTACTGTCGGG
>ENA-ORXT01001506-ORXT01001506.1-marine-metagenome-genome-assembly--contig:-NODE-1506-length-31030-cov-36.261752_pt1 | contig 31030 bp, 30 predicted proteins | sample MGYA00237868_ERZ511482 | MGnify/ENA metagenome assembly ERZ511482 | reverse complement strand
CAGAATACTGGCAGTGTGAAGATCTCAGGTCAGTTAGACCTTGAGCATGACGTTGTGTATGATATAGAGAAAGATGCAAATTCATTTAGCTTCTACATGAAGGACGGAGATAATGTAAGTAAGAAGGTCATTCTCAATAAACCAAAGCCTCAAGACTTTGAACGAGCAGAGTCAGTGGTCGTGACAGGTAAGATGCAAGATGATACATTCATGGCAAGTGAAATACTCATGAAGTGTCCATCGAAGTATAAAGACGAAGAAATTAGAATCAGAGCAGAAATTTAATCCCCCAAATTGGAAGAAAACGTTCAATATATAGGAGAGACCTTATGGCCTGGCCAAGTAGGTCATATATTCATCTTACTATCTTTTCTCAGTATTCTATTAGCTGCATTCAGCTCATATAAGCAGAGTAAATTAATCGACACCACAGATTTCTCATGGAGATCTATTGCGAGATTCTCATTTGGATTGCACTCAGTCAGTGTCTTCGGAGTGATCGCTATATTGTTCTACATCATGCTCGGTAAGCACTATGAGTATGGGTATGCATTCGATCATGTGTCTGACGATCTACCATGGAAATATATATTCTCAGCATTCTGGGAAGGACAAGAAGGATCATTTCTCCTCTGGATGTTTTGGCACGTTATCTTAGGAGGCGTCATTATAATGACGGCTAAGAAATGGGAAAGTCCCGTGATGTTTTTCTTAGCATTGATACAAGCAGTGATTGCATCTATGCTCTTAGGGTTACATATAGAGATCGGAGACTTTTCGTATAAATTAGGTAGCAACCCGACATTGCTACTGCGTGATGTATTCAATGCACCAATATTCCAAAATGCAAATTATCTCGTGAACATAAAGGGCGGTGGTCTCAATCCGTTGCTTCAGAATTATTGGATGACAATCCATCCACCTACTTTATTCCTAGGCTTTGCAAGTGTGACCATACCGTTTGCATTTGCAGGTGCAGGATTACTGACGAAGCAATACAAAGCTTGGCTCAAGCCTGCACTTAAGTGGTCGTTATTCTCAGCTGGCATCCTGGGCATTGGTATATTAATGGGTGGCGCATGGGCATATGAAGCGCTAACATTTGGAGGATATTGGGCATGGGATCCGGTAGAGAATATGTCTCTGGTACCATGGATAGTACTTGTGGCTGGTATACATACTAACCTCATTGCTAATGCCACAGGTAGGGCTATCGCAAGTACATATATCTATTATTGCTTAAGTTTTGTTTTGATACTCTATTCTACTTACTTGACCAGGAGTGGAATCTTAGGGGATACATCAGCACATGCTTTTACAGAGATGGGTCTGGAGCCTCAGCTTATATTTATGGTCGCAGCATTTGCAATACTGAGTACAGTACTATACTTCAGTAGATCTAAGTCCATTCCTAAAATAGAAAAAGAAGAAGCGATCGTATCTCGAGAGTTTTGGATGTTTATAGGAGCATTGGTATTGTTCTTTAGTGCATTGATTATTACAATGTCTACCTCACTTCCAGTGCTTAATGCTATAGTCAATATTTTCGATCCAGAATTTGTAGGTACAGTTATAGAAGATCCGATTCCACACTTTAATAAGTTTCAGATATGGGTCGCTGTCTTAGTTACGGTCTTGTCTGGAAAATCAATCTATCTAAGATTCAAGGATAGAAAATGGAAGTCGACACGCATGAGTCAATTTGCGGTGAAGACCATTATTTTCTTAGCCATAGCAGGCGTACTGACATATCTGACCAGCCTCTGGATAGATTACTTCCATTGGAAATATACATTACTGACAGTGGCTTGCTACTTCGGTGTGGTTTCTAATTTTGGATTATTGATATCAGATTATAAGGCTAACTCTACGATGGTCGGATCGGTCTGTTCTCATGCGGGATTTGCCATTATGATCATAGGAACTATCGCAAGTGGGCTTAATGAGGAAACGATTACATCTAATCCGTTTGCAATGAGAGACCTTATGCCTGATGAGGGATTGCAGACAGCTATCACCTTATTAGAAAAAAAACCTTTCTATGTAAATGATTACTGGATCACATGGGAAGATGATAGCACGGAATCATTTACTAAGACATTCAAATTTAAGTTTGAAGAAGAGGATTCCTTAAGTGGAAACAAAGGAGAGAGTTTCTATGTCTACCCTAACCTGCTATACTCCAGTGACCTGACTAAAGTGGCTGCATTTAATCCAGATACTAAGCATTATATAGACAGAGATATATTCGTACATATCGCTGGCTTACCAGGTGCTCAGTTAGATGTAGAAAATGCTAAGGCACTCGAAGATTCTCTGGTCTACAATCAATATATTGCTAAATTAGGAGATACCATTGCCCTTAACAAGACAACCAACGCCATCGTCGACTATATCAATTTCCAACCAAGACATGAGGATTATATCAAAACAGACAGTGACCTAGGATTAGCTGTAGGACTGAAGTTCATGGACGAAACAGCGACCTATATTAAAACGGCTGAGGCAGTTATAGGACTAAAGGAAAACATGTTGTACCAATATCCGTCTGTAATCAATGAGTTAGGACTTAAAATAAAATTAGACGAGACGACTTTTGACAATTTCTTTACACAAGAAAACAAACTAAGTTATCAAGATTACAGTGTTAGCAATGGTGATATCGTTGATTTTGTAGATCAACAATTTACCTTAGAAGGGTTCGATGATAACATTACCAATAGCAATTACAAAAAGGAAGAAGGAGATATCGCTATCAAAGCAAATCTCTCTTACATGTCCAATGGAACTAAAAAATATCTCAACCCGATCTATGTCATTAGAGGCAATCGACCATTCAGCATAAAGGATTATGATCCTGCCATCGGAATACATACAAGAGTATCACAGATTAACCCTGCAGACGAGAAATTTATTATCCAGTTTGCTGAAGATGACAGAGCAACTAACGAGATTATTTTGCAAATAGCACAGGACGTACCGAGAAACGATCTCGTAGTTATCTCTGCAAAAATATTCCCAGGCATTAATTTATTTTGGTTAGGGAGCATCATGATGATGCTTGGCTTCTTTATATCTCTATCGAGAAGGTATAAGTCTAAGTATGGCGCATAAGGTAAAAGTCACCGCTATCGGTGCTGGAAATATATCATGGCATCTAACTCAGGCACTCAGCAAGATAGGTTGTGAGATAGTAGAAGTCTACAGTCGCAAAAAATCCAACGCCAGAAGGTTAGCCTCACACTACAACTGTGCTGCCACAGATACATTAGAAAAGATCAATATGGAATCAGAACTCTATCTGGTCATGGTAGCAGATGATGCAATCCGTAGTGTGGTCAGTGAACTTCCGACATTCCATGAGAAACACTTCTTAGCACATACTTCTGGCTCGGAGAAAAGTACTGTCTTAAGTCTCAGAGCCATTAACTATGGGTGCTTCTACCCACTCCAATCATTTAAGAAAAAACAAGAGATGGATCTATCTAAGATTCCATTCCTAATCTATGGAAGCAGTCCAGCGACTACAAGATTCCTCAGAATGCTAGCAAGGAAAATTTCCTCTAAAGTATCGGAGATAAACGATCATGAAAGATTGCAATATCACCTCTCTGCCGTATTTATAAACAATTTCACTAATCACTTAGCATGCATTTCTTCTCAATATCTCAAAGACAACCAACTCGATCCTAAGATAATGAAGCCGATCATGGAATCAACGTTCCAAAAGATCTTAAATAAAAAACCATGCGATAATCAGACAGGGCCTGCAGTAAGAGGAGATGTCAAGTTACAGAAAAAACATATTGTATTATTGCAAGAACATCCAGAATGGAAGAGCATATACAAGTCAATTTCTAAAAGCATAAGCAAGCAATATGAGAGTCCTAAGTGAATGGTCATATAAGCAACTCAGAGTAAGTGTCTTATTTATGAATGAGAAATACATTCTGAAAGTGGAAGATCAGTTATGCGAACAGACCTATAAGTTCAGAGATGGACAAGTCGATAATGTCGAGCATCTCCAACAACAACTAACAAATGATTTCTATGATAGGTGTCTAAAACAGTTAGCACAGATGAGACAAGATGCGGATGCTATCATGCAACCTGATGATAACGAAGAAGATTTTATAGAGATATTATAGATAAGTTTCTATGAAGTATATCGTATATATATTCTTCCGATTTCTTGTGTTTCTATTTTCACTTGTACCCTTTCCTGTTCTTTATTTCATTTCAGATATCTTAAGATTCTTACTTAAGCATATACTGAGATATAGATCACAAGTGATCAAGAAAAATATTGCGTATTGCTTCCCAGAACTATCAGAAAAGAAGAGATTAGAAATATACAATGATTTCTACAAGAATTTTATAGACGTTATTCTGGAATCTATTAAAGGTCTAAGCTCAGATCCTGTCAAACTAAAAAACAGATACGTCCTAAAAAATCCTGAAATTCTTACAGAGCACTATAAGAATAATCAGTCCGTTATTATATTTAGTCAGCATTTCAACAACTGGGAATGGGGATCTATTACGCTTGGCCTACAGACATCACATCACATCATAGGCATCATTAAGACCATCAGTAACGGCTATATCAATCAATATATGAAAGAAGGTCGTACAGGAAATAATGTCTCAGTATGTGCAGCAGAGGATACATCTAAGCTATTCAAAGCTCATGACGGTGTTACTAAAGGCATTGTATTCATTGCTGACCAGATGCCATATCGTAAGGGCAAACATTACAACATTGACTTCTTTGGAAAATCTACTGACTTTCATAAGGGAGGTGCCATATTCGCTTGTGCTGCTAACTACCCAGCCTTTAGCATAGATATACATCGAGTAGCTCGTGGTAGATACGAACTGGAACTGATAGAATTACATCCGTCCCCTATAGAGATAGGACCTGAATCACTGACGAGATTATATGTGCAGAACTTAGAAAGACTGATCAGACATAATCCTTCTAATTGGTTGTGGTCTCATAAGAGATTCAAGAAAGTAATTGAATATTGAGGTATTCTTAGCCGATAGAATAAGTCGGCTTCACACCAAAATCTTATCTTTACGATAAACATCATAAACATGCTAAAAGCAATTTCTCCTATCGATGGAAGATATGCCAAAAAAACAGAATCGCTTTCAGAATATTTTTCTGAATATGCACTGATCAAATATAGAGTCAAAGTAGAAGTAGAATACCTGATTGCATTGTCAAAAGCTGATATTCCGCAGTTATCAAAACTTAAGAATCATCTATCTGAAATACAGAATATATATACTTCCTTCTCAGAACATGATGCAGAATCTATTAAGAAAATAGAAAGTGTTACCAATCATGATGTGAAGGCAGTAGAGTACCACATCAAAGAAATGATGAAAGCAATCGGCTTAGAAGAATACCAAGAGTTCGTACATATTGCATTGACTTCTCAAGATATCAATAACACATCCTTCCCATTAATGATTAAAGACTTCCTTACGGATGTATTCTACCCAGCAATTAATGATCTTAAAGATAATCTAAGTACTCTTGCGGAACAGTACAAAGGCATTCCGTTATTAGCCAGAACACATGGCCAAGCTGCAAGTCCCACAACCGTAGGAAAAGAAATTTTAGTTTATGTAGAAAGATTGCAAGATCAATTTGCTCTATTGCAAAAACTACCTATCAAAGCAAAGTTCGGTGGTGCCACTGGGAACTTTAATGCACATAAAGTTACATTTCCAAATATAGACTGGAGAGATTTTGCAGATGATTTTGTGACGTCATTAGGATTGGTAAGGTCTCATCACACAACGCAGATTGCTCATTATGATCACATCGCAGCGATATGTCATAATATCAGCCGTATCAATACATTACTTATCGATATGGCGAGAGATTTCTGGACATATATCAGTATGGATTACTTTAAGCAAAAAGTGGTCGCTAATGAAGTAGGATCTTCTGCCATGCCACATAAAGTGAATCCCATAGATTTCGAAAATGCGGAAGGAAATTTCGGCATGGCAAATGCAAGCTTAGAATTCTTGGCCAGAAAGCTCCCACTATCCAGATTACAGCGAGATCTGACAGATAGCACCGTACTGAGAAACATCGGAGTGCCTATGGCTCATACGATCATTGCGTTAACTTCACTTAAGAAAGGACTATCTAAAGTAGAGCTTAATGAAAAGCAATTACATCAAGACTTAGACAATAACTGGGCAGTAGTCTCTGAGGCAATACAAAATATACTGCGCAGAGAATCCTATCCTAAACCATACGAAGCGCTTAAGTCACTCACAAGAGGTAATACCACTATTACCCAAGATAGTTTACATAGCTTTATTAATGATCTCAAAGTATCTGATAAGATAAAGGAAGAAATGAAAGCGATTACGCCTCATAATTATGTTGGGTATTTTTAATTACTTTTTACAGGGACAGTTTCCGATAATTAGCGTCAATATGATTGTAAGTTAGATCAAAAACAAACCCAGTATATTTTGATAACATTAAAATAAGAGGTCTCACCGGATCTGAGTTATCAAGGTGTTGGCAATTTTATCACATATATCCACTAATTCTTGGGACACTGCCTCAAGAATTCAAGCTATTTTAACCATGAGTCAATTCTTAGGACGCCGTCCCAAGAATTGAAAAGTGACTCCATAACTTCTAAAATTATTAAGAAGTTATCCAAGTCTCATACTGTAGAACACATCAAAATAGATGATTCACTCAAAAGGAATTTCTATGAAATAGAATGAATGATAGGTACTTGAAGTGTTAGGGAATTAAAAAGAAAAATCGGAAACTTGTATTATGAGCAAAGTGGCCTGTCACAAGATCCGAGTAATCTATATCTCTCAACACAAAGAAAATGCAGAGTTGATTGCGACTCAAATATTTTCGAACTTGATTAAACTGATAATTATCGTTATTTTTACGACAAATAGACGGAGTATGTCGATAGCACAATTCAATTCAAAACTATTAGATACAGTCGAACTTCTTAAGTTATCAAGGAAAGGCATAACCATAGGCCTTTTTGAAGAAATCGTAAAATCGAGTTCGTACACATTAAAAGAATGGAGTAAATTTCTACACTTAACAGAGAGGACGATCCAGCGATATAAGAAAGAGAAAAGGAAATTTGAACCACTCCAATCAGAAAGAATAATAGAGATCACAAAGCTTAATTTTAAGGGGAAAGAAGTATTTGGCTCTAAGGTTAATTTTGAAGAGTGGATGAATTCAAAGATCATAGCCTTAGGAAATGTTAGACCTATCGAATTATTAGATAGTAGCTTTGGGATAGATTTAATAATGGATGAATTAGGCAGAATAGAACACGGAATTCTGGCATGATCCTATTTAGACTTACTAAAGGATTATACAAAGATGAGTTAAGCGGTAAAGGGGCTGAGATTAATGGTGGTAGGTGGAACAATAAAGGCAGGGAAGTAATATATACAGCAGAAAATAGAGCTTTGTGTACAACTGAAATCGCAGTCCATACTCCTTTAGGTATTGTACCTACTAATTATTACTTGCAAAGTATTAAATTACCCAAATCAAAAATAATAGAAATTACCATCAATGAATTAGAAAAGGATTGGCGAAATTTCCCTCATGAAATCTCAACCAAATTAATCGGTGATCAATTTATAGCTAAGAATAAGTATCTAATATTGAAAGTGCCTTCTGCAGTTGTACAAGATGAACATAATTACTTGATAAATCCATTGCATCAAGAATACGCAAAGGTTAAATTAATCAAAGTTGAAAAGTTTGAATTTGACAAAAGGCAATTTTCAAAGTGAATAAATTAGTCGAATAAAATACTAAGCGGCATAAACTAAATGGTTAGATCATATCGAATTGGAACTCAATATTTAGATAATCTGTTCTAATTCTAACGTAAGCATTACTTGAGAAACGTAACAACAACATCATGATCAGCAATATATTAAAAACTCTATTCAAATCTGGAAAAGCAGCAACCGAATCTGTAGGAAAATCAATGGACTTTATCGATGATGTCTTAGAGAAAGAGGTGATTGTCGGTACTGTGGAGAACCTTAAGGAATCGTCTGGAAAAGTGGTCGAAAAAGCAGGTACATTGTATCAGAAAACTAAAGACTTGATAGAAGACAAAACCAGCGATCTATCCGATACCATGCTTGATTCATCTGAGACCTTAAAGAATGTCATAAAAGAAGGCGAAGACTTCGTCAAGAAAATTATCGGTAACGAAGAAGAATGATCTTTGACAAGGGTCTGACATAAAAAAAGACCCTCGTTGAGGGTCTTATATCATAGGAATTAAATTTCGCAATCATTCTTATGCAACGGGTTCTTGCATTTCTTCTTTGAGTAATATTAGATTTTCCAACTCTTGGTTAATTTTCCACCTTTGTGCTTCTAATAATGTTCTAAGAATTTCATTTTCTTTACACGCTAAGATGACTTCGTCGTAATCTTCTAATAGTTTCGTGCAACCCCTTTCTATTTCATCTACAATAGCCTCTACGGAATCATCTACATTATTGATCTTTATATCTATAAATATCCTATGGATATCACCTAAGATACTGGTTTTGACTTCTGGATCTCCTCCTAACTTTACACTTTCCATTTCTAAATCCTTATGGAAATTATGGCGTTCTTTAGAGTACTTGTCCATCCAACGCTTCATAACCGGATTAGCAGTAGCATTATAGATTTCTTTGTAACCTTTTTCTGCATCTTGTAATCTGATAATTAATTCCTGAAGTGCACTTTTCATTTTCTCTTTACTCATGACAATTTTGTTTATGTTATATAATATTATTTCTATATTGACTGCTTATAAACTTAAGCAGTTACGATCATCTAAGTTAATTTAGGATTATTTTGTTCGACAGGGCTGGAAAAAAAAGCCACATTGTATAACTATTACAATGTGGCTTAGAAAAGTATTTCTATATATAGACTACTTAGCTCCCATGAAAGGATACCGGTAATCCATAGGAGCATTAAAAGTTTCCTTGATTGTTCGTGGTGACAACCATCTATATAAGTTAAGGATGGATCCTGCTTTGTCATTTGTGCCAGAAGCTCTAGCTCCTCCGAATGGCTGTTGCCCTACGACTGCTCCTGTAGGCTTATCATTGATGTAGAAATTACCTGCTGCATACTGTAGAGCATCACTCATCATTTTTATATCATATCTATCAGTAGCAAATATGGCTCCTGTTAGCGAGTATGGTGATGTCTTATCGACTGTCTCCAGAACTTGCTCTAATTCGTCATCTTTATAGACATAGACTGTCAGTACAGGACCAAAGATTTCCTCTCTCATAGTCTTAAAGTCAGGCTTCTTAGCTACGATTACTGTAGGCTCTATGAAGTATCCTACTTTCTTATTGTATCCACCGCCTACTATGATATCGGCTTGCTTAGATTTCTTAGCGTAGTCAATGTACTTTGCGATTTTATCAAATGCTTTTTCGTCTATAACTGCATTGACAAAATTTCTAAAATCATCTGGTGCACCTATCTTAAATGACTTGACATCTTTCACTAATAATTTCTTAACCTCAGGCCACATTGACTTAGGGATGTATGCTCTGGATGCAGCACTACACTTCTGGCCCTGAAACTCAAATGCACCTCTACTCATAGCCGTAGCAACTTGCGCTGCATTAGCAGAAGGATGTGCTACGATAAAGTCTTTACCTCCGGTCTCTCCTACTATACGTGGGTAAGACTTATACTTACTTATATTATTACCGATAGTCTTCCATAACGTCTTGAATACACCCGTACTTCCTGTAAAATGTAATCCTGCAAAATCTGGATGATTAAATACAACATCTCCAGCCTCGGGTCCATCCGCAAAGACTAAATTAATCACACCATCTGGTAGCCCTGCTTCCTTAAATACTTTCATAATGAAGTGTGCAGAATATATCTGTGCATCCGATGGCTTCCACACGATAGTATTACCGAGCATCGCAGGCGCAGCACACAAGTTAGCAGCTATAGAGGTAAAGTTAAATGGTGTCAATGCAAATACGAAGCCTTCTAACGGTCTGTACTCTAACCTATTCCATACACCTGGTACACTCTCTGGCTGCTGATGATAGATCTCTGTCATATATTCTACATTGTATCTGAAGAAATCCGCCAACTCACATACGGCATCGATTTCGGCTTGCCAGATATTCTTAGACTGCGCTAACATGGTTGCCGCATTAAACTCTGCTCTCATAGGTCCACACAGCAAATCAGCTGCTCTAAGAAAGATAGCAGCTCTATCTTGCCACGGCGTAGCTGCCCACTTTTCCTTAGCTTCCATTGCAGCATCTATTGCCGCTGCGACATGAGTTTTATTTCCTTGTGTGTAAGTCCCGATGACTTTCTTATGATTATGAGGAGAAGTTAGTTTAGCCGTCTTCTTAGAGAAAACTTCTTTACCTCCGATCACCATTGGAATTTTAATCTTCTTACCGCTCAGCTTTTTTAGAGCTGCTTTGACTTCTTTTCTTTCTTCACTTCCAGGAGCATAAGTGAGACACGTCTCATTAGTAGCTACTGGTACTTGGAATATAGCATTTGACATACTGATTATTATATTTTGTATAATTGACTAATAATATTTCTTCTTGATATCGTTGTAGATGATCTCTGGCACAAATGTATGCACATCACCTTTTCCTTTTATAATTTCTCGGACGATGGTACTACTGACATGGCCGTACTCAGGTTTAGCTATATAGAATACGGTCTCTAATCCATCGCCGATAATTGTATTGAGTTGAGAAATCGTCTTTTCGTAATCAAAATCTGATGCATTTCTGAGTCCTCTGATGAGATAATTTGCATTGACAGATTTGGCATAATTGACGGTAAGGCCTTCGTACTGACCTATCTCTACATTATCCCACTGGTCGACAACTTGCTGTAACCAATCGACCCGCTGTTCCATATCAAACAAGTATTTCTTCTGTGTATTCTGACCGACAGCAACTATAATCTTATCAAATAAGCCAACTGCTCTTTTGATAATGTCTACATGACCCAATGTAATAGGATCAAATGAACCAGGAAATAGTGCAATGTTCATATTTCTATACGTTCTTAATAATTGTAAAAGTATGTTTTTTAATATCATTTTATGCATTTTTGAAGCATCTCAAGATGTATTTATATTTATAATATGATAAGAAAATGGATATGTATTTTTACAATGGTCACACTCGTGTCTTGCGTGTCTGATAAGCCCGTAGACAATGAAAAAAGTAGTATAGAAGACATCTACTTCAGCGATTACGAAAGCCCTAAAGAAAAATGGGGATTCTTAGATACTACCGACAATATCATTATCAAACCCATCTATGATGATGTCAGAGATATGATACGACCTATCATCGCCGCTAATTACAAAGGCAAGTGGGGATTCATAGATCACAAGGGAAAGGAAAAGATCAAATTTAAATACAAGCAAGTTCATGATTTTGACAATGAAATGACTTCATGTATTGTGCAGACTTTTGATAATGAATGGCTGCTGATTGATCCATCCGACAAGATCATAGATAGTCTAGCCTACGTTAATTATACTGCTAATCAAAGTGGCTATTATCCTGTCAGCAGTGGATCTTCTTGGGGACTGATCGATCTAAGAGGAAAGGTCATCATAGAGCCCTCATACCAAAGTATAAAAGTCATAGATGATGATATATGCATTGCAAAAAAATATGACAAATATGGCGTCATTTCATTAGATCAAAAAATACTAATGCCTTATGAGTACAACAGAATCGATCCAACAGGAGAAGGTATGCTTAGGGTAAAAAAGAATGGTAAATATGCTTTTTATAGTAACTATCAGAAACTCAGTAAAGATTATGACTATGCAAGTCATATGGAAGACGGATATTTCTATACCAAGAATAATGATAATAGTTATACTATTCTCGATCGTAAATTCCAAAAGCAATCGACCATTAAAGCTGATAAAATAGAATACGGCGGAGAAGGAAAGTGGAAATACAAAGAAAACGGGAGGTGGGGAATTATGGAAGTCGATGGCACTCAAGTAACACCTCCCTTATATGATCTGATGAACCGATATCAAGAGGGTTATATTATCATGAGCATAGATGATGGATGGGGTTACCTCGATAAGAATGGAGAAGTATTTATACCACCAGAATTACCACTTGCCTGGGAATTCAAAAATGGATACGCCAGAATATTCCATAGGAATGGAGTTGGGTTTATCAATAAAGAAAAGATTCTTGTGGTAGATAGTAGAATGTTTGAAGTCAGAGACTTCTATAATGGCTTAGCTCGGTTTCAGACTATGTAATTTTAGAAGAGATGGTACAGAAGCTTAAGTATTCTTGATTCTTCTATTCTATTAGAGTGCTTAGCTAAATTTTAAGGCAAAATACCGCTATCACAAAAGCTTTATAATTTGGAGTCTAAAAAATTTATTATTTTGGTATAAATGATACTTTCAGACTCTGAAGATGTCTTTATCCCGATTGCTATCAGAAAGGAGACATGTTCAGCTTATAGAAGAAAGGCTCTTGCCTACTAAATAATTAGCAAGATAAGATATACTCAAAGTTAAATTTAGAGTCAGAAACACTTTTAAGTAATATCATTGTAATTAACTGTTTATCAGATACTTACAAGCAAATAATTATTGTATATTCGGAAATTAATGAGGTTATATTCGATTTCTTCAAGCCAATACTAAAAATTTAAATCACTTAACTTAATCATTGCTAGGTGACCTTAATATGTCCTATATTTGCCCAAAATTTGAAAACACGAAATGTCTAAGACATATCACATCTATTCCGCTATGTTCGATTCAGATAGTGGAGATATATTCAAGACTATTCAATAAATAATAAACATTATGAACTTTGATCTAATCGTATTAGGAAGTGGACCTGGAGGATATGTGGCAGCCATTAGAGCGTCACAATTAGGTATGAAAGTAGCAATCGTCGAAAGAGAAGAGCTCGGTGGCATATGCCTTAACTGGGGTTGCATCCCAACTAAAGCTTTACTTAAGTCAGCTCAAGTATTTAATTATATCAATCATGCAGAGGATTATGGAATCAAAATAGGCAAAGCCACTGCGGATTTTGGTAGTATGGTCGGTAGATCTCGTGGTGTAGCAGATGGAATGAGTAAGGGAGTTACTTTCCTCATGAAGAAGAATAAAATCACTGTAATCAAAGGGACTGGTAAGCTTGCAAGAGGAAAGAAACTTGTCGTCACTGATGAGAAAGGTTCTAAGAAAGAATACTCTGCTAATAGCATCATCATAGCTACTGGAGCAAGAGCTAAGGCGCTTCCGGGTATCGATATCGATGGTAAGAAGATTATTGGCTATAGAGAAGCTATGACTCTTAAGAAGCAACCTAAAAGAATGCTTGTCATAGGAGCAGGAGCGATCGGTGTAGAGTTCGCATATTTCTATAATTCTATCGGTACCGAAGTCACAGTAGTAGAATATATGGAGAATGGCCTACTCCCAAGAGAAGACAAAGATGTCTCTAAGGAACTGAATAAAGTATTTAAGAAAGCAGGTGTCAATGTATTAGGTAATACTGCTGTAGAGTCAGTAGACACTTCTGGCAAATCCATCAAGGTAAAAGTGAAAGATAGAAAGACGGAAAAGTCAGAAACGATCACTTGCGATATTGTACTTAGTGCTGCAGGCATACAGCCTAATACGGAAAATATAGGCTTAGATATATTAGGTATCAAAACTGATAAGCGAGGATTCATAGAAGTAAACGATTATTGTCAGACTAATGTAGCTGGCATATACGCAATAGGTGACGTATTACCTACACCTGCACTGGCTCATGTCGCAAGTGCAGAAGGTATATTATGTGTAGAAAAGATTAGTGGCATGGATGTACATCCAATTAATTACGGAACCGTTCCATCATGTACGTATTGCTCGCCGGAGGTAGCCAGCATGGGTATCACAGAAGCTCAAGCAAAAGAGCAAGGATTAGATATAAAAGTCGGAAAATTCCCATTCTCAGCATCAGGTAAAGCCAGTGCTGCAGGAGCAAAGGAAGGTTTCGTCAAGATGATCTATGATGCTAAGTATGGAGAACTATTAGGAGCTCATATGATAGGTGCTAATGTAACAGAAATGATTGCGGAGATGGTTGCAGCCAAGAACTTAGAAACGACGGGGCACGAAATCCTTAAAGCGATACATCCACACCCGACTATGAGTGAAGCAGTAATGGAAGCAACAGCTGTAGCTTATGGTGAGGTGATCCACCTATAGATAACAAATTATATAGGGTTTTATATTCCTAATTTGATCGTTTTATATTAGCAGTGTTCTATAGATTTTAATAATAAATGAATCGAACACTGCTAATGTTATTTCTCTGATCTATTTTGGAGAACACCCTCTATATCCAATAATGAGAAGCCCTTTGCTTTTAATAAGACAATGTAATGGTATAATAAATCTGCAGCTTCGTTCTGGAAGAGCTCATCATTATCGTCCTTAGCTTCTATGATTAGTTCGACTGCTTCCTCTCCTACTTTCTGCGCAATCTTATTGATGCCTTTCTGGTACAGCTTATTAGTATAGGAACCTTCTATGTTGTTATCTATACGATCGACGATTGTTTTCTCCAGTGTGTAAATAAAACCACTTGCCGTATCATCAAAACAAGACGTCGTACCTCTGTGACATGTAGGACCTGCAGGTGTCGCTTTTATCAATATAGTATCATTATCACAATCGATGAGTATCTCATTAACAGTGAGAAAGTGGCCCGAGGATTCGCCCTTTGTCCAAAGTCTATTCTTACTTCTGCTATAGAATGTGACCTTACCTTCTGCTACAGTTTTAGAGTAAGCTTCTTCATTCATATATCCTAACATAAGAACTTGTAAGCTGCAATTATCTTGTATTACTACAGGAACCAAACCATCACCTTTATTAAAATCTATATTCATAATCCGTTATTATTAATTACCCTAACAGGAATATCCGCCTTCGCTAAGTAGTCTTTCAGATCAGGAATCGGAATCTCATTATAATGAAATATACTTGCCGCTAATCCTGCGGTAGCTTTCGTTAGTTGGAAAAGTTCTTTGAAATGTAAGTATGATCCAGCACCCCCAGACGCTATCACTGGAATATCAATAACATCGGTCACTTGCTGCAATACATCTATTGCAAAACCTTCCTTAGTACCATCATTGTCCATGGATGTTAGTAGTATCTCGCCTGCTCCGCGATCAGCAACATCTATAGCCCAGCTAATGGTATCCTTACCCGTAGACTGAGTACCTCCATGAGAAAACACCTCCCATACTCCATCCACTAACTTTGTATCTATGGCAATGACTATACATTGATTACCTAATTCCTCAGCGACCTGATTAATCAATGCAGGATTAGATATTGCCGTAGAATTAATACTCACCTTATCTGCCCCTGCAGTTATTAGCTTCTTGACATCACCCATACTTCTGATTCCACCTCCTACTGTGAATGGAATATTTAATTCTTTCGCAATGCGTTCCACCAGCTTCGAAATCGTTTTTCTTTCTTCCAGTGTTGCTGAGATATCTAAGAACACTAATTCATCAGCCCCTTCTGACACGTATTTTTTAGCTAACTCTATAGGATCACCTGCATCTTTTATATCTACAAAATTCACACCCTTTACAGTTCTTCCATTTTTAATATCTAAGCATGGTATGATTCTTCTTTTTAGCATAGTTCACGTAATTGATCTAGAGTAATTCTATTTTCATATATCGCTTTGCCGATGATTGCCCCTTCGCAACCTATCTGTGATAATTCTTCTAAGTCCATTACCGAAGTTATGCCACCGCTTGCAATAAGTTTGACTTCTGTCTCATTAATAATTTCTTTGTAGAGATCGATTGATGGACCTTGCAGCATTCCGTCCTTACTGATGTCAGTACATATCACATACTGAGTACCTATCATTTCCTTCTCACTGATAAAGTCAATGACATCAATCCCAGAATTTGTGAGCCATCCATTAGTTGCTATTTTTCTATCGCTACAATCTGCGCCTAATATGATATTATCACTGCCATACTTATCCAGCCAAGAACTAAATAACATAGGATCGCGTACGGCTATACTGCCTACGGTAACTTGAGCTACCCCACTCTCGAATGCAATATGCATATCAGTATCAGTTTTTATACCACCACCAAAGTCTACTTTAAGATCTGTCTCTTTACATATACGCTCTACTATCTTATGGTGGACTACTTGATGAGACTTAGCGCCATCCAAATCTACCACATGTAAGTATTGTATGCCATGATCTTGGAATTTCTTAGCCATTAGCAAGGGATCATCACCATATACTTTTTCGGTAGAATAATCCCCTTTGGTAAGTCTTACACACTTACCATCTACGATATCTATTGCTGGTATAATTCTCATAATTTTAGAAAGTTACTTAAGATAATCTCACCCACTGTGGATGATTTCTCTGGATGAAATTGTGTCGCATAGAAATTTTCTTTTTGCAATGCTGCACTGAAAAGAATGTTGTAATTACAACTTGCTACAGTATCGTCACATAGCTCTGCATAATAAGTGTGGACAAAATAGACGTCATCTCCATTAGATACATTATCAAACAATGGCCCTGAAATATCGGTTAATGAATTCCAACCCATATGGGGAACCACTCCCCCTGCAGGTATCTTTCTTACATCAGTCTCGAATATCGATAGACAATCTGTAAGTCCCTCATCACTATACTTACACATCAATTGCATACCAAGACATATGCCGAGTGTCGGCTGAGACAGCGACTTAATAACATCGTCCAGGCCAGTATCCTTAAGAGCTCGCATAGCTCTGCCCGCAGAGCCGACGCCCGGAAGAATAACCTTTTCCGCATTTCTTATTATCTTATTATCTGATGTAACTACAGATGGAAAATCTAATCTCGCTAAGGCATTTCTGACAGAAGCGATATTACCAGCGTTATAATCTACTATAGCTATCATAATACGCCTTTAGTACTTGGCACGGAATAATTTTTTGTTTTAGAGATTGCCATATTGATAGCTTTAGCAAATGCTTTAAAAATGGACTCTATCTTGTGATGCTCGTTGTCGCCTTCTGCTTTTATATTGAGATTACATCTGGCAGCATCGCTAAATGACTTAAAAAAATGTACAAACATCTCAGTAGGCATATCACCGATCTTCTCCCTACTAAAGTCAGCATCCCATACACACCATGGACGCCCCCCAAAATCTATAGCCACCTGAGCCAAACAATCATCCATAGGTAGAAGAAACCCATATCGCATAATTCCTATTTTGGAGCCTAATGCTTCAGCGATAGCCTCACCAAAAGTGATGGCTACATCTTCAATCGTATGATGCTCATCTATCTCCAAATCTCCATTCGCTTGGATAGTAAGCCCTATATTTCCATGCTTAGAAATCTGTTCCAGCATATGGTCAAAGAATGGAATTCCTGTATCGATACTACAATCATTATTTTCATCCAAATTGATCGTTACTGTAATCTCGGTCTCTTTCGTTTTTCGAGTTACTGTGGCTATTCTATGTCGACCTTTTAAGTAGGTGTATATGTCTTTCCAATACTTAGTCGATAATGCTGCAGCATTATTTTCTTCACCTATGTATATACCTTTTGCATTAAGACCTTCTGCAAGCTCCATATCTGATGTCCGGTCACCGATGACATAAGAATTTGCAAGATCATAATCACCATATATATATTTTGGCAGTAGACCTAACCCAGGTTTTCTTGTGGGAGCATTTTCCTCTGGAAAACTCTTATCTATCAATACCTCAGAGAATTGTATACCTTCATTAGCGAATGCTTGTATGATCTTATTCTGCGATGGCCAGAAGATATCCTCTGGAAAAGAATCAGTACCTAAACCATCTTGGTTAGTGACCATGACTAATTCGTAATCTAATTCTATGGCGATTCTGGACAACCACTGAAATACACCTGGATAAAATTCTAATTTCTCTAAGCTATCTAACTGGTAATCTACAGGCGGCTCTATAACAAGTGTCCCATCTCTATCGATAAATAAAACTTTCTTCATAATTGGAATTCTTTTAATGCCGAGATTAATAATTGATTTTCAGCTGGTGTCCCTACTGTTATTCTTAGACCACTCTCTACTTGCTTCGTTCTACTTCTTATGATGATTCCTCTTTTCCTGAGATAGTTATAAGTCGCCTCTGCATTTCTGCATAACACTAAGACAAAATTAGATTCAGATGGGTATATTTTTTCTATACAATCTAATTGAGATAGCTCTTTTACTAAATTTAATCGTTCTGAAATTATACTCTTAATTTGCGACTCGTTCTTACTTGTATCCTTGAGCGTTCGTAGCGCTTCCTTCTGGCTAAATGTGCTAATATTATATGGTGGCTTTATTTTATTAAGTACCTCTATAATAGCGGCATTACCATATGCAAAACCTACACGCAATCCAGCACATCCATATGCCTTACTCATCGTCTGTAAGACTACAATATTGGGAGTACTTCTCAGCATACTGATTGCACTCGACTCATTACAGAAATCTATGTATGCTTCGTCGACTACAACTATCCCGTTATAGGAATCTGCAATACGCTTTATCGTCTGTAGACTTGTTGTATTTCCTGTTGGATTATTTGGTGTACATATAAATATGAGGCCTTTCTGATCTTGTAATATGGAATTAATCTTTTTATTAGATGGTAAATTATAATCCTCGTCCAGATTGATATTTACAACACTTACATTATTTATACCAGCAGAAATTGCATACATCCCGTAAGTCGGAGAAAATATGAACGCATTGTCTTTACCAGGTGTACAAAAAGCTCTAAATAATAAATCTATTGCCTCATCACTCCCATTCCCTACAAATATTTGATCTGTAGCTACGCCTTTCATATTAGATAGGTATCGCTTTAGTTCTGTCTGATAAGGATCAGGATATCGATTAAGATCATCACCATATGGATTCTCGTTAGCATCTAAGTACACGTCAGCAACTCCATCGTATTCAGATCTTGCAGAACTATATCCCTTGAGCTCTTTGATATTGGGTCTTATTATATTATTAATATCATACATTCTTTATGTTTTTAAGCCTGACAGAAACGGCATTCTTGTGAGCATCTAATCCCTCAGCGGATGCCATAATCTCTACAGCATTACCTATAAGTGATAATCCATCTTTGGTAATTTCTTGGAAGCTTATCTTCTTAACAAAGCTATCTACAGAGACTCCACTATAATTCCTTGCAAATCCATTAGTAGGCAGTGTATGATTAGTTCCACTGGCATAATCCCCTGCGCTTTCGCATGAATAATGTCCTATAAATACAGATCCAGCATTGACAATAAGTTCTGAGTATTCCATGGCTCTATCACTCGCTATAATCAGGTGCTCTGGAGCATATGTATTACTAAATGATATGCAATCACTCATATTGTCTAAGAGAATTGCCTTGCTATTCTCCAATGCTTTTATTGCCAATCCACGTCTGCTTAAGTCTTGCAACTGATCAGTGATGGCTTTATTTGTTTTTTCTATAATTTCTAAATTATCACTCAGCAATATCACTTGACTATCGACACCATGCTCAGCTTGTGACAACAGATCAGATGCTATGTATTCTGGAATCCCCGTGCTATCAGCCATCACTAACAACTCACTCGGACCTGCAGGCATATCTATAGCTGTGCCAGAGAGCTGCACAAGTTCTTTTGCCTTAGTGACATATTGGTTACCTGGTCCGAATATCTTATACACCGGTTTTATAGATTCCGTGCCATAAGCCATAGCTGCAATCGCTTGTGCTCCCCCGACTTTGTAGACTTTATCGATTCCTAATAGCCTGCAGACGTATAGGATAGTGGCATTAACTTCGCCCATAGAATCACAAGGTGTACATACGACTATTTGTTTGCAGCCTGCAATGACAGCAGGTATACCAAGCATAAGCACTGTCGAGAATAGCGGTGCTGTTCCACCAGGTATGTACAATCCGACTTTTTCGATGGCGACACTTTTGCGCCAGCATCTCACACCAGAGCTTGTCTCTATTACAGGCTCCCTTACTGATTGCGACCTATGAAATTTTTCGATATTTTTCTTAGCAATTTCTATGGCAGACTTTAGTTCTATGTCGATGCTACTTACTGCTCTTTCTATTTCTGCTACAGAAACTTGCAATGTATCTAACACCACATTATCAAACTTAAGATTGTATCTTTCTAAAGCAGCATCTTTATTTTTCTTTACATCAGATAAGATATCAGAAACTGATTTTGTTATGACACTATTATCTTGCACTGGTCGCTGCGCCAGCTTAGACCAATCTGATTGTTTTGGATATTGTATCATATTCATTAGAGGACCATTTTTTCTATTGGAATAATTAAAATATCGACAGCGCCAGCATCTTTGAGTCGATCTATCACTTCCCAGAATTGATCTGCATCTATCACAGAATGCAAAGAACACCACCCTTCTGCTGCTAATGGTAAGATTGTTGGACTTTTAAGAACAGGTAATATTTTTGCGACATCCTGTACTTTATCTTGCGGAAGATTCATTAGAATGTATTTAGAATTTTTAGCTCTTAAGACTGCTTTTATTCTGAATAACAATTGAGATAATATTTCTTCTGCTTCCACCGACAATTGTGGTGAACGAGCGAGTACAGCTTCTGACCTAAGTATGACCTGAGTTTCTCTAAGTCCATTCTTAAATAATGTACTACCTGAACTTACGATATCGCAGATCCCATCAGCCAATCCTATATTCGGAGCTATCTCCACAGAACCGGATATGGTATGTATTTCTGCTGTTACGCCATTCTCAGTAAGATAATTACGAAGAGTATTTGGGTATGAGGTCGCTATTTTCTTTCCTTCGAAGTATTGTAAGTCGTTATCTGGTATTTCTTTGGGAACAGCTAAGGACACCTTGCATTTAGAAAACCCAAGCTTCTCTACGATTTCTACTTTCCTCTCTTTTTCAATTAGCAAATTCTCACCTATTATTCCGATATCTGCGACACCGTCCTCTATGTATTGAGGTATATCAGAATTACGCAAAAACAATATATCCATAGGAAAATTATTCACTCTTAGTTTGAGCTGATCCTTACCGTTATCTATGGAAATCCCACAGTTCCTTAGCAGTTCGAGTGACTTCTCATTGAGTCGCCCTGATTTTTGAATGGCTAATTTTATAATACTCATCTACTTGGTCCTTGTAGTCTGAGTGAAGAACGGGAGGTTTAAAAGAAAAAACCCGCTGAAACTCAGACGGGTTTTTATAATATTATTTTAAGATTACAAATATCATAGACCTACCGCCCGAAAGCATGTATGAAAATGATGTAGATGTAATTGTTTATTTAGCATTTGTTTTTTTATAACGACATAAATGTAGATGATTTTATGACTTAATCCAATTGTAAATAATAAAAAAGCCAAAATATCTATGTTTCTACGAAATAGAACTTGGAATCAGAAACCTAATTAGGAAACAAAACACTGATAGAAAGTGGATTAATCTTAAAGTGCAGCTTGTCCGAAAACTCATAACTTTCTCCATCGACATGAAAGTAATATGGATTCTCAGTAAGTATGGTCACCTCTTTTGTTTTGTAAGTTTCTACTAACGAACTTTTGTCTATTGTTTTATTGAGCATACGCCAAGAGGAACCTATTGTTCTCAGTATCGAAGCTTCTTTAATAAACACAAGATCTAATAAGCCATCAGCCAACTCTGCCAATGGTGCAACTGTGAAGTTATAACCGTACATAGCGGCGTTAGCAATAGCGATGGACGTAAATGGACCTTCTATTTCTTGATCATCGAATAGTACTTTGAATTTCTGTGCCTTAAATTTAAGTATCTCTTTACTAACCAGATTAAAGTACATCTGAAAACCTCTGCGACTTTCATTATCGGCCTTATAAGCAATCAATGCATCAAATCCAATACCTGCCAGATTAAGAAAAAACTGTTCATTCACATAACATGAGTCTATGACCTTAGCAGTGGATAGATTGAGTTTTTGCACAGCCTTGGCAGTATTACGTCCCATACCTATATGCATGGCAAATCCATTCCCCGATCCTCCGGGTATGATTCCTAAGACTGTATCTGTATGTATAAGACTGGAAGCTACCTCATTGACCGTTCCATCACCACCACATGCCACAACGACATCTATTCCTTCAGTTACATATTGTGTGGATAGTTCTGCTGCATGTCCTTTATATTCGGTAGTTACACAATGATAATCATACTTGCTTCTGTCTATATGTTCTGATATGATCTTAGGCTTATCCTCAGATCTATTAGATCCAGATGTGGGATTGATGATGAATCGAATTGTTTTCTTTTTTGCCATAAACTAAAAAATTCTCTGACCAAATAGAAGCCAGAGAATTTCAAAGATAGTTAATTATGAACTAAGCTATCTGTACTATATTTTAAGTATTTTCTCAGTGTATAACTCTTCATTATTTACATCTAAGACTTGCATATAATAAATACCAGAAGGAATATCTCTTAACTGAAATGTGAAGAAATTATCGTTAAAGGAGCCTCGTCTCAATGTGATTACCCTTCCCAATCTATCTACAATTCTTGCAGTCACATCTTGATTGAAGTCAAGATGGACTTCTATCTGATCAGAGAATGGATTTGGGAAAACTTTAGAAGCTTTGTATAAATCTAAACCTGAACAATCTTCGTCTATTCCATTATCTGCGATATCTACCATCTCTGGATTTATTCCTGCGTCCTCATCATTACAATCGTCAGGATTAAGAACATATCCAGCCGGAGGTACAGTAATACAGGTATCAGCAAATATCGTCTCATCTCCATATCCATCATTATCAAAGTCAAAGTAATATCTGCTTACCGTTAGTCCTTCGTCAGCAGCACCAGAGCAGTTGTTATCTATCCCATCACACACTTCTATTCTGTCAGGATTAATGCCTGACACCTCATCATTACAATCTTCAGGATTACCTACAAATCCAACTGGAGGTATCATTATACAAGTATCGACAGGGAAATTAATATCTCCATAACCATCGTTATCTAAGTCTAAGTAATATCTATTCTTAGGAATACCCTCATCAGCTTGACCAGAGCAATTATTATCTATGGCATCACATATCTCCATGACAGAAGGGTTAATATCCGATAGCTGATCATTACAGTCCATCGCATTATCTACATATTCCGCTGGTGCAAATGCAAGACAAGTATCTATAGGAAATGCCAAGTCTCCAAATCCGTCATTATCCACATCGAGATAGTATGTATTCACAGGTAAATCGTTATCTATACCTCCTACACAATCATTATCTCTTCCGTCGCATACTTCCGCCGCGTCAGGATTAATCATTGCGTTGCTGTCATCACAATCTTGGTAATTATAGAATCCATCCTGATCTGCATCCACATAGAAATATATCTCTGCTTTTTCTATGACATCATCTGATATCTTGATTCCTATTTTTCTTCCTGGTATATCATCGGCAGGGGGATGTATTCCTCCCCATATTCTACTGAGGCTACATTGATCGGATGCATCTCTGTAAGTCGCCCATTGTAATTCTACAGTTTCCGAAGGACCATCTTCGAATACTAAAAAGTCATTTCTTTCACACTCAAATACGCCTACACCTCCTGGAAAAAACTCATCTCCAGTCAAGTAAGTCAATATCTCTGCAGCGGCACGTGAATAAGTACTGTGACCAGAAATATATCCTGCGAATGGGGGTGTCACGAAAGAAGGCCTCTGATATGGCAACCAATCTTCAGCCAGTATCCAATCTACTCCAGCTACATCCGTTTCTGGATCTTGTATGAAATTTGGCCCTTTCCAAGTATACAATTTTATCTTTCCGATATGCTCGCCATTCTCACCTTCTAAGTCATCACCTGCCTCGACCACTTCGATGTAATCGGGCACAAGAGGAATTCCTCTTACATCATAATTATCTAATGTAGGATCAGAGGATTGTCCCTGATCCGCCATGTACCTGATGGCAGACACTGGACGTAGATAATCATACCACCCTTTGATTCCCCATGCAGAAATAGCGCAATCATGCATAGCGCTACCTAACATAAAGTAACCCTTTACATCCCATTCTAATTCATCGATATCTTCTCCGGCACCTCTATACTTTCTTGTTGCCATCGGATGATCATTGACTTCATTTAAGATAGAAAACCAGTGGCCTGGGGGTGTCTCAGAGTCAGGCCCATCTGCCCAGAACTCTGCGAGTATTCTTGCGTAATCACCTCGCTTTACCATTTGTGGCTCGTAAGGTTGATTTGTTACAGGATTCATCATTCTACCTTGGCTTGCATCTCCGCCGTCTATAAAGTCGTAGAAAGAAGGATAATCAGCTAATCCATCTGGAAGCACAGGAACATTGCCTATGCCGCGAGGTGAGGCATCTATCATCGTAGGATCTTCTGGATCGAGATGTGATGCCCATATAGATACTAATGCAAATCCCCACTTATATGCTTGTGACATTGGATCATTCTGATTAGAAGATATGTATGGTGGAGGTCCTGGATCGTGATATACGTAATAATCAAATGCATCTCTATTGTAAATCGTCAAGTCATCCTCAGACAAAGCAAATGGAGTCACTTGTCCCCATTCGGGACTGAGAAATTCTGGTGTATTAAAAGGGATCGGATTACCAGCTTGGTCTATAAATAGTTCTAATGTCAAAGGTTGCCATCTATTAGGATCTACCATATTCTGTGATCCTGCTACCTCTATGACTAATGATTCATTTACTGGTCTGTAGACTCTATTCCTATAGCCGACGGATTGTTGCGAATTATCTTGAAAACCAAAGGCAATGACCTGATCTGCAATATAATTACCTAATGCTGCAGGATCCCCAGTCTGATAGTTCCTACTATTGTTATTGATTGGATATCCATGCCCAGCCATCTTATTATTGATACTCGAGAAAATGAGTCCTGCGCCAGGTGCTCCATTAAATCGATTAATCATTAGCCTATACATAGCATAGCTCATAGCCTCATGCATATCTTCCTCAGGCGTGGCACTCTCTGGTATTCCTACAAAGGAGCTCGTAAAGCCAGCCACTTCTTGTCCACATAAGAAGGGTTCTGCTACCTCATCATATATGGCCCATATATCGTAAATGGCAATCGAACTATGCCAAAGGTTTCTTGCGTGTACTGTGGGTCTTGCAAAATCGTTTCTTATTCCATTAAGAAGTTCTTCATTCCATTCTCTGGCGATACTATGATCCTGAGCCACTAATGATGAAGTGATAGAAATAAGTATCAAAAAGAAAAGCAAAGTAAGCTTTCTCATATCTAATCCAATTTTAATAAATTCAATTCTCATATAAATCCTTGTGCTATAATCCCATAAAGATATAAATAATCTTAATATGTCTTTATAAGCACACATATAAATTCTATAATAACAAAACGAAATTTGAAGGTATTGTGTTTGTAAAAAAGGTCGGTATTAATGGAAAAATTATTACTTATCTTCTTATATCATACTTATCCCGTTATACTTATTATGATCTTATAGCATATGTGTAAGACATCATGAGTTGTCTTCCCAAGGATGTTAACTTACTATTTTCCACAAAGTTTAGTCCATTTACACGAGAACTGCCAATATTTGGGTTAAAAATATCGAATGCAGATAGCTTAATCTCCTTTAATGATCTTTAATAACATACTTAGAAATGCTTATCACCCAAATAGGAATCGTCAAGACATTGTCTTCTTTCGGTTTTATATTTAATCATTGATATTACCGATGTGTCTATCTCCTGTATTCTCAGTACAATTAAGAAATACTTTACTCTGCTGATGTGAGGTACGTGTTCCGATAGATAGCTATGATCAAATGATTAAAATCTAATGGATAAATTTTCGATAGATTATATGCATTCTTTTTTGAAAGAAATTATCAGTATCTAAATTAGCTATAGACCTTCTGAGTAGTAACAATATTGTTAATGATGATTGACAATAGTTCGGAACCAAATACAGAACCCTTACAAACAATTAGTTTATAAAGGCTTCCAAGTGACCATGGGAGGAGTCGAACCCCCAACCTCCTGAGCCGTAATCAGGTACTCTATCCAATTGAGCTACATGGCCGTAGAATTGACGCAAAGATAGTCTGAATATAATAAACTCAGTACATCATGAATAACTATACTTTAAATAAAAAAGAGTCAATTGAGAATCAATCAGTTAGAGCTTATTTTATTAGCGAGAGCGGTGCAATACATATATGAAAGACATTTGTGTAATAATGAGGATTACTCTCATCCTATAATTACGTCTATTAACTTTATACTACAAAGTCGAGAAATAGTACTTTGTGTGACAACTATAAAAATTCTTTAACCCTATCATAAGACACACTTATGAGATGAGGGGTCATTAGATCTCGCTTACGCTCAGTCCAATTGTGAATATCGCTAATGATTTCTTCCACACTGCATTCCGGGCATTCTCTTAGTGCAAAAGCTACAGTGGCTAATAACTCTAATCCAAAAGCACTTTCAAATCCTTCAATAAAGCTTGTCATTTTGACCAATCGCCCACTCTGATCTTCGGTGAGTTGAGTTGTTACATAGTGTTTCACTTCCTCAACTTTTTCTTGATTCAACTTTAGGTGAGTATGTGGCTTAGATAAGTCGCCATCATAATGAATGTAGTGGGGTTTGAAAGCTTCTATCATCTTATTAAGATTAGGAGCATAAGGACCATATATTCCTTTGTCAAATTTAAGCTGAAGATTTTCTCCACTCCGTTGTAAAAGGTAAGCTAATTTTTGGACCGCCAAAGTAGATAACTCCTCTCCTAATAATTCATATTGTCTTAAAAGAGTTAGGTATATAGCTCTTATAGGAGTCAGGGAGGTCACTGCTTTAGTTGACCTTACTGTCTGATCAGCAAAGCCTGGCTCAAAGATTAGAATATCAACTGTGTCAGAGATTGTTTTTAGTTTGTCTTCTATAAGTGGTCTGACGACACTCCATTGTAATCCGCCATTACCACAACCAAGCGGCGGTATAGCTATAGATTTTATATTATACTTTACAATGACCTTAACTAAATCGTCCAAGCCCTGCTCTATATATTCTAATTTACTGCGCTGTCTCCAATGAGTTTTAGTAGGGAAATTAATGATAAGTTGAGGTGTGATTTGACCAGTCTCATGGACAAACATTATTCCAATACTTAGTTCATCCTGCTCAAATGCCTTTCTATAGGCTTTATAATTAGCGGGAAATGATTTCTTAAAAGCTAAAGCAATTCCCTTGCCCATAATGCCGACAGTGTTGACTGTATTTATAATCGCCTGACAGTCAGCTTGTATAATATTTCCAACTTTATAACTAAACATATTTCTGCAGTCTAAAAATATTGAATTAGTAGTAATAATTTTTATCGATTCTTACTGTAGTGTTCCTTTGGTAATAGCTTATTAAATTTCTAACCCGAAAATGTTGCACATCACTATATACAACTATTTCATGTAGATGATCCAAATTAATAGAATTAAAGATATGAAACTCAGCATGTTTACGTCTTTTGAGATCAGGATTTTTAGTTGTAGCGACAGAATCGAAATCTCTTGTATAAGCTATCTTTAAGTCCACCTCACAAATATCGGATAAGTTAGTAAATACCTTTGTAGTAGGTATCTTATTGGCTTGTCCATCAGTGTAAAAAAACGAATACCCGTGCATTGTAATTGCACTAATGTCATAACTCAGGTAAATAATTTCATCTTGTGGTAACTTAGGTACACCATGTCCAGTTTTAATATTGAGTAACATAATTGATGGATATCCAAAATAAAAAGAAATAGAATCTCTAAATGTCTTAGTGCCAAATCCAGGTATAAGTTTGTGGTTTCTTTGCGTTATGATATCATTGTTACCTATTTGCTTGTATCCTATATCTGCATTAGCGTGATTAGGACATACTACTTTTCCATACTGAAGTATTTCAGCTAAATTATCAATATGAATCATACGATATACAAGGAATGGACTTGTCATTTGCTTTTCTTACGAGTGCAAGCACGTTGTATCACTTACCTATTGGGATTTTAGTATAAAGGATTTATTTAAAAGACTGCTACGACTATATGCCATTTGAGGAAATCTAATATAGCTATAAATAATAAATCACAGTATGACCAACAAAAGAGTCACAACTTTGGGATTAGAGTAAAATAACTGATTAACTGAGTTCATTTTGCACAGAAAAAAACAATTCATATTTATTGTTTGCTGAACTTTTTCCTTAGAATATATATTCTATATTTGCAATCCCATAAAAGCTATGGAATTCCAAAAACACATCAAAGATAAAACATCGCGGGGTGGAGCAGTTGGTAGCTCGTCGGGCTCATAACCCGAAGGTCGTAGGTTCAAGTCCTGCCCCCGCTACTAAATAAGACCTAACTGATTGATTTTCAGTTGGGTCTTTTCTTTTGGTGCCGTTTTAGGTGCCGTTTTTCGTATTGATATTATAATTACCTTTGTATCGATTATAAGTAACCAACTTAAATATTTCATAATTTGATATACTTGGTAATATAATCTCATTAATTTTTGTTATAGTAACAAAATCATCATCATCAAAAATTTAAAAAAAATATCTCAAAATGACAATGTCATGAATTATAACATTGTAACCATTGATCAATATAGAGCTTTTTTAAAAAAGCAAGTGCTTGTCAAATCGAGCCTGCCGTTCCGAAATGATGATTCAAAATTTGCCAGTGAGGTAATGCAAGTAATGATGGAAAATTCTTCTAAGATGATTCTTTATTGTAAGAATTTTGCTGGTTCAATTTCATGCCATAGTGGTTTTATGGAGAAATTTAAATCTTACGTGGAAGATCCTAAAAAGGAATTCAAAATTCTGGTTGACGATCCATCTCCGCAAGATACAGAAGTGTTCAATTTTTGCTCAACTCACTCGAACAAACTACAGGTGATGACCCCAGATCAAACTTTTATTAAGTCTATTCACTCAGATAGAGAAACTTATTTTTCTGTTGCAGATAATAGGATGTATAGAGATGAAATCAGTAATTCTACTCACCAAGCAGTATGTGATTTTAATGACATGGATTACTGCTCTTACTTACTAAGCATGTTTGAAATAGGTATGGATATGTCTAAGCCTGTATTCAATTAATATCCTTTTTCAAATCCCTTATTTTCTGTAATTGTTGCCTGAGTGCCTCTTTCCTTTTTTGAGTGTCTTGTCTCAATTCAGATAATATTTCCGATTTTCTATTATCAATTCTAAGTTTGATGCGTATTGCATGACCCCAGTTGAATAAGGCGTGTACTATGATCCTGACTCCCATTGCAATTAATGGTGATAGTGTTGAGAATAAAATTATGTTTCTGAACACTTCAGAATTTGTGATGTTAAGCAAACAGCTATTTGTAAAGAAGTAGCGGACTATCAAAAGAAGATTTTATAAATCAGCATAGAAATAAATTTCCTTTAAGATTATCTTTTGAAGAACCAATGTGCCGATTCGGAGGATAAAAAATAAATACTGAATGGAACAATGTATATACGGCAAGTGAGGCTATGCGCCTCACCTGCGCATATACGAAGACGTTGAACTAAACATACAATACACGCAAGCAAAGACAGTCACACAATCTACTGTTAGTCAGTTGAATTAAGTATAATTATAGTTGATTTTTGTAAAGTATAATTAATAAACTTGTTAGGTCTGCAAGAAGGGCATAGCAAGTATTACTTTCATCAAAAACAACTAATAAGATGCAAACGAAATTACAAGGGTATTTAACCCAATTTGAAAACTGGCTGACTTTAAAGAACTATGCAGAGAAGAGTAAAAAATGCTATTTATGTTCGGTTCGCAAATTCTGGACTTATTGCGAACAACAAAAAGCGGATGCTACTTTTACCAAAACTAATGCGGTCGAACATTATTTACTATATCGCTACAAAAGCCAAAAGGTAAGTTGGCAAACGGTAAATGGAGATTATTCTGCTTTGCGCTTATTTTACAAAAATGTATTAAATAGAGTCTGGGATTTGCGTAAGCTACCTCGTCCTCGCAAACAAAAGAGCCTACCCAAAGTAATTAGTCCAGCACAAGTAAGTTTATTAATAGAAAATGGGAAGACCTTTAAGCACAAGGTATTTTTTACCTTGTTGTATTCTACTGGTTTGCGATTAGGGGAGGCCTTGCGATTGCGAGTAGAGGATATAGAAGTCGCGAAGATGCAAGTGCGGGTATTGGATGGCAAAGGGAATAAGGACCGTTTTACTTTATTGTCAGCAGAGACTTTAGATTTACTTCGGTTTTATATCCGAGCGTATCGCCCACAAGGCGGATACTTATTTAATGGTCGTTATAGAGGGAAACCTTGGGCAGAAAAAGGAGCGCAAGGAGCGATGCGAGACGCAAGGCGAGCAGCGAAATTGCCAGAGTTTGTAACGGCGCATACTTTGCGGCATTGTTTTGCGACGCACTTATTGCAAGCTGGCACAGATTTGGTCACTATACAAAAATTAATGGGGCATAAATATTTAAAGACAACTGCCCGTTATATCCACTTGGATAATCTACATTTCCAAAAGATAGAGAATCCAGCAGACCGCATCCAAGCATGGGAAAAGATTACCGCCTCGGTGAAATCTTCCGCAAGTACGGACCCGAGTTCATCGCCACATACCGCCCCCATCCTACCGTATGCCGTGCCATCAATGACATCGGTAAATGCAGAACCGAACGTCTAGGTGGGTTGCGAGTATTGTGCAAAGATTGCGGTTGCGTGCATGTGGTATATGCCTCGTGCAGCAACCGCAATTGTCCTATCTGTCCTGCGCTTAAGAA
>ENA-ORXT01001503-ORXT01001503.1-marine-metagenome-genome-assembly--contig:-NODE-1503-length-31080-cov-8.418637_pt1 | contig 31080 bp, 15 predicted proteins | sample MGYA00237868_ERZ511482 | MGnify/ENA metagenome assembly ERZ511482 | reverse complement strand
TTGAAGAAAAATAAAACAGCGATTAACAGAATATTAGATTTTGGCAAAATTGCCGCTTAAATATTACCGCACTATTGATTAGAAGATATTGTAGAAAGAGGAATCAGTTGTAAGAATAGTAAAATTTCAAAAATAATGGAAGAATTTCAGAAAAGATATTTGGATTTTGAATGAAATTACAAAGATTAAAAACAATAATTACAAGCTAAGAAAACTACGATTAATTAACCATTAAAATCTATTTGTAAAAAATGGAAGCAACTAACGTGAGTCAGAATCTTAAAAACAAAATAGAAGCATCTCATACGAGCATAGAGACCTTACTTAAAAGCCAGAAATATTTTATTGACTATTTTCAAAGAGAATATAGCTGGCAGGAAAAACATATAAAATCCTTAGTAGAGGATTTGACGAATACCTTCTTAAAGTCTTACAAAGAGACAGATGAACGTAAGGCAGTTGCAAACTATCAGACCTATTATTTAGGTCCAGTCGTTTTTAGTGTAAATACCGAATCCAGCAAAAAATCTATTATTGATGGACAACAAAGAATCACTTCTATTACTTTATTCCTTATTTATCTAAATCATCTTCAAAAAGATAAACCCAATAATGTGAGTATTGATGAATTAATTTTCTCTGAGAAATATGGAGAGAAGTCTTTTAACATGACAGATGAATCTAGAGAAGCTTGTTTGAAAGGATTGTACGAGGAAGGTGAGTATGACCCTTTAGAAACAGATGATGAAACCGTAAAAAATATGGTCGAGAGATATAATGATATAGATGAAGTCTTTCCTGAAGAATTACTTGGAGAAGCCCTACCCTATTTTATTGACTGGTTTAAAGATAATGTAGTCATAGTTGAAATTCTAGCCTATTCAGATGAAAATGCTTACACCATATTTGAAACCATGAATGATAGAGGGCTTAATCTGACACCTACAGAAATGCTCAAAGGATTTGTATTGTCAAAAATAACTGATTCGAAGCAGAGAACAGAAATTAATGACTTGTGGAAAAAGGAGATGCAGAAGTTATCCTTGAAAGATAAAAATGCTGATATTGGATTTTTTCAATCGTGGTTTAGAGGTAAATACGCATTAAGTATGAGGCCGGGGAAAGCAGGTTCAGGGAATAAAGATTTTGAAAAGATAAGTTCTCGTTTTCATAATTGGTTTAAGGAAAATCATATTAAGTTATTCGAATTAGAAACATCAAATGACTTTTATATTTACTTTAAAAATAATTTTCCTTTTTTCGTAAAATGGTATATTAAATTATGGGATGGACAAGTTGAATATAAGGCAAACATGCCTCATCTGTTTTATATAAATAACTGGGGGATTGCAGAATCGCTTCAAGACCCATTACTACTAGCTCCTATTAATTATGGAGATAGCGAGGAGATTGCTTCCAAAAAACTGGATTTCGTAGCAAGGTATATTGAAACATTTACGGTGCGAAGAGCGGTTAACTACAAGAAGTTCGGTCAGACTTCAATTAAATACACCATGTTCAATTTGATGAAAAAAATAAGGAATAAAGAATTGGATGAGCTGGGACAAATCCTGATAGAAGAGACAAATAGTATTGAGCAAGATTGGGAAGCTATTGGGAATTTTAGATTACATGGACAAAATAAAAAGTTTGTTAAGCATTTACTATCAAGAATATCAAGTGCAGTAGATAAATATATCGGAATAGATTCTACTTATGTAAAGTATAGATTTCCTGATGGAAAGCAGTTTGAAATTGAACACATTTGGGCAAATAATTTTGCAAAACATAAAGATGAATTCGAACAAGAAGGGGAGTTTCACTATTGGAGAAATTTAATTGGCGCATTACTCCTTCTCCCCAATGGAACTAACCAATCTTTTGGGAGCGACAACTATCAAGATAAATTAAAACACTACTTAAAACAAAACACCTTCGCTCAGACGCTGCACCAATCTTACTACGAAAAAAATCCTAATTTTTTAAAGTCAGAAGTAATTCAGAAATTAGATTTTAAGCCTCATGCTGAATTTAACAAGGCCGATATCGAAAGTAGAAATGGGCTGGTGAAGAGGATTTGTGAAGAGATCTGGGATACGGGTTTTTATGCGTAAAAAAATACTCTTCTTTTTGAGCCTTCGTTTGTACCGAATGGTACGGATGAAGATTTTGCGCGAGGAGCGTTTGACGGATATGATATTGCGGGATGGGTAAAAAGAGGCTATTCAGTCATCAATAAAATAACCAGAGAAAATATTAAAGAGAAAACTGACCATAAATAATTTCGTTCACGCTTTAACTACTAGTCATGGCAGTTTTAAAAATTGGAAACCAAACCATTTCTCCAACTGATATAAAATGGATAAAAAATATTGATAACAAAAATGGGAATGCCTATCTTGATGTAAATAGGGAATTTGATTTACATCATAGATATGCAATAAGTTTAGACAAGATTCCATATGGTGACATAGTTATTCTATACCAGCACATTGATAATCAACCCTGTTTTACTCATCTTATTACTCCTCAAAAAGGTAGCGCAAATAAAATAGAAGATAATGAAAAGCATCCTTATGTTAGAAGGGTAATTAACATTGCTGTTATTAAAAAAGAAAATGCCGTTGGTAGAAAAACAAGATCTTGGAGTAATTTTGATTTTACGGAAATTGGTCAGGCTGGAGTAAAAGAACTTAAAACAGTAACAGCTCTAAAAGACCTTGCATTATTTCAAAATGAAACATGGAAATTATTTTCTCCTTTTTTTCTTCAAGAAGACATTCATCCCTTCTCCCAAAACATTCAACGAGCAGTCTCAAAATATAAAGAACGATTAGAAACTTCTGATTGGATAGCTGCCGAATCTTATAAATTTGAATTTGCTAACTATGTTTATAGTAAGGTTGACTGGAAAAATCAAAGCGATGAAGAAATTTTAACAATTCTTGAAAATTCTCAAAAGATAAAATACTCAGGCACCCAATCCTGGAAAGGAGTTCAGTTTATGCTAGTAAGTGGAAGGAGGAAGCCTGGCGAAATCATTAATTTAGAAAGTGTAACTAATCTAAGACGAATACAGAATCAACGTGCAGATACTCTAAATTGGGAGAACCGAATCTCTAGTTACACAGGCTTGTCAAACTGGATTGCCACCTTATATCCAGAAAAATATTACCCTATTCCATTAATAGGACTTGATACAACTATTTCACATCTATTTGATACAGGGATTGAAAAGGTTCCGAAATCTGGTATGGAATATATTATTTATTGTCAACCATTTTTCCAGGAGACAGAACTAATCCTAAAACAATATCTATTTGAAGAATTATATATAGAAAAATGTAATCAATTTTTTATTGACCATCCAGAACTGAATGTGTTACCGAAAAAAGAATTAACCAAAATTGATTGGGTTTGGATCGTACAAGATTTTCATTTGTTTGTATTGAGGAATATTATTAACAAAGATGAAACAAAAGGAAAAGACGTAATAGTTCAGGATGAGAACGAACCTATAACTGTTGAAGGGGAATCGAGTTTAGCAACTCATATGAGAAAAGAAAGAGATTATAAATTTATAAAAGAAATAAAAAGGAAAGCGTTACTAAAAAATAAGATGTTGAATTGTGAAGTTTGTGGATTTTCCTTTCTAGAATTTTATGGCGAAATAGGAATAGGGTTTATAGAAGCTCATCATAAAAACCCTTTAAGTGAACAAGAGGGCGCTGTTGAAACTAAGGCTTCTGATATAGCATTGGTTTGTAGCAATTGTCATCGGATGTTGCATAAAGGAAATCCTGTTTATTCAATTGATGAGCTTAAAGCTAAAATTAAATAAGATTGGGGCTGGCCGTAATTATTGAAATCTATTGAATCAATCTTTTGATCCTAAATAAAAATAGAGGTTTTACTATCATCTTCATTAACTCACAAATAAAAGATTCAACATGTTTTAAAAGACATTAATTCTACACTAATAGCCAAACCCGTGTTTTCTGTAATGAAATATAAATCACTTTTTGGAAGTTTAAGAAAGTGATTGGTACGTAATACCGGTTACCAAAAAATAGTACTTTCTCGCTAGACGCCAAAAGCTATAATAGGAATTTTTATCTCAAAATTGGTTTTATTCTCTAACTCCATAGTAATATCCAAACCTATTTTGTATTTTTTTGACATTTTTTCCTACCTTTATATGAATGTCACATCCTCTCTATTTTTTAATATTTTCCATGGTGTTGATTTTAATCACCCTTGATCTTTCTGCCCAGGCTTGCGGAAAAGTCACCTACGGGGCTGAAGATGGCATATCCCTGCCATATTATGGAACTTTTCTAGATTCAAAAGGAGGACTTTGGGTTGGATCAAGAGGTGGAGGCGTAAATTATTTTAAGGGAAAATCCTGGAAAAACTTCACGACGGAAGATGGCCTCTTATTTAGTTGGAGCAATGTTATTTGTGAAGATCGTGAAGGCGGAATTTGGATAATTCATCCTACTTCTAAAGGAGCTACCAGATACATAAATGGTGAATTTCATCAGTATGCTTTCTTAGCCTCGGAACGGGATACCTTATTAGATGGACAAAAAATATTTCCAACTATATATGCTGAGAGTCCTCGACTTTTCATCGATAAAGAAACGCAAAAAATAAAGGTTTGGGGGATTGATAGCACACAACAGATTTCGATATATACATTTGATTTTAAGAAAAAATCATTTAGTAAAATTGGAGAACCATTTTGGGACCAACAGGTGTTAAAAAAGTACTTTTCCCTGTTAAAGAATGAAAAAATAAAGGGATTAACATATTGGAAAAAAGAAAAGAGTATTTGGATTTATGAAGCGAATAAGAGTGAAATTGTTTTTGTAAGTAAAAATGGAGAAACAGAAAGGTTTGAATTTAATCAAATTTACAGTTATACGACTCAACTCATTTCAGAAAACAAATCTGATTATCCTCTCTATAGAAGGTCGAAAGGCAAATGCCTAGCTTATAGAAATCGAAATTGGGAAGAAATTGAACCACCTAAATTAACTAGATATGGAACCAGCCTTGATAATATTGATTTAAATTTCCACTCCTTCCATCACGGTCAGAGTCATTTTTTAACAGAAATGTTTTATACAGTTTGGAAAGTTAATGATCCTGAATTTCAGAACTTCTTCATTTTAGCAGAACATGATCTCTATTCACATAAAATAATTCAAACCACCCTTTTTAAGGAAATCCCAAGTCGACTAGAGGGAGTAACCTCCTTTGTTAAAGATAGAGCAGGCACTTATTGGTACACAAATAAACAAGAAGTAATTAGACTATTTCCGAACCAATTAATATTACCTATTGATCGACAAGGATTGCCTTCGGATACTTGGGGCATTGCTGGGGGATACGGTGATCAATTATGGTTTTCAAGTTTCTCTCTTTCTTCTTCTAACATAGGATTACGTTCCTTTGATGGCTTAAAATTAAATCTCCCTAAAACTAATTTTCGTCCTTTTTATAGATTCAATGATACAGGTGTTAGAGACGATCAAGGGTATAACTATTTTACAAGCTCAACCAACCGTATACCTCAAGTCCCTGATTTTGGAATTCTAAAATTCAATCAAAAAGGAGCCTACGATATTTTATGTCCTGGAGTACAAGGTTTCTATTTGGGTTGGGACCGTAAGGATAATCTATTGTTTGGAACTCACAACAAAGGATTATGGAAGTTACCAAAAGGAAAAAAAGGGATTAATCAAGGCGACTGGAAAAAAATAGACTCAAAAAAAGGTCTGAAACTAAAAAACGTAGTAACGACTTTAGAAGATCGAAAGGGCCGCTATTGGATGGGAAGAGGAAGTCAGGGGCTAGCAGTTTATTTACCAGATCAGGATACTGTTTTCAACTGGGTAAAAGAACAGAATCTTGAAAATATCGGAGTACAAAGTATGACCGAAGACCATAATGGAAACCTCTGGTTTGGTACAGAAAATGGATTATATTTTTATGAAAACAAGCATAAAATAACATCAGACTTTGATATCCATGATCATAATATGGAGATGGTTGCTACCGACTACTTAGGAGAATCTTTAGTACAGGTTTGTAAAATCTATGATGAACATAGGCTAATTGTCGGTAATAAAAAAGGATTCTTTCTCATAGACCTGGATGAATGGTATAGGGAGCCACAACAACTCCTGATCTATCAATTCAACGCTAAAAATGGAAACACAATTGGCGAAATCAACCAGAATGGTGTTTATATTGATCACAATAAAGACATCTGGTTAACTGGAAATAAAGGAGTAATGAGATTTGATCCTGACCTATTACCGAGAGATAGTTTTCCACCCGAGGTCAGTTTGGATAGTATAGTTGTCGGTAAAAATAACTATACCAGATTTGATAAAAAAATTAGACTCCGTGCAACGGAGCGGACGGTAAAAATAAATTTTAGTCACACTCCCAATCTTTTGTTCTACGATAATATTAAATTCAGATATCGACTTACAGGAGATAAAGAATGGTCTACCCTAACCGACCAGACCGCTATCGAATATCAGAACCTATCTGCTGGTAATTATACCTTCGAGGTATTAGCCGAAAAAAATGGACTACAATCTAATCCTCAAAAGCTTACGTTCCACATTTCACAGGTCTTGTGGCGAAAACCACTGTTTTGGATCACAATTTTCGGATTGTTTCTCGCAGGGGGTGTATATTATCGAAAAAAAGAAAAAGAAACACATGAGCAAGAAATCCTTATCGAAAGAAAAAATGTCCAGATGGCTAATCTGAAAAAGGAAAAAGAGAAACTTCAAGTACAAGCAATTGTCAACCAACTAAATCCCCATTTTATCAATAATGCCCTGCAATGGTTACAGGTTCGATTAGACGACAACGATGATCAAGAAGCCGTAAGTGTCGTTGGTAAGCTCTCAGAAAATATCAGTACTGTATTTAAAAACAGTCGAGAAAATAAAGCCTACCATAGTTTGTTCACCGAAATGATGATGGCACAGAATTATCTGTTTATTCAAAAACGTAGATTTAAAGATAAGTTGGAATACAAGCTACCTGATTTCGAATATCTAAAAGCATACGAAGATATTAATATTCCTTTATTGATGATTCAAATACACGTCGAAAATGCTGTGGAACATGGTATTAGGAATAAAAATGAAGGAGGATTTGTAAAAATATCCATCGAGGCGGAACCCAAAATAATCATTATCAAAATTGAGGATGATGGGGTTGGTAGAAAAGTGGCGGAAGAAATAGGTTCAAAAGGAACCCAGAATGGAGTTAAGATGCTCAAAGAATTAGAAACTATTTTTAATAAACAAAATGAACTTTCGATCAGCCAAACCTTTGAAGACGATATTTTTACAGATAAACATGGAGAAAAATATGGTACTAGAATGATTATCCGTTTACCCCGAACATTTAACTACAACTTATGAAGACCTTTAGACTACGCTGTGTTGTATTAGAAGATGAAGATGATATTCGTCTTTGGATGGTAGAAAAATTAAATGAATATCCCGAGTTAGACATTGTCGGTGAAGCAACTAATATTGATGATGCCTACCGGCTGATAGCCACGACTAAGCCAGAGGTGGCATTTATGGATGTTCAGCTGATTGGCGGTGATGCTTTCACCTTATTATCCAGACTTCGAACCAATGGCTTACCGATTCCATATATCGTTATGGCTACCGGATATCCAGAATATGTGATGACGGCCCTCAATGACTATCGGCAGTATGTAGTGCAATATTTAACGAAACCATTTGTTGAAAACTATAAGCGTAAATTTAGAAAAGCAATTGATGCACTGATGGCGGCAACAATGAACGATTCTCTAGGACAAGAAAAAGGAGGAATCGAAATGGAGGTTCCCAAAAAAGAACCAGATCATATTTTTTTACAAAACAGAGGCAGTCTACTACGACTCGATTTTGAAGAGATGGCTTATCTCGAAGCAGCAGGAAAAGGAGAGTCTATTGTCGTGTTAGATAAGATAACGCATACCGTTGATTTGACCTTAGCTAAGTTCATGAATCTTCTACCGGATAATTTCCATAAGATTAGTCGATCAAACGTCGTTAATTCGAAACGTGTCCTCTCGATCAATCGAGGAGAAAGAACCTTGATGGTTATCAGAGCACCTAAGAATAAAGAGTTGGGAATAAGTGATCATTATTACAATGATCTACTCAATAAACTACCGCTAGCTAAAGATAAATTACTCGATAAATCAACTGAGCAAAAAGCAAAAACCAATTTGTTTGACCCAGCCGACTCTAAGAAAAAACAGACCAGTAAACAGTCAGATAAAGTGACCCTAATAAAAGGAAAAAAAAGAGAAGTAATAAGCTCGAACAAATCAAAAAAACAGGGAATTGTTAAGATAAATAGTTTAAATAAACTAGGTAATGATAGATGCAGTCCGGTAACTGTTTTATCCATAAGTATCCAAGCTATATTAAATAAAAAAGCAACAAATGCTACTGCTGGCATCAAAAAAGAAATTACCAATTGCTTTAACCATTTTGATTTCATTCTCAATAATCATAACCTAAAGAAATACAAGATTACCGCTGATTCTTATCTCTGCCTAGCGATCTCCGGTAGTGAACCTATAAACCACCCAAAAGAGGTAATAAAAGCAGCCTTAGAAATTCAACAATGGATGCTTGATCATAAAACGGAGGATAAACCAACAAAACAACCAGTTATTGAACTAAAGATAGGTATCCATTCCGGAGGCGTAATCCTTGATAAGAATGAAAACAAAAAGTCGAAAAATAAAAAATATGACGCGCTCATCAACTTAGCTCATTCAGTTAAGCAACTTGGACCTCCAGATGCCATAAATATCTCTTCTTCAACCTGGGGATTAATCCGTAAAGAATTCAATTGCCGTTTTATAGATAGTATTGAAACAATAGACGGACAAGAATTGGAAGTGTATACAGTAAAAAAATAGAAACAATACTACAACATTTTTCTGTGGTAAAACCATCTTCGGTCAATGGACTAAAGGTGGTTTTTGTTTTGATGCAATTCTGTTAAAAATTTCGTGGGTAAAAACAGGGCTTTCGTAGGTAAAAAGTAGGGAGTTATGGGGAATGCTTGTTTTGATTTCACATTATATTGTTTCTTTATGTTAGGTTTCAAAATTCACCCCATGGAACCAAATGAGATATTAAGGTCGTATGGTAAGATATGACCTTAATTTTGGTCATTGATTTACCAAGAAAACAAGGTTTTTACTCTGGGTTTTAGCGAAAAACTTAGTGTTTTTACATTAGACAAAATTTGTATGTTTGATTTTAGATTAAAGCCCCATATTTCTCCTTAGAAAACCATAATAGCTATATGAATTAGATTTTATAACCACAACACTCAATCCAGCATGAAAAATTCAACCATCCTTTCTATCTTTTTTTCCCTTTCCTTTTTTCTTTTCATGGGCTTCACAAGCCCAACTCCTAATAACCTTTCCAAGTCAAAAAACTCACTTAAGGTTACCGTAAATAGTTCAAGCGGTACGGCTCAAAAAGGCGTGAGAGTGGTAGCCGAAGTATGTGGAGGCATCTCTTGTATTGGACAGACCAAAGCCGTTTATACGGACAAAAATGGTGTTGTTACCATCACCTTTTCTGAAGGGTGTAAGGTATGTGATATTTATTTGGATGGGAAGTCCAACAAAGGGAGTTATAAGGATGGTGGGAGGTATGTTTTGGTGAGGTAGATGGGGTCTCAACCAAACAGCCTTTGAAATCATTAAAACGGCGATAAATCGCCCTATAACATTCGATTCTAACAACCAATATTTATATAGAATAAACGTAGGAGTTAGTACTTCTTTTTAAGCTGAGAGATTGGCTTGATTGAATGATACTGGGTTTAGTTTTATCTGCCTTGGGAGATGATATGATTATCTATCCTCTTACTTTTTTTAACACTCAAAACGAATATGATGCAAAAAATTAAGTACTTCCTTTTCTTCATTATTTTACTAACTTGCACCTTTGATGTTTTTTCTCAGCAACGGTGTGCATTCCTACCTGAATATTTAAACTGTCCTGCCGAAATCCTAAAATGTTATGATGAAACCTGCACGGCTCTTCCTTCAAATCCTCTTTGTGGAAAATTGCGATTTCCTATCACAGTCTATGCTTCTAACAGTACTGACTTTAGTACTTTTTCTACTGTTACATTAGTAGAATTAAATAATGCTTTTAATGGAGCGAACATTGAATTTTTTATTAATCAAGAATTACCAATCAACCCACAATTATCAAATTTTGCTCAAAACTGTGGAACTCAATCTGACTGGAATTTAATTGACCCAAATATTGGAACAATCCAAGTTTACATTGTTAATAATATCTGTGATGAAGACGTTGTAAGTCCTAGTGTCCTTAATGGAATTGTTAATTATATTGGTGGTAATTGTGTTATTCTAAGAGGAGATATAATAGGAACAGGGAATACTACTACAATTCACGAATTTGGCCATGTATTTGGTCTTTTTCATACTCATACAGCTTCAATTGGTACTGATTTTCCAGATTTTCCAGATTTTTGTATTGAAGACGGGGGTTACGTAGGTACAGGTGGCGTTTTTGATAATTTAACCTCAGATGGAATTTTAGATACTGATATTTCAATTTATATAGGTAATCACAATTCTGATTTTCCATGTCCAATTCCGCCCAATACACAGCCTTCTTGTGATTTTGTAGATATTGTACCAACACCAGGAGGAAATGGTTATCATGATGACTTTGAGGTGTTCAATGACCCAGGAGGTTGCTATTCTTCAATTTACCAAGGATTAGACCTTGATACTTGGACTCAGATGACGCAAAATTATATGAGTTATTTTGATTGCACAGAAACTTTTAGCCTCTGTCAACTCAAAAAAATGAATGATGTTGCAAGTAATTGTAAAATCACTGAATTAACTGGCGGAATATTTGAAGTTCAATTATTAAATCAATATTGTTCTTCAACAGATGGTTTATACAGAACCGAATTTATATTTAATGATGTAAATGATAATGGATCATATACAATCAGAAGATGTAATGGTACTACTTTTATACCATTACTAGAAAATTTTGAATATACACTTAGTCAATTACTTGGCGATCCGCTTTGTATAGAACTTTTCAAAGATGGTAGTTCCTGTTCACAAGAAATTATTATTCCTTCTATTAGCGAAGAATGTGGACTTGTTGAAAAAATAGAAATTTATGGTCCATCAGGCTGTATAGAATATAATAACAATAACGATTTTGAAATAACATGGAGACAAGGAACAACTACAAATAATACAGTTACTATTGAGTTATGTCCAAGTTGTGACTTATCGGTTGATTGTGTTGTCATTGCTGCACAAATAACCGATAATGGCTCGTTTCCAATAGATAGCAATAGTAGTCCAATAAATTCGCTCAGTGGTATATACAACGTTAAGATTTATGATCCAGTAAATACCTCTAATAAAGACTGCGGCTCACAGATTGCTTTCTTGCCAAATTGTTCATCAGATGATGTTAACGGAATATCAATCGGTGATCAATTTGCCTACTGCCAAGGAGACATTGCTAACACGATCACCTACAACAATGACGACATCGTCTTCGAAATATGCTCCTGCACGAATGACAACTGTCAAGTTATCGCAAATCCAATCCCCGCTGGCACCCCCTTTACCTGGACATTTGGTCAACTTGCAGATGGTAGCTTTGTTGATCCTGGTTGCTATTTTGTAAAATTTTATGAAGTAAATGATAATAGTGAATTTGCGATTTCTAACTCTTTTTTCTTAGAAGACTGCGGAAGTACTCCTACATGTAATAACAATGGAGTCTGTGAATTCGGCGAAGGACCAGATTGTCCTGATTGTATTACCCCTTCCACTTGTAACGACCCGGCAGCTTGTAACTTTGGAGCTTCAGCACCTTGTAACTATGTTATTTGCTTGGATTGTGCTGGTGTGCCAAACGGTACAGCCTATTTTGACGATTGTAATAACTGTGTTGGTGGAACAACTGGATTATTACCTTGTGATAATACCAACACCTGTGCCCCTCCTACAAATGTTCAAGATGAACTTTTCGAAGATGATCAAGTACATATCAGCTGGGATAACTCGGAAGGAGATAGACATATAGTTTGTTTAACAAATGTTGCTACAGAAAATCAAATCTGTGAAACTACCCTTTTTTATGAACAAGGAGAGCTGTTTGACATAGAAGATTGTAGTAGCTACAACTATACCGTTCAAAGACTATGTGGGGCAGAGGAAAGTGATTTTGTCACAGGATCATTTTCTACCGGCAATTGTCTTCCATCTTGCGGAATACCAGTAATACAAGGAACTGTTGTTTGTGGTGTTGATGGAGGCTTTATTGTTCGAATCGATCTACCCTCTGGTGCATCGACAGGAGGGTATATAATTAGTGATAATTTAAATAATTTTACAGTTCTTCGTAATGGGCTTACTTCTTATCCAAGCAATTTCAATGGTGACGAAATCTATGATGTGGATGGGCCCGCTCCAAATATCACAATTTGTGAGGCAAACAATGTATCCTGTTGTTACGAGTTAGAGATTGGTCGAGCATTATTTTCAGACTGCCTCCCCTTCTGCTCACCAGCCTCCTACACCATCCCAAGCAACATCACCCTCGACTGCACCCAAACCCCCCTAGACCTAACCATCACCGGGCAAGCCTCCACCACCTGTACCACCTGCGCCGTCCCAACTTCCACCTTTGTCGAAAATACGGATGATTGCAACAACACCGGAACCGTCACCCGTGAATGGACTTACACAGATGAATGCGGTAACACCTTTAATCAAACCCAAATCATCACCATCACAGACAACCAACCGCCTACTCTAGTTGGACCAAACAACATCACGATATCCTGTGGTGTAAGTTTCACTGATTTATCAGTCACAGGAGACTATCAATCAGTTGATGATAACTGCTCAACCAATTTAATACCGACCTACACAGACGATACCAACCTTGGCGGTTGCGGCGGAACAGGAACTATTACTCGAACCTGGTCAGTAACGGATGATTGTAACAATACAACCACAGATGAACAGACCATCACCGTAGAACCTGCCGCAGGAACCTTCACTTGCCCTGCTAATATCACCGTCCTTTGCGATGGCAGCATCGCTCCAGCCGATACCGGAAACCCAGCGGCCGATGTTTGTGGAGGAAGTAATACGCCAGCTTATGTAGATAGTGGAACCTTATCAGCAGGAGGAACCATCACCCGTACCTGGTCCATGACCGATGCTTGTGGCACACCTTACAGCTGTGATCAACTGATCTCGATGGATGCTTGCATTGCAACGATAGATGATCCATGCTCCTGTTCAGATGGAATGAATTATTTATTAAACGGGCAGTACTTTTTCCATGAGGTAGTAGAGATTAAATCTGGAACTGGCGAGCAATGGGATATGACGAATACCTCAAGTGGACAAACTTATGATGGTTCAGGAAATATATTACCATTACCATTTACTGGAACAGAAACTCCAGCAGGAAGTGGCATTTATTTATATAATTTCTGGCATACCAGCGGTGTTGGTTTCTCAGCAGATTATACAGAAGTTACTTCGCTAATGATGTTGAGTGTTGGAAATACCTGTACCATTCCTGTACTCGATGTGGTTTGTCCTCCGACGAATGATTTAGGAACTTATAATTGTAATACCATTGGCAATATTCCTGCTTGCCCGACCGATGAAGCGAGTGCAGAAGCTGCTCCTTATGGAATGACAATTGATGATATGCCTTGTGGTGATATCGTTGTTCTATGTACAGATGATGAACTCGCAGATAATTGCGTAGTTGGCAATCAGACTATTACCAGAACGGTTACCATTTTAGATGACTTGAATGCTAACGGGATGTTAGACGCAGGTGAACCAACCGTTGCTTGCCTGTTTACCATCACCATTGAAGCAGATACCAACGATCCAACCATCGATACCGAGGCCATGGATATGACGGTCGAATGCGACGGCGGGGGTAATTCCGCAATGCTCAATGCTTGGCTCGTCAATCACGGCGGAGCAACAGCCAGCGATGATTGTGGAGGCGTAATTTTCTCCAATGATTTTACTACTTTATCAGATGATTGTGGCGCAACCGGTTCAGCAACGGTCACTTTTACCGCTACCGATGATTGTGGGAGAACTGCCGCAACAACCGCTACCTTTACCATCCAAGATACCACCGATCCGATGATCGACACGGAAGCCATGGATATGACCGTCGAATGTGATGGCGCAGGTAATGCCGCAATGCTCAACGCTTGGCTCGCCAACCACGCCGCCGCCACAGCCAGTGACAATTGTGGAGGCGTAATTTTCTCCAATGATTTTACTACGCTATCAGATGATTGTGGCGCAACCGGATCAGCAACGGTCACCTTCACCGCTACTGATGATTGTGGTAGAACAATCGCTACTACTGCCTCATTTACCATCGAAGATACCACCGATCCGATGATCGACAATGAAGCGATGGACATGACTGTAGAATGTGATGGCGCAGGTAACACCACAATGCTCAACGCGTGGCTTGCCAATAACGGAGGAGCAACGGCTAGTGATGATTGCGGAGGCGTAATTTTCTCTAATGACTTCACGATGCTATCGGATGATTGCGGAGCAACTGGAAATGCAATGGTAACTTTTACCGTTACCGATGATTGTGGTAGAACCTCAGCAACGACCGCTACCTTTACTATCGAAGATACCACCGATCCAATGATCGACACCGAAGCGATAGATATGACTGTACAATGTGATGGTGCTGGCAATGTTGCAGACTTGAACGCATGGCTAGTCAACAACGGCGGCGCAGCGGCAAGCGATGATTGTGGTGGCGTAACTTTCTCAAATGACTTCACGATGTTGTCAGACGATTGTGGTGCAACAGGCAGCGCAACCGTTATTTTTACTGCGACTGATGAGTGTAACAGGACGGCCACAACAACTGCCACCTTTACCATTGAAGATACTGCTGGTCCGGTTATAACTTGTCCTGCAGATCAAATGTTTGTTTGTAATACCGATCCGCTTCCGTCGGCATCGACCATATCGGAGTTTCAAGCGATTGGTGGAACAGTCTTCGATGATTGTAGCACGTTGTCTGAATTGACGATTAGTTTTATAGATAGTCCAATCAATCAGGCCATGTTGAATTTCTGTGCAGATGATCCTGCGGATCGAACACTAATCAGAACTTATACTATCACAGATATTTGTGGTAATGTCAGTACTTGTGAACAGGACTTCATTTACGAGCAAATTACAACTGGTCCGGTTATCACTTCCATCCCACCAGATCAAACGGTTGACTGTGCAGTCAATGCCATTCCTCAACCTCATTTACTAACCTTCACTACAGAATGTGCGGTGCAAGCAACAGTTACGGTGAGCGATAACAGTAATGGGACAGCTGGATGTAATGGTTCAACTTTACAGTACACTTACACTGTAACAGATGTTTGTGGTCGATCTGCGTCAGCAGTACAAACTTACACTTTTGCTAACGATGGACCTGAGTTTGTTTGCCCTGTTGATATTTGTGTGATTGAATGTCCAGCGGATGCTGATATGATTCAAGCACAGTTTGATGGCTACGCAGCTTTGGCGACGGTGATTACCAGTTGTCCAGAATCCAGTATTAGTATTGGTAATAATTTTAATCCCAATGGTTTTATTCCACAAAACTGTATGAATCCAACCGTAGCCGTCGTAGGTGCGGTCTCCTACCAGATCGTGACTTTTACCGCTTCGGATGCCTGTGGACGGAACTCAACTTGTACTGCTTTGGTGGTAATCAAAGACAGTGACGGTCCAGTCATGAATGGAAATATATCTTTCGGATTGGCTGATTGCAATGAAGGAAATTTACAACAAGGATATACAGATTGGGCAACGAGCCAATTGAATGGACTATCAGCGACCGATGAATGTGCCAATGGAGCGGTTACCTATAATTACGAACCATTAACACCTAATGAAGATTGCTCTAGCGGACTAGCCACCACGCTGGTCAGTTTTACCGCCACGGATGAATGTGGAAATGCCAGTATACAAACTGCTTTTTACCGGATCATTGACAACGGAACGGGCGAACCTTCCACAGCAACTGTTAGTGGAAATTTATTTACAGAAAATAATGAAATGGTCGCTTTAGCAAATGTTGAAGTAGAAGGTTTCTTGGATAATCAAATGATGACCAGCACGGATGGTTACTATCATTTTGATTTAGCAATGGCTCAGAATTATACGGTCGAGCCAAGTCGAAACGATGATCCATTGAACGGAATCACCACTTACGATTTGGTATTACTTGGTCAGCATTTATTGGAGTTTAATCTTCTAGATTCTCCCTATAAGATGATTGCTGCCGATGTTAACGAATCAGGAAGTATTACCGCACTGGACTTGATTCAACTCCGTCGACTGATTTTACATATCGACGTCGAGTTCAGCTCAGGGAAATCTTGGACTTTTGTGGAAGCGGCCTATGTATTTCCAAATCCGGCGAATCCATTTGCTACTACTTACCCAACTAATTACAATATCAATAATCTAAATACTAGTGAAATTGTAGATTTTATTGGGGTGAAGTTAGGAGATTTAAATGCGAGTGCAAGTCCGACTTTATTACAAGCTGGAGATACTCGATCTTCAGACGGAAGTTTGAAGATCAAGCTGGAAGATCAGTTGCTCAAAGCAGGTCAAGAATATGATCTAGTATTTAAGGCCAGTGATTTTAAGGACGTAGCAGGATTCCAATTTACTTTAGATTTTGCCAATGATTATTTGGAAGTGGTAGATTACAAAAGCAGTGAACTAAGAAATATGTCCACTGATAATTTTGGGTTTACCAAAACCAACGAAGGAAAGATTACAGTTAGTTGGAACGAGAACCAAGCCGTAAATATGGCGGACGACGCTACCCTATTTCAGATTCGCTTTACCGCTTTAGAAACGGTTCAGTTGAGTGAAATATTAGCAATCAATTCTTCGATAACGGCGAACGAAGTCTACCAAGGAGATTTACTTAAAGAAGTGATCCTAGACTTTGGAACAACGAGTGCTAACACCAAAGATTTTGTCTTACTACAAAACCAACCGAATCCATTTAGTCAACAGACGATGATTGGATTTCAGTTGCCAGCAGCCACCGATGCGACATTGACAATTTTCGATGTAGCTGGTCGAGCAGTTTGGACGCAAACAAAGTCTTACGAAGTCGGCATGCATCAAGTGATTATCGATAAGGGTGATCTAGGAGCAACCGGTGTGTATTATTATCAATTGTCAACTGGGGAACACATGGCTAGCAGGAAGATGGTTGTGTTGAAATAGAAAGTTATTACACTGTACAATAAGAACCCTCTTCAATTTATTGGAGGGGGTTTCTTTATTGTAGTTTGTATAAAAAATAATTTCGTATATTCCTATTGTTTTATACCAATAGTATTTATTATATATTCCTAGCCTAAGAAAACTTCTAAATGATCTTTGCGATTCTTGGGCTTTGACTGTAATTATTCAAAAAAATCTTTAATAAAGAAATAGCCATATCTAACCAAGTGTAGATCGTAAAATCTATTCATCAAGACCGTCCTTTTAGGGACCTTCCCATGATCTAGAGTCCATTTTCTACGAATCCAACAGTAATATCTTTTGTTTTTCTTTTGAAACATATCGAAAATACTGAACTGCTATTTGCTCTTGTTCACTTAATCCAGAAAGGTCTCTACCGTCATAGAGCGCTCTATCTGCATAATCCATATTAGTCTCCTTTAAGGATGCTATCAGATGTTTCCTATCAATATATTTTTCGATTCTCTCAAAATTTTCATACTTAATTTCAGTATATGTTTTTTTCTTAGTTAACAACGCGTACGTAGGATTGATCAATGTTTTTAAAAAAGTATAGACATTACTCATGTCTTGTTTTAAATATTTTAGAATTTCATTTTTCAAATGCCTCAGTTTATTATTTTGCTCAAAATATCCAAAGACAACAATATTTTTTCCATCTTGAGCATTATTAAAAAATTGAATAATATCTGTTAATAAAATTTTATCAATAAAATCGTTTTCAATTTTATTTATTTCTTTTTCAAAAACAGATGTCCCTTCGCTTGTTTTTAATAAACGTCTTGTATGCCTAATAAAATCAGCAACATAATAAATATTCTCATTGTGTCGCATGATAAAATTTAAAGTGTCATTAACATCATCTCCTGTTTCAAATTCTTTTAGAACCTTTATTGGAAATCTTATATTATTCTGGAGTAAAACATTGTCTAGTCCTTGACCTGACAAAAAATGTTTCTCAGTCGCTAGCAACTTTACTACATTCTTTTTTCCGTTATTAGTCAAATGATTAATATTAAGTAGTAATCTTCTCAAAATATTATCAGAAGAATATCGACACAATTCTTGGATGTCTTCTTTAATATTACTGTATTCTTTTTCGATATTAATTTTACTTAAAATTTGTTTAAAGTCTTTATCTGTTATTTGAGTCGTATCTAATTTAAATTCTAGGTAACGATAAAAATAATCTCGAACGCCTAATCTTTGGTCTTGAAAGTGAAGTTTGTAATCCTCTGGATCTCTAAGAACATTCCTGTGAAACAAATCATTAAGAGGAAACAGGAATTCCAATGCTATTATGCTTACACTATCAATAAGCCCATATTCTTCCAACTTTTCAATATAACTAGTAGCCTGTTTATTACTCGACCTACCTTTATTCGGACTAGTATTAGCGTATGATGGTTTTGAAAATAAAATAAAATTATCTTCTAAAATTAAATCAAAAACTTGTGGTAAAAAAATTCTAATTGTTTCAATAAAGAATAAATCTAAAACATTAACTTCATCTCTAAGACAAGCTTCAACAAATGAAATAGAATTGATCAATCTTTTAGAGTCTCTTGGTGTTTTCACCACTAAATCATGTAATGGTCCATAGCTTTCTAAAAATTCACCTATATTATCTTTATTTCCTTCAAAGTAAGCTCCTAATTTTTTTCTTTCTATCCAATCCTCCAATAAGTCCAAAGTATATTGAAATCTCTCACCCTCACTAGTTCTAGGTATTCTTAATGGCAACTGAATTATTTTTTCGATAAAACGTAACCCATCCGATTGATTGTTGCCATAAACCTCACTTAATGATTTAGCAACCATTTCTTCATCGAAAGCGAGAACGTAAATTAGGTTATTAAAATCTACCGTTAGTTTTAAAATTTTAAATATTTGCTGGATTTCCGAATTATCTAGGCGATCAATATCATCAATAAAGATAATTAATGGATTAGCTAGCTCACCTAAGATTTTATTGATTTCATCTTTTTTCCCCTCTAAGGTTTTTTCTTTCCTTAAAAACTTACCTGCAGCTTCGGTAATATTCTTAGCAGCATCGTTGAAAAAAATATACTTGGAATAATCTTCTAAAACATCTCCCAATCTCTTCAATTTACTAGTTAATTTTTTATCACTTTGTATCCCTTCCAAAATCTTTAAAAACAATTCATGAATAATTATTTCTTCGCTCTTGAATCTCCAAGGGTTAAAGTAAGTAGTAAAATATCCATCTTTATCAAGCTGCTCTCGGAACAAGTTGATTAAGCTTGTTTTTCCTGTACCCCATTTCCCATAGAGCCCAACTGTAAAGGAACTCAAAGTATTAATGGCTTTGATTTCTTCCACTACAGCACGGACAAATCTTCCTCTGTTCAACTTGTCTTTCTCACTGTTATTGATTGGCGAATCTTGAAACATACTACTGATTTTATTAAAAATAAGTGTTCTAAGTGTCATTTATTACTCTACTGTAATTATATTAACTCCTATTTTAGGAAAAGCTTTCAAAATTTGATCTGCCGAGTCAAAATTATTTTCAAAAACAAGGGCATATACCAAAGTCCTTATTGCTTTATTTGCATTCAATGAGGATGTTGGAAGATGTAACATTAGTTGTCTGATATAATTTGCTTTTATCTGTTTTTTAGCTTTTAACTCATCAAACATGAAATGAATAAGTTGGATGAGATGCTTTTCAGAATAATTTAGATTGTTTAGTACAGGAAGGATATAATCAAAACATCCATAGTTAATATAGGTACCAATTATTCTTTCAGTAAAATAATCTTCCATTAGGTCTTTAGTGAGGGATTGTAATTCTTGTGAATAATAAAACAATACCTGCCTTATCAATTCTTGATCTGTTACCTTATCAATGTTGTAAAATAGCTTGGACAGAGGTTTCATTCTAACTATTTGACTTTTTATTTTGGTGCAGGTTTTGAATACGTCTCGAAAATCGCTCTGATAATCGCTAAACTTAGCTAGTAATTCATCCTTTAAATCTTCTTGCTCAATACTACTAAAGTATTTCTCAAACAGACTTTCATCATGATAAGATTCCTTAGCCAAATTACTATAAGCATAATCTGAAAATTCTAAATACCGTTCAATAACATCATCGATTAAGTCAAATTCCCCTTCTTTATGTAGGAGGAGGAGGGCCGATTCCATATGCCTTATCTTATTCTCTTCACTTCCTAACTGCGACAAACAGAGCTCTGTTTGATCAAATTTATTTCCAATTAATAAACACGATAAAAGTAATTGATAAGCTCGGTCTTTTTCTTCAGATACTGTAATTATTCCTATCAGATTCATTACTAAAGGCAGGTCGTTGTTCTCAACTAGGATTGGGATGATTGCTTTTATAGACTTTATTTTATGACTTTCATTTAAATGAGTATTTACTAGTTTTTCTATAATTATGTGTTTTTTTAACCTTGCAGATTCTATAACTGTCGTATTTATCCGATACTCATCGAATTGAAAAGGGGTTTCTTTTATTAATAACATCAGTTCTTCAAAGTTCTCATTATTTAGAAGTAATAATATTTTTTCATCTATAGGTACGTTATCTTCAATTTCATCTTTTTGGACCTGTTTGGGTAAAGTGAAAATTCCATCTTTAGAACGATGTTCATCTTCAAGCTCTTCTAGAGCGGATCGTCTAAAATAATCTGATGAAACCTTTGAACAAATATTTTTACAAATTAAGTAGCAACTATTAAGTCTCGAAGTAAGTTCTTTTTTTTCAAGCGATATATCAGGTGAGTATTTAAGTGCATCTAAAAACTGTTTCCTTGCGGTCATAGATTCATATCTATAATAGCGACTTATAAATTCTTTCAAGATCTTAGATTCATTTACTTGACTAGTATCATCAAGCAATTCTAATAGATTAAGTCCTTGCCCCTTGTACTTCTTCGACTTAGAAACATCATATTTATTAAAATCTAGAATTTGTGAGATTGCAAGCAGTTTAAAATAACTATTACCAAGAAAATATAATAATTTTTCAAAACTAAGATAGTCCTTTGATGACAAATAGTCTTCCGCAACAACAGTCGCAAGTTTTTCTAAAACCTCTGCACTTGGGCCTATATTTACCGTGAATTTTATTAATTCATCAACTGGAATTTGCTTGTCAGTTTTTTGATACAAAAATAGAAATGCTCGTCCACCAGCATTATTTTCTAAATTTGCTGCATCAAATGCTAATTGTAATTCTCCAATTTCATACAATTGCTTAGAAATAACATCTAAAACATTACATCTATGATTTAGCATTCTTTTCAATTCCCTATTACATGATTCGAACTTATCACTTGTCATTGGGTGAAGATGAAATTCTTTATCAGTTTGAATAATCCAATCCAAGATCAATTTGGCTTGATATTTCTTCACAATTTTTAATTGACTATATTCTAAAGAACCATACTTTTCATTTACTAAATCCTCAAGTTCGACTTGATTTGAGTGAAAAGACAACATTTCTAGTGCACGATCTAATAATCCAGCCTTTATGAGATCTTTCATTATCCATCCAATAGCTGTAGCTTGGTTATTATAATGGTTTCCTCGCATTTCTAGGATAAATTTTTCAGCTAGCTCAAAATTTCCATTACGATTTAACGCAAGAATTATCCTTTCCAGAGCCAAATTTCGTTCGCGGTCATTGAATTCATTTAAAATTTCAATTGGGATTTCCATATTATTATTACATATAGCAAATTCTCTAGCTGCATAAAATAACATATGGTCTTTATCTTCTAAATCTAATTGTGAAGCTAATTTTATTATATATTCAACTACACTCAGAGGGTTTTCAAGTTTATTCTTTTTAATTAATAGAATAGAAAATTCAACAATTATATTTATCTTATCCCTTGGAGATTCCTCAATAAGTTTTTCATACTCAATATTAGCATCATTCAATAACAGTAAAAATATTTCATTCACTCTTGGGTTATTTTCTGCAATAAGCATACTTAAAATACTTGATAAATAAGTATCATAATCTTGTTGTGTAATATCATTTTGAAGATCAGTAAAATTAATGCTCTCTTCTAAATGGTTAATGCGTAGCCTTTGGACTCTACTAATTAGGAGACTTTCTTTTTCCTTGTCGTTTAATTTAGGTATCAATTCTAGCGCCTGCTCAAATCGTCTAGATATGATAAAATCTTCAATTAAGGAAAGTAGAATTTTTGAGTTATTTCGATAATGACTTTCATTTGCAACAGTCCGAAGAATTTTAAATGATTCCTCCTCTTTGTCTAATGAAAATGCTAATCTAGCAAGCTCTAGCAAAACTTCATCCGAATAGTTAACAGCACTAATTTGTTCATTTATCTTAAGCACGTCAATTTCTAGATTATTTAATAATAGAAAGTATCCAAGATATTGTAAGTAAATTTGATATTGAATGTGAAGCGTTTCAGCGAGTGTCTTATTTGCTTGTTGCAAATCTATTTGACTGGAATTATATTTCCTAATTAATCTTGTGGTTTCATATCTGGAGGAAGCAGTACAAACTTTAGAGATTAGAACCATTTCTTCCTTCTTTCCAAGCAAGTTTAGTCCCATCATTGAAATACTTGCTGCTACATCCTTATAAGTCCCATCCTTTATTGAACGCATTAATAAAATGGACTCATCAATATGACCGAAAGAGCAAATTAAAACGGATTGTTTCACTAAGAATAAATGAACATCTACTTTATTAGGTAGTAATTCAGTCCATTCAGAAATAACTTTTGTCAACAATTTCAATCCATCATTAGCGACATGATTATTTTTAAAATAATCTACAAGTAATTGATTAAACTTCTGATAAAATTGAGTGAATTCACTTTTGGCAAATTCCCCCTGACTAACCTCTAGCTCAATTAAGTTCTGTTTTGTACTTTCTTGTAAAATTTCAAAAATGGATTTACATCTATTATAATTGCTACCCTTAAAATGACAAATAAATAGATTTAAAAGTGCTAGAAGTTTTACTTTAGGATTTTCATCTAGCTGAACCCAATATTCATTACATTCTTCAATAGTTTTGACCACAGAGGGTACGTTAATAATTTCGGGTTTTGCTTCAATCAGAAACAAAACTGCATTAGTTTTGGCGACTGGATATGTATTTATTGAGGTCAAATCTAATGCTTTGATTGCAGCTACTTCGAAACTTGCTTCCATAAATCTAGCGGGAAGCATAGTTTTTGCTATCAAGGTACGGTCATCACTTAGATCATTTAACTTATTATCTAGAAATAACTTTACCAAGATTGGAAGCTCAATTTCTACCTTCCCAATTATATCTTCTATTCTAAAAGCTTCCCGGATTCTAAAAATATCAATATTCGAAAATACATCAGTGCTTTGACTGAATAACTGAATTAGCAACTCTGGTGAAATACCATTAATTGACCCTAAACTTTCAATTCTATCTAAAATAGAATAAATTGAGACTAGTTTAGGGAAACCAAATTTTCTGTTTTTTTGAAAATCCAACTCTATCCAATAGAGATAAATTAGTCCTTTTATCTGAAGATAGTCATCTAAAATTTGTAATCCAGAAAGTGCTTGTTCAATAGGTTCAGTTTCACTTTCATCACGGTTTAGTACCTTTATAAAAAGTCCGCTAAGCGTTGTTTTCGAATCGGAGGAGAGTCGTTCAATGAACATTAATATTTTAGAAATCCTTAAATCAAATTCTGACGAAGCTTCTGTTTCGTTAATGTGAAGATCTAATCCTAAGCTATAGGTATTGAAAGATTGATTATAAGAGTCAAGTAAAAATTTTTGTTTGTCTATAAATCTTGCGTCATCAATAAATATATCCCAAAACACATTAGCTTTCCTTTTTGAATAAATACGTTGAGGCAAAACGACAAAACGCCTAAATATTTCATCTCCATATTTCATATATTGAATTTATTATCAGTTCTCTATTTAATCCAAAAAATCATTTTTCAAACTTTCTATTAAAAATTCATCAAATGAATCATCAACCTTTTCTAAATTAATTTGCTCCGCTTGTATAGAATTTTTTTTATTTATAAAATCCCTATAACTATTGTGGTATAATCGATACGCAGTTACTTCTTGATCTTTATATTTTCTTCTCTCTGAATACAAAAACTCTAACCATTCCTCGATAGATAATCCAATAAGCTTAGGGGCTATCAATTCTGAATTATTAAAATTTCTAAATTCAATTATTTCCTTTATAGAAATTGGATGATTTACCACAGTAATTGTTGCTAATATTGGCAACCTATATTCCATCCAACCTTCCCTCATTTTCATTCTTTCCCAATGGTCTTCATAATAATTTTCAAGTCCAACGGGTAGGCTCCTTATATCCAAATCTTTATAATCCCCGCTAGCAATTTCTTCAACGACTAGTTTTAGATACATAAAATTTCCTTGACTCTTCTCTGATAAGACATGCACAAAGACATCTTTATTAAGGTCCATTTTATCTATGAATTCTTTTAGACGACTATCAGATAATTTTCCTCTCAAATAGTCCTGAATATCCTTCAAGTTTTGTAGGCTGTCTTGTTCTATGTTAATAAATTTACTTGGAGATTCTATGCGTAAATTTGTACCTCGCCTGGTAGTTACTACGACAAATACCTTTTCAGGTAAATGCAAAGGAAGATTTAAAATATTTCCAACCTCATTTCTACCAATATCTAATTCATCTAATGCATCAATAACAATTAGAACTTGTTCTGAGGGTGACAGCTTACCTACTATTTCATGTAATAGTTTCACTAAAAAAGAAACTTCTAGTTGAGAATCAGATGGTAATTTTTCATAGGGAAGGTTATACAATAGAATAAGTTGAGAACATATATTTTTGTAGAAATGTAACTGCGTATTCATTGATTTCCTTTCAATAAAATGAGAAACATTTTTATATTCATTAACAATTTTTGCAGCAATAGATGACTTTCCTATCCCAGGATCTCCAGTTATAATGAAATATCCATTTTGATTTTCTTTATAAAAAGAATCAAATTGATCAAATACAAACTTTCTCCCTATAAAATTCTTGATTTTTTCTCTTATAATATTTTGTGAGAAAGCACGATACTTATCACAAATTGCTTTAATTGCACTTTCTCTGTCTTCTGTCTCTTTCATTATTTTCTTCGTTTCTTTATTAGTAATAATTTTCGTCTCTTTTATAGTCTTCTCATTCTAAGATAATTTTCACCTAATCATTACCTTCTTCTCTTTTCATCCAAAATGTCTTTAATTCACCTGATTCGACTCCAAGTGATATTTGGAAATCTAAACTCGCTTTATTAAATCTTACTTTATTAACTGAGTTGAGAAGACTACTTGACAAACGCAATATAGAATCACTAATAATATCAAGTTTAAGTAGCTTGCATAACACTCTAACTTCTTCTTCGTTACTCTGGGATATTAACCCAGCATAAATCATTGCCCCTAAGGATTATAGATTGATTGAAATAAATATACTAAGTAGTTATTTTATGCCACATTATTACTTTTTCCACTACTTTAAATATATTTTTTATGTCAATTTAGTAATTATTAATTTATTTTAGTAATTTTCCTATAGTTATTTTTTTTATTAATTATATATCTCACCTTCAAAAAAATATTATGTCATTTTCAGAAAATATTATTAATGAGGCCGGATTAATTATCAGTGACAGCAGGTCCTACCTGCTCAAATTTTTTAAGGACAATGAACAATTTATAAAATTCAGAGAAGCTGAAAATGAAGGGTCCGATAGGGAATTCCTCTTGAGTGAAATGACTCAGTACTCTAAAGACTTCCGTGAAAAGCTTGCAGAATTTAACGACTTAGGAGCAATAATGTCTTCTATAGGAATAAGACAAGTTAGTTTGTTAAATCGCTTAAACTTATTTTTAAATATGGACTATCAAACAGCAGTACAAGAGGGCTATTTCCCTGAAAAAAAATTCATTGTTGGGGTAACGGATAACAAAGAGTTACTAGAAACCTACAATGAAACTTTTGAAATTTTATCTGAGAACTATAAGCTTATACTAGAAATAGGTAATCATGAAATAAAGAAATAATTTTTATTAGCTACTATATAAGCTATAATTAGCTAGAGAAAATCTAGATAACCGTCCCAAATATTTGAACAACGAATTGATTAATGAGACGGGATGATTAATCTATAAATTTCAAGGCCTGAGTCAGATTATTAATATCAGATAACTTTCATCAAGTGTTCACGTTCACGGTATACCTACTACTAATACCCCACACCATGAACATTAAAAGTTAATAAACAGTTTTGTCTTGCTGATTTCTACTGGTAAAGAAACAGTGATCCACAATGTTTTTCGTGAATTAAAGCATTTTAGGAGTATTAATTTCTTGACCAGTCTTCACGAAATTATTATTTTAAATATCGTTAACACTGCGAATACCATAAACACTCAAAGCCGAGAATATTTATTAACAGCACCCAATGAAATTTCTGAACGATTTTCCTTTGCCCCTCCCCCCTACTCATCAAAAACCCCCATCGCCCGATCCAAATCCTCATTCACAATCTTCGCATAAATCTGAGTAGTACGAATCGAAGCATGACCCATCAAGCGAGAAACATACTCAATCCGCATCCCCTTACGCAAGGCTCTGGTAGCCCACGTATGCCGCGAAGTATGGAACGAGATATGCTTGGTAAGTTTTAACTTTTTGGCCATATATTGTAGATCCTTATTCGCATATACATTTATAGAATTGATCGCCATCTTTAAAAGGTCTACGTTTGAATAATGAACCAATCTATCCAGAACTGGAAAAATATAATCGGCTGGTCTAAATTCCTGAGACTTATACTTATTAACCGCAACCCAATATGAGATACCTCACTCAAACAAATCCATCGCCTCATCCAACTTCTTCCCTACTATCTTCGCATACACCTGCGTCTCTTTAATATTCGAATGCCCCAACAATCTGGATACCTTATCAATCGTCATTCCTTTGGTCAAAGCTCGCGTAGCCCACGTATGGCGACTCACGTGGAAGCTAATATTTTTATGAATCTTGGCCTTTGTGGCGATAACTTTTAGGTCCTTGTTAATGAGGGCCGTGGCGGTAGATATCCTTCGATCGGTATGCGCCAGGTCTTTAAAATCCAGATCATCGGAGAGCACAGGAAAAATAAAACGATCACTTTTATTTTCCTTCTTATAGAATTCAATAATTTCCAAAACTTTGGTGGGACATTTAATTGAGATTTGAGAACCTGTCTTTTTAATGAGGATATGCAGATATACACCATCGAAATTTTTCCATTCCAGGCGCAAGACATCCGAGACGCGTAGGCCAGCCGCATAGGAAGCAAACACAAACATATTCCGGTGTAGATCAAATCTCGATTCGTTGAGCAGATCAACTTTTTCGAAAAGTTCAAGCTCCTGTTCGGTCAGGTAGGCCTTGTTGGTTTTGTGGTTCTTCATTTCATAGCTATCAAAAGGATTTTTACGGGGTTCGATTAATTCCTCACGAATTGCCTGGTTATACACCTTTCGGAAAAACTTCATGCTATTATTGATGGTATTCGGATGGTTACCAATTTTTACTCTTAGATACTTCTCGTATTTTACCAGAAACCGAATCGTCATATCCTGAAAGTCCAGCCGCTTTCCATTTTGATAGGTAGTGAGCTTATTTAGAATAGATTTATTTTTATCGTGCGTACCAATTTGTCCTGCGCTTAGGTATTTCGCGAGTACCTCTTCGGCAAAAGCCATAAAGTCTACCGGATCCTTACCCATAATTTTTTCTTTCAAGGCTGCCGTATTGAGCGACTTTTCTTTGGTTTCATATCCATAAATCTCGTCTTGAAGTTCGGCCAACAGATTGGTAAGTTTAGAATTGATTCTGGTGCTATTTGGGTGACTGGGTTTGACCGCATTTTTTAATTCACTCCAGTACTTTTGTTCCAGCATAATCTTGGAAGAGATATACCGAATTCTCCGATGCTTAATCATTCTAAAATGAATAGGAGCCATGTTTTTTTTGTTCAACTTATCCTTGCGGAAAACGATTTTTACAGATGCCATTATTTTTTGTTTGCTTATTGTTTCCAATATACAAACAATTTGTTTAATTATAAAACAGGGCAATAATTATTTTAAAAAAACTGTGAAATGGGGTAAACATTGGGGTAAACAAATCCTGCTTTTTGCTGCTTTACATTTCGCTCTATTTCTTTTTATAATTTATAACCTACTGATTATCATTTACTTTAGAATAAAAACAAAGCAACCGTATTTTCTACATTAGTACTGATGGGATCACCATTTCAACACTTAAAGAGCTGTAAATCATTGATTACAGCTCTTTTTTTTGTGGATGGGGTAAACAATTTTAAAAAATTTTTTTGGGGTCGTGGGTGCGTTCCGGATGCTTTTGTCTGCACCGAAACCCTTTTTCTATCTAATCAACGGGAATTAGTTACATTTTGTTTTTATGGCAATAATGCCTTTTGATAATTGGAGGCACTGCTGTAAAGATAATGCTCCGGAAATTCTACGATCCCTGTCACTACTGGATTTCTGTGAATATAATTCAGCTTTTGGCGAATCACCTTCGGCGCATTATAAATTTTTTAATTGCTTATTGTTTTAATTTTAAAATCGCGATTTTTCTTTTATTGATCCTTAGCTTTAATATTTTACTACTTTGCGCGTCAAATGAAAATCACCTGACGTTAATTCAACAAAATAGATACCTGAACCGAATGCATTTAGATCGCCGATGTAAGCATCAGCACTTTGAAAATTATCGGTTTTTAATAAGCGTCCGTCACTGCTGTAAAGTGAAATATTAACAGTTTGTGCTGTTATTTCAGATACTTGCAGAGTAAATTCACCTGTAGTCGGATTTGGATAAACTGCGATATTTGCCAATTCATTTATTGAAGAAGTGGAAGAAGTTTCTGCGTTATTACTGTTAAATGTATGGTTTTGAATCACAAAATCACCCGTACCGTTGGGAATGCGTGCATAGCCCATATTTAACTCCTGTTCGTCATAAGCAACCTGGTCAATGACCGTCAAATCTTCGTAAGTCAAAATCAAATCTCCTCCTGACTTCTCAATCTTAAAGTTAGAATGAACGCCTGCTTGATGTACATCTCTGTCCGCCCAAACAATTTGGTAACCGTTGGCAGGAATAGTGACTGGCGTATCAAAATTCCATTTTTTAAGAAAATTCACATCATCACTCAGGTAAAAGTGACGATTTAATACAATATCCTGATTCGTATTATTGTATAATTCTATCCAGTCGGGCGTGCCGCCGTCGGGTTCTTGGACACCACCGATGCTGTCACTTTTCGCCACAAATTCATTGATGACCAAATCACCGATTTCATAGGGATACGAAAAACTACCACACATCGCACCTGCAACAGGCAGTTGCTCATTCGCCAAAATAGACTGCACATTCTGTAAAAAATCTTTCAAAGGGGCAGGATTGTCAACTGTTGCCCCTTGCGAGTTACTTTGAATAATGTCGTAATTGGCATCCATGAGACTATCCAGGTAGGCTTCATCCAGTAAGTAATGACTCAACTCACAGGCAATGTCCAAAAATAATTCCTTATACTCCGAATTTGCAAAAATGGCTGCACCGTCTGGCACCAATTCTAAATCTGATTCTTCCAATGCTCCACCCAAACTAAGGTTATAATCCCAGGGAATAAAATATACTTTATCTTCTTTTTCGCTATGGTAGAAATAGAAATTATTATCTGGATAATTGTCACCGGCTACTATAATGTGATTGATTATAATAAATTTAAAGTAGCTTTCCAGATTTACTTTTGATAGTCTATCCTCGCTGCCAACTAATAAGATAGGATTGGAATTAAAATTATCCCCATATATTACTTTACTTCCAGTAGGACCCTTTTTCGTTAAACTACTTCCCAAGTCAGCAAAGTTTTCTTTGATAAAAGTCTTGTCTATCTGCTCCACTAATAAATACATATTGATAAATACATCATTAATGTACACTTCGGCATAGGCAGACCGTGGTGCAGCAACACCCGCACGCTTAAATAATTCATAAGCTACTCTATCTTTTTGGCGGTATAAATCTGCGAAACTATTACCTAAATTAAGTTTCTTTTCTCCATCAAAAGTTTGTTCACTAACATATTCGTTAATATCAATTTTGAAAGGTACCTGATCTGAAAACTGAGCAGAAGAAAAACCTTTGACTCGAATGCCGATAGAGTCTACTTCTTCTCCGTCAAATACCATTTTTACCAAATGATAAGGTCGAAAAAAGGTATTTACTTCAGATTGCAATAACTCATACAAATTCGGTTCTGTATCAGAATAAAATTTAATTTCATGTAAAATGGTTCCATCAAAAATCTTATCCCCCTTCTCTTGGGAAAAGCCTTGTAATGAGAGCATTACTAATGCTAAAAGTGTAAAGAATATTCTTTTTTTGAAGGTCATTTTTTTTAATTTAGGAATAGCGATAAAATAAATTAAGATACTAGTGGTTCGGGTACTAAATTAGTATGTACTTCAAATTGTTAATTTTTCCTAGACAAAAAGAACAGTTGATTAGT
>ENA-ORXT01001502-ORXT01001502.1-marine-metagenome-genome-assembly--contig:-NODE-1502-length-31087-cov-30.963786_pt1 | contig 31087 bp, 27 predicted proteins | sample MGYA00237868_ERZ511482 | MGnify/ENA metagenome assembly ERZ511482 | reverse complement strand
TCAGCCCGCCGCCGCCTCTTCGGAACCGAACACTCGGCGAAAGAGGGCCGGTATGCCCACGGCCGATCCGTAGATGACAAGCCAGGTCAACGGGTTGCTGGCGTAGCGAATTACCACGACAGCCGCCGAAGCAGTGGCTGGCACACGCAAACCAACAGCAGTCACCGACGAGACGACAAGGATCACAGAGCCCACGCCGGCCACGGCGAGCGCAACCGACTGGGCGAGCAACCCGCGCCGCAATCTCACGCCGGGCTCGCCGGTGGTGAACACGTCAATCAGACACAGCACCGACGCCCCCGACAGATAGGCAATCAGGAACCGCACACCAAGCGGAATCTCGCTGACCGGCTTGAACCACTTCTTGCGTGCCGCGAACCTCGACAGTCGCGCCGTAACTGCCGGCACCAGGCGCAAACCGCTGAGAACAACAATCCCATCGAACGCCTGGGTCAGGCCCCAGAAGAGCGAACCGGCCCCGGTCCCCGCCAGCACAGAACCCACCGCCGACGGCCACGTCTCCCCATCGTCCACCGCCTCGAAGGCCCGCGCCACAATCGTCGGCAACACGATGTCATTGCCCCACCCCCACTGAAACGCCATCCACGCCAACAGCAGAACAACACCAATGGCACGGAGACCCTTCGCATCCGAGAAGTCGCGTTTGGCTGTCTGCCACACCGACTCTTCTTCGCCAGATCCTGCGTTCGCACGCTTCGCCAGCTGCACATCCTGCGCTTGTCCCACAACGTCAACCTATTCGCTGACAACCGCTCCGGCGTCAGGCGACGGCCATGCGTGGCCACCACCACGACGCAGATGTCAGCGAAAGACTGCATCCCCTGGCGCGCAGGTGCACTCCGAGGGACCGTCAAGCAGGTGTTGCTTCACGAAGCACATCGGCAGGCCAACCACGTTCGTCCAGCATCCGTCGGTATCGGCCACGAACCGGGCCGATGCGCCCTGCAGTTCCAGCGCCCCAGCCTTGTCCCACGGGATGTCGGTGGCCAGGTAGGCGTCAATCTCAACGTCAGTGATATCGGTGAGCGCAAGACTCGTCGACACCGCACTCACGTGCTCAACCCCGTTGCGGTTGATCGCCACACCCGACAGCACGGCAATAGTGGAGCCTCGAATCGCCCGAAGCATCCGTTGCCCATCAGCAATGTCGACAGGCTTGCCGAGCATCTCGCCCGCTGGCCCAATCACCACCGTGTCCGCAGCAATCACCGTTGCCCCAGGAGCCGCAGCCAGGCCAAAACGCAACTTCGCAACAGCAGCAGCCTGCACCGCTTCCTCAGCAGGCAAACCTTCCATGGCCGCCTGCTCATCAACATCAGCTGGCACGCACACAAACCCCTCACCCTCAGGGCCCAACAACTCCGCCATCAACGCCCGCCGTCTGGGAGAGCCAGAAGAGAGGATGGGAAGCCTCACCCGCCGGAGACGAAGGCGTCAGCGCCGCGGCCCGGAGGCTGATCGGATTCCAAGTCGTCGAACCAGCCCTCCGGAACAACCACCGGCTTCGGGCCACCGGTATGGCTTCGGGGCTGACGCAACACCTGCACCGGAAACTCCTGGTCAGGATCGCACGATTCGAGCAGCATCCGCAGCTCATCCAGCGTCTCAATGCGAGCAATGCGGTTCCGGGTCTCGCCTCCAATGGCGTACCCCATCAGGTACCAGAGCGCATGCTTACGGAACGTGCGCAGCGCGCCCTCGCTGCCGTACCACTCCACAACCAGACGAGCGTGTTCCTGCATCATCGCCGCCGTGTCACCAAGGGTGGGCAGGTCCGCAAACGGCCGATTGTCGAACGCCGCTGCGAAATCACCGAACAGCCACGGACGCCCCAGGCACCCTCGACCAATGACCACGCCGTCACAACCGGTGGCTCGCATCATGGATATCGCATCAGATGCTTCCCAGATATCGCCATTGCCCAGCACGGGAATGCTGGTCACATGGGATTTGAGCTCAGCAATGGCGGCCCAATCGGCCTGGCCCGAGTACAACTGTTCTGACGTGCGGGCATGCAGGGCAATAGCCGCACACCCCTCTTCCTCCGCGATACGGCCCGTGTCCAGGAACGTCAGCCAGTCATCAGAAACGCCCTTGCGGAACTTGATGGTGACCGGCACATCGCCAGCATTGGTAACAGCGGCTCGCACAATGCGGCGAAGCAGGTTTTTGCGAATTGGGAGCGCTGCACCGCCGCCATGGCGGGTGACCTTCGGCGCCGGGCACCCGAAGTTCATATCTATATGGTCAACTTCGTCCTGCTCAACCAGGCGGCGCACGCACTCGCCAACCTCTTCGGGGACCGTTCCATACAACTGAATACTCCGGGGCGACTCATCAGCCCCGAACTCGGCCAGCTTCAGGGTCTTCGGATCGTTCTCAAGCCACGCCCGAGCCGTGATCATCTGATTCACATACAAACCGGCGCCAAACTGGCGGCACAGGCGTCGAAACGGCACATCGGTAACGCCAGCCATCGGGGCCAGAACCACCGGAGGCCATACATCTATACCCCTGCCGAGCGGAATGGGGGCGAATTCGCCCGATTCCACTGGCGTGATGTTCTGGAGTGTCCGATTGCGGGTTTGCACCCATCCATGATGCCTTCGCGTGCCATGGACTGCACATTCGGGCACCGGGACACGTCCGGCAATACGTCCATCCCCGGACGCCGCCCCCACCGTCCAAAGGGCCGAGCACAACACGTGTTGCCACCGCTTGCAACACGTGGCGGTATCTGCGCGAAAAATCTCGCAACCGCAGATTGGCTCCACCAGCGGCGAACTGGTCCAAACGGCCTGGGCAGATAACATTTTTGGTTGACGTAGCGCGTCTACATCACTATCGTAGGGAGCTGCACAAATGTGTGGCGGCGTCGCATGCCTTCACATATGCAACCTTGGAAAACATAAATTGCCCCACTGCAGATGCAATGGGCAGGAGGATATTCATCCAATGCGTAAGCAAATTCTTTCAGGACTCATCGCCGCTGTGGCGTTGTTGTTCAGTGTCGTAGCCCTCACCAGCGCACCAGCGTCTGGTCAGGACTACTCGTCGTACCCCGCGCAAAACGGTGCCACCATCAGTGGCGTGGTTCCAGATGAGCTTGGTCCGTGCCCCTGCGAGGTCACGGTCACGTTCGCCAACGGCGTCTCGGTCAGCACCATGACCGCTGCTGATGGTTCCTTCACTCTGACGATCCCGGCTGGTGCCGCTGGCGTAGCCACGGTCACCAGTGGCGGCGTCGTGCTTGACACCTTCGAGGTCAATGCTCCCGTAGCGGCTCCTGTAGACCCGACCGCCACTGTGGTTGTGGTCAACCCCAACCCCACTCCGGTTGTTGTCAACCCGGTTGCTACTGCTGCTCCGGCAACGGTCGTACCGGCCAACAACTTCGGTTTCAACGGTCAGGGCGTCCCGACCACGCCGGCGCTTGCTGTCACCGGTACCGACACTGGCGTGCTCGGCTTCATCGCCACGGGCCTTATCGCTCTCGGCGCCGTCGCAATGGGCTCCCGTCGCAAGTTTCTCCAAGGTGCGCTCGAAGACTGAGCGTGTGCGCATGATCTCACTTCGGTGAGACCGTGAATTAAAAGACCCGGCTGGTGCGATCACACCGCCGGGTCTTTTACGTTTTGACCGTCGTAGCGGCTGCGTGCTGAACGTTGCGGACGAGCTTGCGACGAGCGACCATCAGAACTGCCAGTAGTCTCAGGAGCGTGTTCCTTGGTGAAAACCTTCTGCCGTGGTTGCTGCTCGCCATTGGCGGCGCGCTCGCAGTTGGCACAACGTTGGCCCTGTTTCGGCCGCCGCCACCAGACGCAGATGGCATGGTGCCCGAACGTCCACCGCTGATGCGCAGCATCATCATGATCCTCCTGGGTTCCATCGCCGCAATCTGGGCGCTCGCCACCCTCATCGCCGGCTGACCGCCGCATTCAAGCAGCGTTGCCGCTGAGTTTCCCGACATGGGCCGATTGTCGTGACTAACACCGCCCGGCTCACACAATGAGACGTCGGCCCGATGGATTGGTGTGTCGGCGCACACCGACACACCACGGAGCACTCCTTTGAACCGGGGATCAGACGATCCTCCAACACCGCAACCTGACACTCCCTCCGTCAGATGCTTTCGTCTGATTCCCGGCGCTCCTGGCTTCGCAAAGCCCAACTGAGACAGCAATTACGGGCCTCAGGCCGGCGTATTGGCTGGTTTGGCGTGGTGGTCCACACTGCGACCGGTTCGCAGGTGTTCAGCTGGCCGCCTGGCGGTGGACACTGAGGCCATAGTCGGAGGTCTCGAGGAAGGGGGCACCATCCCAGGTGGCGAAGCGCTCGATCAGCGTGAGACCTGCTCTGTGCGCCATCTGGTCGTATGTGGCAACGTCCAGGCCCCGACCAAGTTGGAAGCCACTGATGAGCACGCCCCCGGGCGAAACATGGGCTGCCATGGTGTCCATGACCGCGCTCTGGCTACCAGGTGCCACGAAGATCATGACGTTGCCGGCCATCACCACCGCATCAAAGGTGCGTTCGAGGCGCACCGACGCCAGGTCAGCGTGGTGCCACTCGAGGTCCGGCGCTTTGGCTCTCGCCGCGTCGATCATGGGCCCATCAAGGTCCACGCCGACCGTAGCGGCGCCGCGACCGGCAAGCTCAACAGCCAGACGCCCGGTGCCGCAACCGGCATCCAGAACGCTCTGAGGGGCGAATCTGGCGACGAAGTCAGCCTCACCGTGCGGGTTGTGGCCTTTGTTGGCCATCTCCGCCCATTTGCGGTCATAGGCAGACGTATCCACCGAATCCCACTGCGACACGACGCGGTTCCCCGGAGCCCGGCTACGCCCCGCGAGCCATATTGGCGAAGCGGGTGTAGTGCGGCAGGAACGCCAGACGGACGACTCCAGTGGGCCCGGAACGGTGCTTTGCCACCAGAACTTCAGCCGTGCCCATATCGGGCGACTCAGAGTTGTAAACCTCATCGCGATACAGGAACATCACGATGTCCGCGTCCTGCTCAATGGCACCAGACTCACGAAGATCAGCCAACATTGGTCGCTTGTCCTGGCGCTGCTCCAAGCCACGGGACAGCTGCGACAGAGCAATCACCGGACACTCAAGCTCGCGGGCAAGAATCTTGAGACCACGACTGATCTCAGAAACTTCAACCTGACGGTTCTCCGCCGAAGAACGACCGGTCATCAGCTGCAGATAGTCGACGACAACCAGGCCCAGATCACCTTCGCGGCTCTTGAGCCGGCGGGCCTTCGAGCGGATCTCCATGACCGTGATGTTCGGGTTGTCATCAATCCAGATGGGAGCCGTACCGAGGCGCCCAACCGCATCGCCAATCTTCTTCCAATCTGATTCCTGGAGACGACCATTGCGGATGTTCGACGCGTTGACCCGGGCATCGGAGCACAGCAGACGCTGGCTCAGCTCGAGGTGGCTCATCTCCAGGGAGAAGAAGAGCACCGGCCGGTTGGCCTCGGACGCTGCGTGCGCGGCAAGGTTCAGAGCGAAACTGGTCTTACCCATGGCAGGGCGAGCTCCAATGACCACGAGGTTGCTGGGCTGCAAGCCGGCCGTGAGCTTGTCGAGGTCCATGAACCCCGTGGGCGTACCAGTGATGGCGTCACCCTGCTCATAGAGCTGCTCCAGACGGTCCAGCGAGCCTTCCAACAGCGAATACAGCGGTGCCAGCGTGTCACTCACGCGTCCCTGAGCGACCTTGAACATCTTCGCTTCCGCTTCATCCACCGCCATCTCGATGTCTTCGGGGCGGGAGAAGCCAATCTCGGCGATCTCGTGAGCGGTGCTGATCAGCTTGCGCAGAACCGCCGACTCATAGACAATCGCCGCATAACCGCTGGCGTTTGTGGCCACCGGCGTGTTGGCCTGCAGCTCAATGAGCGCAGCCGTACCTCCAATGCTCTCGAGCACATTCGCCCGCTCCAGCTCTGCGGCCACGGTGATGGAATCCACCGGTTCCCCGCGGTTGTGCAACGAAATGATTGCATCGAAGACATGCTGATGCGCTGGTTTGTAGAAGTGCTCGGCGCTGATGAGCTCCACCGCGTCGGAGATGGCGTCCTTTGTCAACAGCATGGCGCCCAGCAGCGACGCCTCTGCGTTCAGGTTGTGTGGCGGGACCCGCGCACCATCTGGTTGGCGGTTGGGAAGATCGATGACAGGCGCCGTGGCGCCGACTGAAGAAATGTGTTCCATGAGCGAAGAAGATCTTGACGGACAAGGCCTGTGAGGTGCCAGAGGAAAAGCCTCTGGATATGTCACCGACAACTGGGGAGAACTTCAATTCCCTGTGGACAAGCCTGACACCAGGGTCTGACAATTTCGATGATCCTCCTGCAAAACCACAAAAGGCGCTCCCCGAAGGAAGCGCCTCTCACAGATTTTTTGTCACAGCGCCAGCTGCGTGTCACAGCATTGCTGCGTGTCACAGTCAGCTGTCGTCTTCGACGCTCTTCCAGCTGTCGTCTTCGACGCTCTGCTAGCTGTCGTCTTCGACGCTCTGCTAGCTGTCGTCTTCGACGACTTCAACCGTGATGGGGAAGGACACCTCGGGGTGGGGCTTGGCCTGCACCGTGTAGGTGCCGAGTTCCTTGATGGGCTCGTCGAGGAGAATGTCCTTCTTGTCGAGCTTGGCCTGCACCTGAATAACCGCCGCGAGGGCGATGTCATTGTCAGACACCGAACCAAACAGCTTGCCACCCTCGCCGGCGCGAGCCGCGATGCGAATGAAAGACCCGGCGAACCGGGCTTCCATTCCCTGAGCTGCTTCAAGCTCACGGGTGTCCTGCACAGCGCGGGACTTCTGCATGGTCTCGGCCTGTCGCTCAGCTCCCTTGTTGGCAAGCAGCGCCTCGCCACGGGGCATCAGATAGTTGCGGGCGTAGCCGTCGGAGACATCAACAATGTCACCCTTTTGGCCAACCCCGGCAACGTCCTTGCGGAGAATGATCTTCATGCCTGATCTCCCGTCGATGCAGTGTCTTCAATGGCGTTCACCGTGACACCCTCGACGCCGTCAACAGCCGCCTCGGGGGTTTCGTCCACGGGAGCGGTGCTCTCCGAGTTGTTCTCGGTGTTCTCCGCGTCTTTGTCGTCGCGATCGCGACGAGGACCACCAGGTCCACGACCGCGGTCACCACGATCTCCCCGGTCACCACGATCGTTGCGGTTGCCGCGCTGGGTTGTGATGCGGTTCGCGTACGGAACAAGAGCCATCTCACGAGCGTTCTTGATGGCCCGAGCCACCTCACGCTGCTGCTGGCTGTCGTTGCCGGTGACACGGCGAGCACGGACCTTGGCCCGGTCGGACATGAAACGACGCAGAAGGTTTGCGTCCTTGTAGTCGACGTACTCGATCTTCTCCGAGTTGAGAACGGAGACCTTCTTCTTGGCCCGGCGACTGTTGTCCCGGTTCTTGATGCGCTTCTTGGCTGCGGCCATTAGAACGGCTCCTCGTCATAGTTGGGGGGTGGGGAATTCTGCTGGCCGCCCTGGGCGCCCTGTTGTGGCTGCTGCTGCGGGGCTCCGCCACCGCCGCCGTAGTTACCGCCGCCACCGAAGTTGTCGTTGCGCTCGTTGCGGCTGATCTCTGCGGATGCCCAGCGGAGACTGGGAGCGACCTCGTCTGCGATGATCTCAACCTTGGAGCGCTTCGCTCCGGTCTGTTGATCATCCCAGGAACGCTGATCGAGACGGCCCTGCACCATGACGCGCATGCCTTTGGAGACACTTGCGGCCACGTTCTCGGCCTGCTCACGCCACACGGTCACATCAAAGTACGAGACCTGCTCGACCTGTTGGCCGTTGCGCTCGTACCGGTTGTTCCATGCGATTGAGAAGTTGCATACCGACGCACCCGAGGGGGTGTACCGGAGTTCTGGGTCGCGGGTCACGTTGCCCACGACATTCACGATGTTTCCTGCTGCCATGATTCCTCCTACGACGCTCCGATGAGGCCGCGCTTGATGCCCTCATGCTCGGGCAGTCGAATGAGCTTGTGGCGGACTACATCATCCGCGAGCCGGAGGTTCCGGTCGAGGCCATCGATGAACGAACCGTTCTCGCTGACGATTTCCAGCACGAGGTAATACCCCTCCTGCTTGTGGTCAATCTCGTAAGCGAACTTACGGCGACCCCAGTAGTCGGTCTTGGCGATTTTCGCGCCACCAGCGGTAGCAAAGCCTTCGGCCTGCGTAACCCACTTGCTGACGGCAGAATCATCAAGATCTCCGTCAAAAATGACCATCAATTCATAAGCTCTCATGGAGCTCCTTCCCTTCGGATCTATCCGTGGCCAGCCGAAGCTGACCCATCAAGAGCCCCAACACGGTGCTGGAGCAGGGCAGCAGAATCCTTCAAAACACGGATTCCTATGCGGCTGACAGGCTATCTGACCCCGGAGTGTTCACCACAAGATCGTTTCAATGCACGTTTCTCACCACCCACAGAGCGTGCCATGGAGGTGTGACAGTTTCGTTCTGGACCCTTCGGGTCCAGCCGACGTCATCACGTTTCAACCATCTGCCTCCGGCGAACTTCGTCCCGTTCCAACCAATGGGGCGGCCTTCAGGAGCGCGATTCGCCGAGATCGTCACTGGACGAACTGTGCATGCTCAATGCCATTGCGGGCTGATGTCAAGGCTTGGTTTGCGTCACCGGGATTGACGGCCTGAAACTGCGGGCAGCGAAAGCCTGTGCTGGTCATAGGCGAGCGAAAAGCCAAGACGCAACAGATTTCGCTCCGAACCACCCCTGGGCGCAGGGAGAGTGGCCACGAGGTCGCAGTTCTCTTCACGCGCCATGGCGATGCGATGTCGCACAAGGGCCGTCTGCACACCCCGGTTTCGCTCAGCAGGCAGCGTGCACATCGCTCCCAGGGTGGCGACACCATCGCGAATCGTGATCGACGCGCACCCCACCGGCCGATCATCCTGAGCATCGCACGCAAGCAGAAGCTGCTCGTGCTCTCCCATGAACGCGGCCCGAGAGAAATCATCGCTCCTCCGGCGGGCCGCCACGGTGAGATGACCCCAACCCAGCGCCGTGGTGTCGGTCCAGGTCTGCACCGTGGACTCGTCGACAAGCACAATCTGAAACGAGCGGTCAGGAGACGCCAGCGGTGTCCGGTTCGGTTCCAACCACAGCGCATTGCGAATATCGGTGGTTTGGTAGCCGCGGTGATACAGGACCGCGCGCACCGAGGGCGACGAGGCCACGCTGACCTGCACCGCCGCGCCAACACCCATGCGCCGAGCAGCGGCTTCGAGTACCACTGCGTCATTGACCGTAAACGATGACGATCCAATCCCAAGGCCAAACCCGGCATTCACATAGGAACCGGCGCCGCCCATCGCGACCACTCCACCAGCGAGCTCGAAGACCTCGGATGGCCCACGACCGTCAAGACGACCGAGGTTGGTGACGAGTTCCGCGGCGTTCGCGGCCCACACCCTCTCGACTCTCTGTATCTGCTCCATTGCGTCGCCCAGCTTTGCAGGCCATTCTCGTGACCCGGTGATATGCGGTGCTGACACGAAGAACGAGTGAACGCCTTTCGCCACCGCACTGACAGTATCGACGCCGACCCAGCCGAAAGCGTCGCGCCCCACCACGCATTTACCCAAGCGAGGGCACGAACGCACGCTGATTCCGACTGGAAAGCTGAGAAACTGCTGCGCCGGGCCGACCCGATGGAAACCAAATGTGCGCCGGTGCTGTCGTGGCGCGGTGTCAGACACACCGTTACAAGTTGCGGATCCTGCTCGTCACAAAACAATGACGGGTTTGATGACTACGCCTGAAGCCGCAGAGGCTGGCTCTGCGGTGTTGACACAGCTGAATCTTCGTCTCTGTCGGTTGTTCCTGCAACGGTGATCCGAATCTCTCGCACACCTGCACCGGAGCCCGGGTCCGAAGAGAATGCGTTGAACACTTTGCGCGAGCGGCTTCCATGCCGATAGGTGCGTGCCGATAGGTGCGTGCCGATAAGAGCGTGCCGATAGGTGCAGGAACGCGTTCACCGGCTGCGAGAATACGAAGGGTCCCTGCGCGCAGTTTCGCGATTCAACGGCGAGGCGGTCCCATACTGAATCGAACGTGCTTTATGCAACAGCGAAAGGAGCGTCGACCGACCGTGACGACTGAGACCTCGATCTCCCTGCGGCGTGCCACTCCTCTTTCCGCCAGCCAGCGTGCACTGCTTGCCTCGCAGTTGCGATCGCCCCAGGACCCGGTCCACAACAGGGCCCACCTTCTCCGCCTGGGACCTGACATCAACGCTCAGCGACTGGCCGATGCCTTCGATGTGGTTGTTGGCGCCAACGACGTCCTGCGCACCACCATCGACACGCACACCGCCAACGACACGGGCACCGCCATCGTCACGGGCACCGCCAACGACACTCACACCGCCAGCGACACGCACACCGCCATCGTCGCTCCAACTTCTGCGGCCTGTTCCGAGATCATCGAGCTGCCGGCGTCCGCTGTCGAGGTTTGGGCTCTGGCGCGCAGCCAGCGTCTTCTTGACCTGTCGAGCTGCGCGTGGGACAGCGTGATCATCACGCACCACGACGGCACACTGAGCTGGTTCTGCAACCTGCATCACCTGGTCACCGACGCCAGGAGTTACACGCTGCTCGTCGAGGCAACTGCCGCTGCCTACGCCGACCTGACCCCTCAGCCGATCACCACCTTTCAGGCTCAGGTCGACCCGGCCTCAATGCGCGATGACGCAATCACATTTCGCGTGGAGGTTGACCCGGACACCGTGCCACCGCTCCCTCCCGCCGTTGCAGAAAAGCTGGCAGCAGAGAAGAAGCCGAACACGGCGCCGAGTTACTACCGCTGGGCCTCAGCCGTTGCTCGCGACCGATCTCCCGCCCGCCAACGCGCACACGATCACTGGGTCAACCGGATGCCAGTGCCACTCCTCGACCGGCTCTACGCCCCGCGCGATGAACACTCCGCTCAGTCCAGCCGCATTCCCGTTGACCTTCAGCCAGCCGTCGCCAACCGCATCGAGAAGCACCTCGATGCCGTCGACCAATCCGTCACGCCCGAGGTGGCGAGCACCAATCTGCTGGTCACCGCAGCGGCGCTGTACGCCCACCAGCTCACAGGTGTTGCAGCGGTGTCGGTTGGCCTTCCCGTGCTCAACCGGCGCGCCGGGGACTCTCAGACGATCATCGGCCCACTCGTCGAACTGTTCCCCGTGGACATCATGGTCGAGGACGGCGACACCGCAGCATCACTGCACCAGAGGGTGAGTGACTCGGTGATAACGACGCTGCGTCACGCCCACCCCGGGACGGCTCCGGACGCCGACTTCTCCATCGTTGTCAATGTGATTCCCGGCTCGGGCGTCACCACCTTTGCCGACCAGCCAGCCACTGCGCAGTTGCTGTCGACGGACGCCATGGACGCCAATCATCTCCTGCGCGTGGAGCTCACCGGCTACGCGCCCGACGGCAACGGTCGACCCAGCGGATTCGGTGGTCAATCATCGCTGCACCTTGACGTCAACACCGTCGCCACACCACCCGCAGTGCACGAAAGCGTCTCGAACCACTTCGCCTCCATCCTCGACTTCCTTGTCACCAGCCCGAACGCGCTGATCGCCAAGGCTCCGCTTGTCACTGCTCCCCCTGTCACTACTCCACTTGTCACTACTCCCCCTGTCACTACTCCACTTGTCACTGCTCCACTTGTCGGACCCGTCGACACCACACATCCTGAGCAGTCGGAAATCGGTCCCCCGTCCGCAGCTGCGCTTCCCATCGCAAAACGATTGCAACGAGTGCTCGAAGCGAACGACAACATGGTGATTGTCGAAGACGATGACCACATCACCGGTCGTGAGCTGTGGCAATGGGTGGGTGCGCTCGCCGCCGAGCTGCGCAGCGAGGAACGTGTCACTGTCGAGCTGTCGCCATCCACCCATGCAGTGGCCTGCGTCTACGCCGCGGTGGTGGCAGGAGTTCCCTTCGTGCCCATCGACCCCACAATTCCCCTCAGCCAGCGCGACAGTCTCGCCACACGGGCCGGGGCCAGCCGCCGAGTTCGCAGCGCCGCAGATGTGGATCACCTGCGCCGAAGCAGATCAGTGGTGCGCATCCCAGCCGTGCCCGCTGCCAACGCCAATGACGAGGCGTACGTCCTCTTCACCTCTGACTCCACCCGTGACCCCGATAGTGTCTCCACCACGCATGAGGACCTTGCCAACAACATCGCTTCCGCGGATGGCGCTGACTTCGCAGGTGACGGATCGGCACCCCCAGCGACGCTGCCCGCCAGCCTCGCCTTCGACCGGCACATCACAACGCTCTTCGCTCCAATCCTGCGCGGCGAATCGGTAAAGGTGACCGGCCATATCAAACCGGACCCCATCAGCGAGCCCGATCGTCATGTGGACAGCGAGCTAGCCGTCGGGTCCGCCAAACCGGCCGTGCTGATTGGCCCGGCGCTGACCGAGCGTCGCCTGGTCATCTCGCAGATTCGCGTGGGCATGGAAACCCGGCCCGACGCGCCAGCCGTGACCTGTGGCGACACCACCATCACGTGGGCGGATCTTGATCAGCGAAGCTCAGCGATTGCAGCCACGCTCCTCGCGCAGGGCGTGAGCCGAGGTGACCGAGTCATCGTGGCACTCGAGCGTTCTGTTGAGGCCGTGGTTGCGATCCTTGGTGTGCATCGGGCCGGCGCCGCGTACGTACCCATCGATCCGACCTATCCAAGCGACCGGTTCACGCTCATCGCCAACGCCGCCAACTGCGATGTTGCCCTTGTCGGCCCAAACACGCCCGCCACCGGTGCCGACCGTCCGGTCGTCGTGACCAGCGCCACCGTCTCCGGGCTGGGGTGGGCTGACCTCCCGCTCTGGGCCGAAGACGTTGCGCTCGCCGAAGACGACGAGGCCTATGTCATCTTCACGTCCGGTTCCACCGGTGTTCCCAACGCCGTGGCGGTGACTCACGGACAACTCGCGGCGAGCACGAACGCCCGGGCTCAGTTCTATGAGCCGTCGCCGCAGCGCTTCGGACTCCTATCGAGCATGGCCTTCGACAGCAGCGTCGTCGGCCTCTTCTGGACGCTCGCCGCAGGTGGCGAAGTGATCATGCCAACGGAGGGTGCGGTACACGACGTTGACGCACTCGTGGATCTGTTCCGCACCGCCCGACTGACACACACGTTGTGTGTGCCAACGCTTTACGGCGCGTTGCTGGCCCGTCGGGAGCGTCGCTTCCCCGATGACCGCACCGAGCACTGGCCCGGCCATGTGATCGTGGCCGGCGAAGCCTGCGGCCCATCGCTTGTTGCCGCCCACTTCGACGCTTGCAGCGCCAGTGACATGACCAACGAATACGGACCCACCGAAGCCACGGTCTGGGCAACCGCTCATCGATGCAGTCCAGCTGATGGTGCTCCCGGCGCCCGATCGGTGCCCATCGGCGTTCCCATTGCCGGAGCCTGGGTGGCCATTGCCGACGAGGAAGGTCTGCCCGTGCTCGGCGAGACGATTGGCGAGCTACTCATTGGTGGAGCCGGTGTGACCAACGGCTACGCCGACCCGGCCAGGACCGCAGATCGGTTCTCACTGACCACGCCGGCCCAACAAGGCGCCGGTCTCCCGGCTGGACGCTATTTTCGCAGCGGGGACACGGCCAGCATCGTCCATGGTCTGATCAACTTCCACGGCCGCTCGGACAACCAGCTCAACATCGGTGGAACCCGTGTGGAACCTGACGACGTTGAAGCCGCTTTGAGCAGACACCCTGACGTGGCGACCGTCATCGTTGGCGGTGTCGATGTTCGCTCGGTGGATGAACTCATGGCAAACCTTCCGGCCGACGACGTACGCGAGGCCATGCAGGAGGCGAGTGAGAGCGGCCATCATGACCCGCAGATTGCGCTGGCCGAAGCCCTGCGCGTGCGCGGCGAGCCGCGTCTGCGACTGATCGCGCATCTCGAAGTGCCCGACCGCAGTGATCACGACACGGTCATCGCCGAGGTGCGCACGCTCGCCGGGGCATCGTTGCCGAGCGCGATGCGGCCCACGCTGTGGTCAGCGCAGCCGTCGTTGCCTCGGACCCCGAATGGCAAAGTCGATCGACGAACGGTCCTGACATCGGTGCCAGCTGAGCCCGGCCCGGCTCTCACGGAAGTGCCTGCTGAACCAGTGCGGCCGGTTGCTGCGGTCGGGCCAGTCGCTGCCGTTGCTGGTGCCGCGGTCACACCTCTTGCAGCCACCCCTGCTGCAGTCACTTCTGATGCAGTCACTTCTTCTGCAGTCACTTCTGTTGCTCCGCAGGCAGGCGACGACGACGACAGGCCGCTCGCAACGCCACCTGCGTCACAGCAGCTCCGCAGTCTGGTGATACCGCTTCAGACCAGCGGCGATCGCCCGCCCATCTTTGCGCTGCATCACCTCGGCTCGAACGGCGCCCTGTTCCGCCCACTTGCTGGCGAGCTGGGGACGGACCAGCCGATGTACGGCCTGGCGGCCCCGGAGCCAGTCGAGCCCGCTGGTCACGACATTGAAACGATCACGAGAACCTACGTGAACGAGGTGCAACGCCTCGCTCCCACCGGGCCAGTGATCATTGCCGGCGCAGGCCCGGGTGCACTGTTCGCCTACGAGGTGAGCCAGCAGCTTCGAGAACACGGCCGTGATGTTTCGCTGCTCGTGATGTTGGCTGATGATTACAAGGCATCTGAGTCTGTTCCGCGCGATTTTGTCGAACTGCGAGAGCAGGGTTGGACGGGCGTGAAGCAGGCGCTGTCGGCACGGGGCCCGGGTCATCGAATTCGCCGTCAGGCAGAGATTGTTGCGGTCAGAGCTGCACGGAAGCTTGAGCGGCCACTGTCACATCGCCTCCAGGTGCGAGCCCACATTGAGGAGAACCTGGACCACGTCGACGGATGGCAGCATTCGCCCTACCCCGGCAGCGCTCTCGTCATCCGTGGCGCAGAGCATCAGGCGTCTCCTGGGCGCACCCCGGAGTGGGACAACCTGGTCAACGATCTCTCCATGGAACGGGTACCCGGCTGGGGCCTCACCATTCTCGAGGCCCGTCATATCAGGCCCACCGCCGCCATCATCCAATCAACCCTCGCCGCCCTGTAGCTCGCCCATCTTGTAACGCTTCCTCTGAGGAACACGCCCATCTTGTAACGCTTCCTCTGAGGAAGACGTCCATCTTGTAACGCTTCCTCTGAGGAAGACACCCGCGACCTGTAACGCTTCCTCTGAGGAAGACGTCCATCTTGTAACGCTTCCTCTGAGGAAGACCCTCGCGACCTGTAACGCTTCCTCTGAGGAAGACGTCCATCTTGTAACGCTTCCTCTGAGGAAGACCCTCGCGACTTGTAACGCTTCCTCTGAGGAAGACACCCGCGACCTGTAACGCTTCCTCTGAGGAAGACGTCGTTTACCGCACGGAATTCCTGCGTATGCGACGCTGGTCTCATGACAGAACCTCGACTTGGCCACGATTATCTGAGCAACCTTGCAATGCCAGAGATTGCATCGTGGCCGATCTTCCCGTTCAAAGGAGAGATGCAGGTACGTACCGTGCGGCCCTTCGAAGCCCAGGACTGGCCTCGCAACGGCGAACCGGGAGCCGAACCGTGTCACTGCGAGTCAGACGATGGCAATACCTGGCCACAAATCTGGTCCGATGAGCGCTGGGTCGTTCGACCGCTGCAGTTCCGCCCCGGTCACGCGCCTCCGGTGCCTGCGTACATGCTCAGCACGGTCGAGCACATGGACATGACCGATTTCGATGATGAGTACGCCGCCGACATGGGCCTGATCACGCTGCGCCTGATGCGGGCGATACATGCCATTGGTCAGATTGGACGGGTTCACGTGAACCGGTGGGGAGACGGCGGCAGCCACTTTCACATGTGGTTCATCGGCCGGCCACTCGGCGCCTGGCAGCTGAGTGGAGTGGCCATGCCAATCTGGGGTCACATCCTCCCCTCTCTCCCCGACGACGTGCTCGCCGCCCAACACCAAATCGTCACAAGCGCTCTCAACACCTGACCCACAAGCCAGCTCCCTCGGGCGTTAGTTGGCAGCGCCGGTATACGGTTCGTGCATGGTCTTTCGACCCTCACCTGTGAGCGAACAGGCCCATGGAGCAACAGACGGTCGCGCGGACGTGGACTACCGGCTGTCGCGCCAGGCAACGCTGCGCTCGTATCGCGCGGGCGAACTGTCGCGCCATGATGCCTGCGACGCTCACCCCGAGCTGATTCGAGCCGGTCGCGAGATCGGAACCGAAACCTCTGACGTCTGCCCCGTCTGTGAAGACGCCCATCTGCGACACGTCACCTATGTGTTCGGACCTCGGCTGCCCAGCCATGGCCGATGCATAACCCTGCGAGGCGAGATGGCCCGCATCGGAAAACGCAAAGGCGAGTTCACCGCCTACGTGGTGGAGGTGTGCCCGCGGTGTTCATGGAATCACCTGGTGCGTCGGTATCCGGTCCCCAAAACTCCAGACATGAAGACTGCTGACGAGAAGCCAGCAGCGGAGTAGCGCGTTGCGCTAGTTCCGGCGGATGCGCTTCTGACCCGCCTGATCCGTGCCGTGCGCGCCAAAGCCCACCTCAATCAGGCGCTTGCGTCCCACCAGTTGAGCTGCAGTGAGCAATGCGACGAAAGCGCCGACGGCAGCAAGCGCAATCTTGCCCGTGCTCGACATGGAGCCCGGAATCGCCAGCACCACGAGCGTGCCGATCAGCCAGATCAGCTTGCCGCCGATTATGCGTTCCAACTCACTTTGGCGAACGTGCTTGCGGCTGCCAGCGAGGGCAATGACAATCGCCCACACGAACTCCACAACGATGCCTATGCCACTGATGATCCAGCCGGACACGCCAACGGCGTCTGCCATGAACACCCCGCCGAGGATGAGCACCAGGCCGCCCACAAGGCAGAAGGTGACATCCACGCCGAGGGTCCATTTTGTGTACTTGTCCGCAGTCACGGCACCCCACGATAGGCCCGCCGGGTGCCGGAAGGACAGACGAACAGTGTCTGACACCGCAAGCCCAACAGGGCAGACGAACAGTGTCTGACACCGCGTGTATGAGGACTATCCGGGGATGCTCGTGCCGTCGACGGTCAGGGTGCCGCCCGGCTGGGTGAAGAGATCAGCACCGACGGGCGATGCGTTGCCGCTGACGGTGGTTCCGTTGACGGTCATCGTTCCGACCGCTGAGTTCCACAGACCGCCGCCTTCCTTGACCGCGGTATTGGCGAACACGGTGCCGCCGTCGATGTCGACGACGCCATTGGCGCTCAGGTGAAAGCCGCCTCCGTTGCCCGGCGCAGAACCAGTGTCGTTCATGGCGAGGCGGACGTCGACGAGGGTCGTGGTGCCAATTGGTTCCTCAGCACCGCCGACGGCTTCAATGCCGCCACCCGCCCGGTTCGAGCTGTTCCGGGCGATGTTGGTGTCGGTAACGGTCAAGTCTCCCTTGTCGTTGAGAATGCCTCCGCCAGAGCCGGAGGCTCCGTCAGCTTCGTTGTCAACGACTGCGCCACCTTCTACGATGAGCGCACCGCCAGCGTTGAAGAGGCCACCGCCGCCATGGTCGGCTTCGGCGCCGCTGGCTACGTTGTGAGAGATGAACGTGTCGGTGACCGTCATTTCGCCGCCACCGTTCCACAAGCCGCCACCTTCCGAAGAGGCCGTATTGAACAACACGCTGCTGTTGGTGACCGTTGCGTCTCCGGCTCCGGTTATGTGAAAGCCGCCACCGTTTCCAGGAGCGGAGCCCGTTGCGTTCTGAAGAAGTTGCACGTTTGTCAGATCGGTGGTTCCAACGTTGGCCTCGATTCCGCCGCCCGCCCTTTTTGAGCTGTTGCGAGAAATGGACGTGCCGTCGACCTGCAGCGAACCCTGGTCGTTCAGAATGCCGCCGCCGGAACCCGCGGCACCAGTTGCGGAGTTTCCATCGACGGAGCCGTTCGTGATGACGACCGTGCCACCAGCGTTGAAGACGCCACCGCCACCCTGGTCGGCCTCTGCACCCTCAGCGGTGTTGTCCGAGATGCGAGTGTCCACCACGGTCATGGTGCTGGAGCCGTTCCAGAGACCGCCGCCTTCAGCAGATGCAGAATTGGAGATGACTCGGCTGTTGGTGATTGTGGAAGTACCAGCGCCAGTGATGTGGAGACCGCCGCCATTTCCGGGGGCTGACCCAGTCGAGTTGCCCTCCAGGAGAATGGCTTCAAGGGTCGTTGTGCCCACGTTGGCTTCGATGCCGCCGCCTGCGCGAACTGCGGTGTTGCCGATGATGTCGGTATTCGACACAGTGAGCTCACCAGCGTTGTTCAGGATTCCTCCGCCGGAGCCGGCAGCTCCATCGGCGATGTTGGCAAGTATTTCGGAGTCCTCAACCGTCATGGTGCCGCCATCATTGAACAGACCTCCGCCGCCCTGATCGGCTTCGACGCCGTTGGCGGTGTTGCCATTGATGGTTGAACCACTGACCGTCATGGTGCCGGCGCCGGAGTTCCACAGGGCGCCGCCTTCAGCCGTTGCCACGTTGGCGGTGAAGTCAGCATTGCGCACGACAACGTCGCCAGCACCTGAAAGGTGGAACGCGCCGCCGTTTCCAGGCGCATCGCCGGTCGTGTTCGCGGTAAACGTCGAGTCCACGATGGTGGTGACGCCGCCGTTGGCTTCGATGGCGCCGCCGGCGCGTGTAGCCCGGTTCGACTCAAACGATGAAAACCAGACACTCATTGTGCCGGTGTTGAGAATTGCCCCGCCAGATGCGGCTGGACCTTCCGCACGGTTTCCGGCAAAGGATGTCAGCTGCAGTTTCGTTGAGCCGGCGTTGGCGATGGCGCCGCCGCTACCGACGATGGGATCATCGCCACCGCGGGCGTAGCCGTTGACGATGGTGACACCACTCAAGGTGAGTGAGCCGGTCTCGGTGACGTCGAAAGCACGGTCGAGCCAGTCGGTGTCGATAGTCGCGCCGAACCCGCTGATGCGCACGTCACCATTGATATCCAGGTCGCCGGTCATGCTCGCTTCCTCGTCCACATCGTCGTTCTCGTTCTCGATGGTGAACGTGTATGTGCCTGAGGGCAGTGCGATCCGGACCGGTCCGTCGGTTGCCTCAGCTTCCTGGATGGCCGCTCGCAGGCTGCACTGACCGCTTTCATCAGCGCACGTGCCGTCGCCTGGGGTGGCGTCGACGCTGTCACTTGTCGAGTCAACAGCCAGTCGCTGGGTCGCGGCGAGAGCCGGACTCGCCACGACGACGGTCGAAAGGACCATAAACAGTGCGGTGAGAGCAGCGATTGCGCTCCGGCGTTTGCCAGCCATTGTGTGCCTCCAGAGAACGATGATGTTCTGTGTTCGGGCCCCAGCACTGATTGGATTGGATTGGATTGGGTTGACGAACTCGGCCCTGCGGCGGTTGCAACAAAAGGAAAGGATGACAAACCCAGCCTGTGGTCACCGACTTTCCGCCTGACAGGTTCTTCGCGCCTGACCAGCCTCAGCCTCGCTCGGCCTCGTTCAGCGTGGCAGGTTGACCTGCTCATCAACCTCAGTGGATGCGCTGACGGGTCCCATGCGCATGAGGGCGATCGAACCGGCAGCGATGATACTTGCCCCATAGGTCACAAGGATCATGGCTGGGTCCTCGACGACCTGTGCCGGATCGATCGACCTGATGAACGGAGCGCTTGCGATGGCCAGGACAAAGGCGAGTCCAACAATCCACCGCAGATACCCGACTACCAGGTTGGTGATTGGGCGGTTCTCAAAGAGCCACAGGGCGAGTACCGCCTGCAGCATCAGATAAAAAATGGACGGGTTGACTGCCCCGATGATGATGAAGTTCAGGTTCATTGTCATGCCAATGAAAATCCCGATGTTCATGCGGTGCGCGGTCAAAATGCTCAGGCCAGCCAGGAGCTGACCCGCCGGGATCAGCACGACCAGCACCAGGGCACCGGGGAGAAGAACATGGTCGAGGAGTGGCTGATACCACGGAAGGGTGAGTTCCTCATGTTCGGCGACAAAGGTCCGTATGACCGTCTCATCCCACCATTCACGTGCAATGACCTTCTCGGTCGCCGCTCGAATCCACCCAAGGCCGATGAACGTCTCGACAAGCACGATCCACGATGGACGATCTGCGAAGCGCTGTTGTAGGAGATCACGCAGAAGATCAAAGAGATCACGGAGTCGGTTCATCGGATCTCTCCACATCAATGGGTTGGGGAACAACCGAAGGTCCGACTCTGCGCTGGGGCGCTGAGCCGAACCGACGGTGACAATGTCAGGTACTGAATGTCAGTTACTGAAGGTCAGTTCAAAGGGGTCTGGTGCTGATCAGCGTGTTACTGATTCGAACCAGCGTGCGTCAGTCGGAGTCGCCGACCGGCCAGAACAAGGATGCCTGCGCCCAGTGAAACCAACGCAGCTCCAAAGAAGACAGAAGTGCTGTTTGAGTCCGTGGCCGCAAGGGCAGGCGATGTGAGTGTGGTGTTGGCGGTGAATCCGAAATCTGGCGTTGCGGTAGCTGGAACGGCCGTTGCAGGAACAGCGGTAGCCGGAACGGCTGTTGCAGGAACAGCGGTAGCAGGAACGGCTGTTGCAGGAACAGCGGTAGCAGGAACGGCTGTCGCTGGAACAGCAGTCGCCGGAACAGCAGTCGCCGGAACAGCAGTAGCCGGAACAGCCGTCGGGGTCACTGCGAGCGTCGAACCATCGAGTTGGGCTCGAATTGCGCCTTCGGGCTCAACATCGGTGTGAATATTGACGTAGTGACCGGCCAGGTCCTCGGTGACCATCATCGCAATCTCCGGCGTTGAGAACACACAAGCCTTCTCACCGCTGATTGGCACGCCAAGGTTGATAACCGGAGCGCCGTCCATTCCGAGGTCACCAACATGAATATGTGCTGCGGTCACCGTGTCAATGTTCTCGAACGTCATGGTGAAACAGACTCGGCCGGTCGCCGGGTCGATATCGATCTCAGCGTTTCCAGATCCGTCGGCATCTCTAGACGGCAGCAACGGAACAGAGATTGCGGTCGTGGCGGGCGCCGGCGTCGTTGCCTGAAGTTGGCCGCGGATTGCTCCGGCGCGAAATTCAGCGTTGTGCAGATTGACGTAGTGTCCGGTTGGGTCGGCCGTGATGGCTTCGATTGCCGCATCGGTGGATGAGACGCAACCGTTGAGTCCATTTGCCGGTATTTCGAGGTCGACGAGCACACCGCCCTGATCATTCTCGCCTCCGATGTGAATGTGCGCCACGGTGACTTCAGCGATGTTCTCGGCCGTGATGGCGAAGCAGATGTCGCCTCCGGGGTAGAAAGTGAAGGTGGCGGTGCCGGATCCGTCAAGGTCACCGAAGCCAAGCCCGTCCAAGTTCAGTGACAGGTCATTTGTGGTGGATGACGTTGCTGCGATCTGGCCTCTCACCGCTCCTGACATTGACTCGTCAGTGTGGACGTTCACGTAGTGGCCAGCAGGATCGGCAAGAATCGTCTCAACGTCCGCCGGTGCTGCGTCGACACAACCCATCAAGCCGTTCGTCGCGAAATCGAGGCCGACCAAGATAGCTCCGGTGTCGCCCGCTTCACCGATGTGAATATGAGCCGCGTTGACGGTTTCCATCGTGTCCGTTGTGATCTCAAAGCAGATCTCGCCGGTGGTCGGATTGAAATCCATCACCACGGATCCGGTTGCCGCTGGGTCACCGGTGGGCATGAGGTCAAAGGTGCTGGTCTGATTGACGCTCGGTGTCGTCATGGCCAGTTGGGACCGGATGGCACCTCCTGGAAACTCAGCAGTGTGGACATTGATGTAGTGATCTGCGGGCGCAGCTTCGATGTCAGCAATGACCGACGCAGGAACGGGGACGCAACCGCTGAGGCCGTTGTTGGCGATGTCGAAGTTCACGACGACTGGTCCTGCTGACCCGGCCGCTCCGAGGTGGATATGCGACGCAGTCGCCGCACCGATGTTGTTTGTTGTCAGCGTGTAACACACCTCGCCCGCCGACGAGTTGAACGTCAGGTCGACAGTCCCGGTCCCATCCGGATCACCGTTTTGGGTGGAACTCAACGTCGCCGTGGAGTTGGTGTGATCAGCTGATGCAGCTGGCGCCGCAGCGACGATAGCGACCATCGTGAACGCTGCGAACAGAAGAAGTTTGTGGAAAACGCGCATCGGGTATGCCTCCGAGGGCCCCGAGCATTAGGGACCAGGTTGATATCGAGTTTGAAACTGAATGTAGGTGGTGCCGCTAACCGACCGGAACTCTATAGGGCAGTTCCTGTTCCCACAAGCACTGGCGACAACGCCACCCAATGCGAGAGCAGGTTGAGGTCAGGTGCCACCTGGACAGATCGGGCAGAAATGGAGGCCCCGGCAAGTCGTTTCAGCACAGCAAATGGAGCCCCTGCGACCGTTCGGAGGAGAGGTCCACACGGATTGGATTCTCCTGCTGTTCGGTTTCGCTGTCGCTCCGAGGGCACAACCACTGACACATTTTCGAGCTGTCAGAGCGGTCGGGCGAAGCTGACCTCATTGCCGTCGGGATCGGTGATGTGGAAGTACCGCTCGCCCCAGGGGGCGTCCTTCGGAGCGGCATGGGGCTCATACCCGGCGTCGATCATGGCTGCGTGGACATCCTCGACACTGGCGACGTGCACAATGACCCGCCCCCAGCGCCCGCCTGGTTCGGCATTCGCTTCGTTTGCCGACAGGTTCACAAACGACCCATCGCCGAGCGTGACGGACGTAAAGGGGGCATAAGGCCCGCCGTAGGCGATCTGGAAGCCGGCACGCTGCCAGAACGCCAACGACGCGGCCATGTCGAGCACCACGAAAGTGATGGCATTGAGTCCCGCCATCAGGTCAAGCCTGCTCTGCGGCGGCCCAGGCCCGCAACACCGTTGCGGCCTCGGCTGCATGGAAGGGCCCGGTTCGCAGACGATGCGCCTGCAGAGCTTTCATGGCCTCACCCACCTGAGGGCCGGGCTCGATGTCCAACAACGTGCAGATGTCCTGACCGGTCAGCGCCACGTCCGTGCTTGTGAGGTCTTCGCTCTTCGCAAGCTGCACCATGCGAGCGCCAAAGTGCGCCAGGTCGACTTCTCCGAAGCGAGCTGTAGCGAGCGTCCATGCGGATTCGCTGTTTCCCTTTGCGCCCACAACCCAGGTGCGGATTGCTTCGTCAACGGCTGGGTCCCCCGGCGCGTAGGCCGACGCCATTGGATCAAGCTCGAGCGCGCTGGTGATCGTACGACCGATTGCCCGCTCATCGTGCTTCGAGAGCTTCAAACCACGAAGAACGTCCGCCTGCAACGCGCCTGCTTCAACGACAGGCAACACAAGCGCTGCGGTCCGGAGCCACCAGGGTGCCGGGGTGCGGCTGGCCAGGTCCACCGACGCTGACCCAGCACCGGGAACGATGCGTTCCAACAGGCCGGTGCTGTGCAGAACGTCCAGACCCACGCGCACATCCTCGGCCGACAACAGCTTTTCCAACTCGTCCCGAATGCGTTCGATTGCGACGATGTCGAGCCGCTCGCGCAACGTGTGCGCTGCTTCGAGCAACTCAGGGGTTGGTTCCAGCCGATACCGGTTTGCGAAGCGAGCGGCCCTGATCATGCGAAGCGGGTCGTCCGTGAAAGAAACACTGGGCGCCAGCGGTGTGCGCAGACGACGGGCCGCCAAATCGGCAACGCCATCATGAGGATCGATCAATTCACCCACCGGAATCTCATAGGCCATGGCGTTGACCGTGAAGTCGCGTCGGGCGAGATCGGCGAAGATGTCGTCTCCGAACGCCACCTCGGGCTTACGAGAGTCCGGCACGTACACCTCGGCCCGGAACGTGGTGACCTCGATGGACCGACCATCCTTCTCGCAGCCAATGGTGCCGAAGCGTTCGCCCTGAGTCCACAACGCATCAGCCCAGTCACCGACAATCTCTTTGATCTCGGTGGGGCGGGCGTCGGTAGTGAGATCGATATCGCTGTCACCGCAGAGCGGCGTGTCGAGCCACAGGTCACGCACGATGCCGCCCACGAGGAAAAGGCTCCGGTCTGCGGCCGCAAACCGATTGGCCAGCTCATCAACCTCGGCGAGTACTGACGGAAGGTAAGAGAAGCTCACGGGGCTGATTCTGTGCCAGCGGTCTCTCCACCCGCACGGCTGTCAGCTGCGTTGCCGGAGTCGAAACGATGCCACATGGCGGCAACTGCGTCGACTGCTTCGTTTCCCGGACCGCCGGAACTGGCTGCTTCGGGTCGATAGTCACTGTCCACAAGTGCGGCGATGGCCGCACCGGTGGAAAGGGCCAGACCCTCCAGGTCGTAGCCGCCTTCGAGAAACACCACTCGCCTGCCGGGTGCAGACACCTCAAGCACTGCGCGGGTGAGGTCGGCGTAGTCGCCGGCGGTGAGGGCCATATCGGCCAGCGGGTCACGGCGATGAGCGTCGAAGCCCGCACTGAGCAGCAGCCAGGTGGGCTGGAACACGTCAACAGCGGGGCGCGCAATCTCATCCCAGGATCGCCGGTACACATCGCCTGTCGCGCCGGCCGGAAGCGGCACGTTGATGGTGGTGCCACTGCCGGCGCCCGCACCCGTTTCGTGCATTGCGCCGGTGCCAGGGTAGTGCGGGAACTGGTGCAGAGAAATGAACATGACGCGAGGGTCGGCGTAGAAGATGTCCTGGGTTCCGTTGCCGTGATGCACGTCGTAGTCAACAATCAACACCCTCTCGCCGAGATCGGCCAGATGACGCGCCGCGACGGCAACGTTGTTGAAGACGCAGAACCCCATGGACCGTGTACCCGTTGCGTGGTGGCCCGGGGGACGGACCGCACAGAACGCCGCGTCAGCTTCTCCTGCGCGCAGCGCCTCAACCGCCTGCAGGCCGGCGCCCGCAGCGAGCATCGCAGCATCCAGCGACCGAGGAGCAAGGACTGTGTCCGCATCGAGATGACCGCCGCCGCTTGCCGAAAGGTCACGCGCCGCCGTGATCATTGACGCACCATGCACCGCGCTGATGGCATGCGCGGGGGCAGATTGGGCTTCCACGAACGTGAGCGCTTCGTGCAGACCGGACTCAGACAGACCCTGCGACAACGCCCGCAAACGATCGGGACGCTCCGGATGGCCCGATCCGGTCAGGTGCTCCAGATAGCGATCATGGGTGAGAAACAAGACGCTCATGGCTCAACACTAATGCTGGCTTCTCCAACTTCACCGATGGTTACCCTGGCGCGATTAGGACATTTACTGGTCCCGAACACTATGCTCTGTCTCGCATGAAACGGACCCTTGCCACGTCGATCTCACCGACGAGACCTCACACGATCCAGCCGGCGACCGAGCCCGCCGCTCTCAGCAGCGCCCGTAAAGGAGCCGCGAACGGTCCGCAGCCTGAGCGCCCGTCGCAGTGGCTGAAAGCCCGACGGGCAGTAGATGTGGTGGTGGTGCTCGTAACTGCGCCAGTCACCGTTCCACTCGGACTACTCACCATGCTGGCGGTTCTGATTCAGGACCGAGCCATCCCCCTCGTGCGCATCAATCGAGTGGGGCGCCACGGCACGCTGCTCCAGATTGTCAAGATTCGCACCATGCGAGACGTCCAGGGGTCCGGCCCGTCGATCACATCCTCCACGGACAGCCGCGTGACGCAGCTCGGATCCGTGCTTCGCAGTTTACGCCTCGACGAACTTCCCCAACTGGTCAGCGTGCTCAGCGGCAAGCTGGCGCTCATCGGCCCACGCCCCGAGACCGCCATGTTCGTTAATCTGTCAGACGACAACTGGAACACCGCGTTGTCGGTGCGGCCCGGTATTGCCGGTATCACCCAGATTGTGGCGTCTCCGTGGGAAGCGACAGAGCTGGACCTTTCGAACCCGGAAGCCCGCTACCGCGATGTTGCTGTTCCGGCCAAGCTGGCAATCGACGTGTGGTACGCCAACAACGCATCCCTGCGCCTCGACGCGGTGATCTGCACCTCACTGATCTCGATGATGGTGTTCGGCCGGACATGGACGCGTGCTCACCAACTTGTTGCAGAGAACGTGCCTGCAGCCGAGCCGCTGCTTGCCAGGTTCAGACCTGACGCTTGAGCGCGGGCCCTGTCGGTTGGCGCTTCCGAGACCACACCACCCAGCCCTTCCTGATCGGCCCCACCTGGACGGCGCAGTGTTCCTTCTAGACGGCGCAGTGTTCCTTCGCGATTGACTCGACCGCGTCCACCACGAATGACTGTTCGTCCTCGGTCATACTGGGAAACAGCGGCAGCGAAATGATGCGACTGAACAGATCCTGGGCAACGGGGAGATCCGATGGTGCATACCCATAGTGATCACGGTAGAGGGTGTGCATATGCAGCGGCTTGTAGTGCACGCTTGTTCCGACCCCTGCGACGTTGAGTGCTTCGATAAAGGCATTGCGGTCGATGGTCAGCGTGTCCAACGCAAGACGGATGACGAACAGGTGAGCAGCCGTCTCGGTCAGCGGTCCCTGATCCATGACATCGACGCTGGGATTCGACGCAAACGCGTCGACATAGCGCTGAACACGCGTCCGTCTGGCGTCGGCAAATTCGTCGCAGCGTTCGAGCTGGACTCGTCCGATTGCAGCAGCGATATCTGTCTGGTTGTACTTCCATCCGGCCATCGCAATGTCGTACTCCCACCGTGCGCCAGCCCGGAAACGATTCCAGGCATCGCGGGACAGTCCGTGCAGTGACAACGACCGGGCTTTGGCAATCAGGTCGGCGTCGGGGCTTGTCATCATGCCGCCCTCGCCGGTGGTGATGTTCTTGTTCACGTAGAACGAGAAACACGCAGTGGTGGGAAACGAGCCCACCCGCTGGCCATCAATAGTTGTTGGCAGGGCATGCGCTGCGTCTTCAATGACAACGCCTCCGAATTCCCTGGCAAGCTCAACCGCCCCTTTCAGGTCCGCCGGCCCGCCGCCGTAGTGCATCACCATGATCGCCCGCGTCCGGGCGGTGACGCGCGAGCGAGCGTCAGCGATGTCGATTCCCATCGTGAGCGGATTGACGTCGACGAGGACAGGAGTCGCTCCAACCGCAATGCAGACCTCGGACGTGGCTGCAAACGTCATGGTTGGCACCAGCACTTCATCACCGGGTCCAATGTCGTGCGCAATCAACGCCAGATGCAACGCAGCAGTGCACGAATTGACAGCCAGTGCATGATCTGCGCCAACGTATTCGGCGAACTCCTCCTCAAAGGCACGGCAGTGCTTGCCGCTGGTGAGCCAGCCGGACTGCAGCACCTCAGAGACAGCCTCGGATTCTGCAGGGCCCAGATCAGGTCGAAAGAAAGGTACGGTCATTTTCGGTGGCTCTCCATCTCGGTGATGAGTTCCTGGCCGCGCTCCAGGATTGGATCCAGTGATGCACGAACGTCATCGTCAAGGAACGATGACCACGGCCCGGTCGCCGAGGGACGGGATGTGTCAGCGATGAAACTGGCGCATCGGTCGGCGTCGGGAATGTCCAGCGCGTTTGCAATTCGTTTCATCTCGTGAGGGTTGTCGCACAGTTCCTGATAGTTGGTGACCACCGCGTCGATGCCGTTGCGCATGGCGTTCGCAGTCGACTCGAGGCAACGGAGCCACTGCTGGCCGGCCACCCAGGCCACACCACGAGAGGCAAGGTCATCTTCAAGGCCGTCATAACGCACACCCCAGACTCTTGGTGAGAGTGCGCTGCTCTCAGGCTGGACTCGAGCCCGAACCAGGCCCGCCCCGACCTTCGCAAGGTACGGCAGATCTGCCGGTCGAAAGATCGGGAGTTTCGAGGCCCACCGTTGCCAATCGTCGCCTCCAGTCCACTGGGCATGGCTGGATTGGATCACCTCACGGCCATCTCTGGTCACCACCAGAACTCTGGCATCCGGATAGATGGCCTTCACGAACGGGATTCGGAGTGAGTTCCCAACCGTCTTCTCGACAACTTCCTGATGAGCCGCAGTGGGGGCAAGCGAATCAATCCGGCTGCGAATGCGTTTCGCAATCTTTGGGGTGGCAAGCTCCGGCGTGAACTCATCATGGGGATGTCGATGGTTGCCCAGTCGCCACACAAAGCTCACGTCATGGTCGATGGGGACCAGGGTGTCGGACTCAGCGAGGGCATCGCGAAGAAACCGAGTGCCGGATCGGGCGGCTCCGATAACGATGACCGGCCGGATGCTTGCCGTCATCTGCTGATTCACGGGCAAAGCCCCTCGCTCGTGTCCGGTTCCACAAACCACCCGCTCATCTCACCAACAATGGACGATGCGTCCCACGATTGATAGAACGCGTCGGCTGCAACGTACCAGCGATGCCGTTGGCGATACCCATTGAGCGAAGCAGAAACACTCGCCTCGCCTTCGTGGCGCACAACCATCTGCGGCATCCACAGAACAGGCACGCCCAGCACATGGGCCTGTTCACCAAAACCGTACTCCTCGCCGAACAATGGGCCCTCATGGAAGACCCCACCGGCGGCGAAGTATCCCGATCCAAACACCGTGTAGGCGCCGTAAGCGGCGTACATCTTCGTGAATGCGGGGAGGTCAGCGTGCGGGTTCTGCTGGTACCGGCGCCGGAGCCAGTAGAGCTGTCGGAAGGCAATATCGGCAATCAGGAACCGCTGCCGCACCTGATCTCGTCGCCTCCGATTGAAGCCACCGCTTCGTTCAAGTATGTGGGGGTTGGTGCGATACGACCGACCCGCCTCAACAATGTCAGGCGCCAGAATCCATCGAGTGTCACCGGTGTGCTCCCGGGCCTGTTCCACCACGCTCAACAGCTCACCGCAATCGAACGTGAGGTCAACGTTGCACAGCACGACCGCGGTATACGAAAGTTCGCGGTTCCCTGCATTCTCACGCACAGCAGTGAGTGCTTCGCGGGCACCGCCAACAAAGCCGGGGTTGTGGGCGAAGTGCAGGTACCTGATTGGACCCTGCGGCGCTCTGGACAGCCACCCGGAAGGGTTTGGCGAATTGTCGACAATGACCAGATGCACTGGGGAAGTTTCCTCCGAAGATCCTGTAACCGGGTCCTGCGTGAACGAGGTGACAAGGTCGTCAACGAGTGCGGGAGTCTTGTACGCAACCGCGATCACGAGTACTGGTGCAGCTTCAGACACGGAGTTAATCTAGGACCCAGTTCGGTGCAACCCGTTGTTCAGATTGCGCGAATGTGTAGCAGTTGGATGGCCGCTGAAACGTGACTGGCTTGCATCAGTGCAACCCGGACCAGAACGTGGAGCGTCCGGTGAGGCTGAGAATGAGCCGAAGCACACGATGCGAGGTGTCGGAGATCTCATAACCGTCGGGTAGCGACGAGACCCCCTCGGCGGGCACAGCCATGCACGTTTCAACCGCGGCCACCACCTCATCGGTCTCCAGGCCGCACATGATGATTGCGCCGGCGTCAAGGCCCTCGGGCCGTTCCATCGAATCGCGGATGGTCACGGCGCTGAATTCAAGAATGGACGCTTCCTCGGTGATGGTGCCGCTGTCAGACAGGACACACGCCGCATCGAGTTGCAGCCGGTTGTAGTCGTTGAATCCGAACGGTGGGTGGAAAACGATCCGGCTCTCGCGTTCGATGGCCTCAGCAGTTTCGCCCAGTCGATTCCGGGTTCGAGGGTGCAGCGAAACCAACACCGGCTTGTTCCAGCGCTCCCCCACCGCCGTCACCGCATCAATCAGTTTTGCGAGGCGACCAGGATGATCGACGTTCTCCTCCCGATGCGCAGATACCAGGAAAAACTCCCCCGGTTCCAGATCCATGTCGGCCGTGACTGTCGACGCCTCGATTTTCGTCCGCTGACGATCCAGCACCTCCCTCATCGGTGATCCCGTGAGGTGGATCCGCCGGGGCTCCAAGCCCTCAGCCAGAAGATTCCGGCGAGCGTGCTCGGTGTACACAAGATTGAAATCCGCAGTGTGATCAACAATGCGCCGGTTGACTTCCTCAGGGACATTCGCATCAAAGGAACGGTTTCCCGCTTCCATATGAAACACCGGCACTTTCATACGCCGGGCAATGACCGCCGCAATTGCGCTGTTGGTGTCACCGAGGATGAGCACCGCATCGGGAAGCTCATCGAGCAGAACGGCTTCTGTCCTGACCATGATGTCGCCGTAGGTATGGGCCAAAGATTTGCGCGACGCATTCAGGAAGTGGTCTGGGTTTCGCAGGCCAAGGTCCGTGAAGAAAATCTCACTCAGTTCAGGGTCCCAGTTCTGTCCGGTATGGACCAGCACATGATCAATGGTCGGCGCGGTATCCAATCGGGCGATCACCGCCGACAGACGGATGATCTCCGGGCGAGTACCAAGGATCGTCATGACCTTCATTGATCCACCCCCGTTTCTGGTGCAAGTACTGGATCGGGGAACGTATCCGGGTTTGCGGCATCAAAATGATCTGCGGCCCAAAACAGCGTTGTCGCAATCTCAGATCCGGTGTTGACAATGCGGTGCGTGGTCAACGGGGGCATGTCTATCCACACCGGCTCGTCTCCCGTGACCTTGAAGGTCTTCACGTCGTTGGTCAGAACACGACGGGTCGAGATGGTCGCCGACCCGCCGATGACGATGAAGCGCTCGATCTTGTCCAGATGAAAATGGTCACCACGACTGATGCCGGGAACCGTGGTCGAAACCGATGTCTGCCCCAGCCCGTCAGATCGGCAGGCCTCCGCAAATGAACCCCGATCATCCGCGTGGTTCACCAGGGACTGCGGGTAGAAGTCGGCCAGATAGAGATGGGATCGGACCATGTTGAACATCTGCAATTCGAACCGGTCAGCGCACAATGGGACAGTGAAATCCTCGACGTAGCGCGAGTGCAGGCGAGAGACCATCTGCCATGCATCGACCACGGAGATCTCCCTCCCGTGCATTCGCTCTCGCTCACCGACGGTTTCACCGCCACTTCGAACGAAGTCGAGTATGCGCTCGGCCACGTCCTGAGCATGTACGAGTTC
>ENA-ORXT01001501-ORXT01001501.1-marine-metagenome-genome-assembly--contig:-NODE-1501-length-31101-cov-10.216929_pt1 | contig 31101 bp, 22 predicted proteins | sample MGYA00237868_ERZ511482 | MGnify/ENA metagenome assembly ERZ511482 | reverse complement strand
ACATTTGTCATTGTCGTGTGCGACCCCAGCTGTATTTTGTGAAGAGTAACGGAACAAATTATCAGGAATCTTAGATTACTTTTTAAAGATTCCTGATATTTTTCTTCGTTTCACTGCAAAAAATACAGCTGGGGTCGCACACGACAATGACACTTTGTGTAAAATTTAAGAAAACTTAATACACACTGTACTAGTATCTAACATCTCAAATCTAATACTAAAATATTTTATCCAAGACCATTACAATTTGTACGATAGGGAGATAATAAAAAGAGGCAAACATCATTTTAAGCGCCGAGGGATTGTCACAACGACGAGCCAAGCGGATAGCTGTATATGCAAAGTAGCTACCCAATACAAGTACAAACACAACAGTTATCCAAGAAGTAATACCAATAATAGTAGGAATCAAACTGACCACAATCATGGCTATGATGTAGGCTAGAGATTGTAAAGCTGTTAGTCTGTTTCGACCATCGACCTTGGTACCCAATAATTTGAATCCTGCCTTTTTGTAGTCGTCATATCCCAACCAGCCGATTGCCCAGAAATGTGGAAATTGCCATAGAAATTGAATGGCGAACAAAGAATAAGCGATGATGTTTAAGCCTGCCCCACCCAATGCAGCCACATATCCAATTAATATGGGAAGCGCACCAGGAATGGCACCAACAAAAACGGCAATAGGAGAAACTCTTTTGAGCGGCGTATATACAAAAGCATAAGCAATTAAAGAGATGGCTCCCAATAAAGCAGCAAGTGTATTAAAATAATATCCAATCAAAGCCAATCCGCCAATACCAGTAAGTCCAGCAATCAGCACTGCTTCTGTCAAATCCATACGACCCGCCGACAAAGGACGGTTTGCCGTACGTTTCATCATTTTATCATAATCCTTTTCTATGATTTGATTAATGGCATTCGCAGAAGAAGTAATCAGAAAACCACCAAGCGCCAACACAAATAAGTAGAACCATTCAAAGCTGCTTCCGAGTGCCATCAAATAGCCAAAAGTAGCAGAGAACACTACCGTCAAATTCAAACTGAATTTAATCAACATACCATAATCTCTCATTTTTGACTTTACAGATTGCAAAAAAGAGGAATTCGTTAAGTTTTGAGTTTGGTTCATTGGTTGGTTTGGTTAGGACCTAGGTAACGATTCAAAAATCAATATAAGTAGTCTGACAAAAATAACTTAACAATTCTCTGTCATTCTTTTGGTGACTTAATTGTTGTGATTTTTCCACGTAGCTAAGGCTATGCGGTAAAATAACGCCTCATAAGGCACTCAAAATAATTGGCAGTTAATTGTCAACTTATTTTTGTCAGACTACTTACATTCTTAGCATCGTTACTAATAGAAAAAAAGCCCGTAGTACTCAAAAAAATTGAGACACTACGGGTTTAGTATTTTTAAAAAAGCTGATAACTTTATAATTGTTTGATTTCGCCACTAGCCAATTTTGCCTCTAAGGTTTCATCAGACCAGGTTTGCGGAATCGTCTCTGTTCCATCTTTACTATAATCATAAGGCCAACGGTATACTTCTGGAATTTTACCCACCCAGTTTCCGTGTCCAGGATCTGCAGGAGTGGTCCACTCAAGACTGTTTGAGCCCCAAGGATTCAAGCCTTCCATTTTCTTCCCACCAAAAATACTGTAGAAGAAGTTGACAATGAACAAAAACTGAGCAAAGAAAACAACAATTGCTGCTACGGTAATAAAGACATTTAAGTCGGCAAACTGATCGGCAAACTTAAACTCCCCGAAATAGTAATAACGTCTTGGTACTCCTGCTTCTCCCAAATAATGCATTGGCCAGAAAATACAGTAACTACCAATAAAGGTTACCCAGAAATGGACATAGCCCAAAGATTTGTTCATCAATCGACCACCAAACAGTTTGGGGAACCAATGATAAACACCTGCAAACAGACCGTAACCAGCTGCCATTGCCATTACAATATGGAAGTGGGCGACCACATAGTAGGTATCGTGATATCCAATATCCAATGCAGGGTTACCCAATACAATTCCTGTCAATCCACCTGATATAAAGAGCGAGACAAAGCCTATGGCAAACATCATACCAGGCGTAAAGGATATATTCCCCCGCCAAATAGTGGTAATCCAGTTAAACACTTTCACCGCAGACGGTACCGCAATCAATAGTGTAAAGAGTGCAAAGACTGCACCAGCAAAAGGATTCATACCTGTTACAAACATATGGTGTGCCCAAACTAAGAAACCAAGAACGGTAATTGCTAGAATAGAATAAACCATTGCATGGTATCCAAAAATAGGCTTTTTAGAATTTGTTGCTAAAATATGAGAAACCATACCCATCGCAGGGAGAATAATAATATATACTTCGGGGTGTCCTAAGAACCAGAACAAGTGCTGATACAGAATGGGCGATCCACCTTGTACTACTTCACCAGCTGCGTTTCTCAAAATTTCACCATTCAGATAAATGTCTGACAAATAGAAACTGGTTCCTAAATGACGGTCAAAAATCAACAATATACAAGCCGATAACAATACTGGGAAAGACAATACACCTAAGATAGCTGTAAAGAAAAACGCCCAAATAGTCAAAGGCATACGGAACATAGTCATTCCTTTGGTACGCATATTAAGAATGGTTGCTACATAGTTCAACCCTCCTAAAAGAGAAGAAACAATAAACATAGCCATACTCGTAATCCATAAAGTCATACCCAAACCAGAACCAGAAGAGGCACCAGGTAAGGCACTAAGCGGCGGATAAGCTGTCCAACCACCAGAGGCAGGTCCCGTTTGAATAAATAAAGAAACAAACATAATAACCCCTGCCGTAAAGAAGAACCAATAAGACAACATATTCATAAATGGACTCGCCATATCTCTAGCACCACATTGAAGTGGAATCAATAGATTAGAAAACGTACCACTCAATCCGGCTGTCAATACAAAGAATACCATAATGGTTCCATGCATAGTTACCAATGCATAATAAAACTCAGGATCAAGGATTCCTCCTTCAGCCCAACGTCCCAACAACATTTCCAAAATAGGAAACGACTCACTAGGCCACGCCAATTGTAACCTAAACAACACAGACATTGCTACTCCTATCACCGACCAAAAGATACCCGTAATCAAAAACTGACGAGCAATCATTTTGTGATCTTGACTAAAAATATATTTGGTCAAGAAATTTTCGTAGTGATAATGTTCATGATGGTGATCATCATGACCAGCATGCTGATCTACTTTTATATCTACACTTGCCATATCTATTTAACTTCTATATTATATTTTTTCATTGAAATTGTCCAATAAAACATTTTATAAAGATTAAAACACATTGATGATTAAACACCTGTAGTTTATCTTTAATAAAAATGTGATTACTTATTATAAGACAATGAAGAAGCTTCTTCCTCTTCAGGAACTTCTTTGCTTTCAGCTTCGGCTGTTCCTTTTTCCAAACCGGCCTCTACTCTTTGTGCGTAAATGGTTTTTTGTTCGGCTTTCCACTCATCGAATTCTGCTTGAGAAACCACACGTACTTCTTTTCTCATATTAAAGTGTGCTTTTCCACACAATTCTGCACAAGCCAGCTCATAACCGAATTCATTGTCTTCAAATTCTAATCTCGCCTCTTCTGTTGACATAACAGGTGTAAACCAAAACTGAGTAGGAATTCCAGGGACGGCATCCATTTTTACATTAAAATGTGGAAGGTAAAAACTGTGCAATACATCCAATGAATTGATTTTCACCTTTACAGGCACATCCTTTACCAAGACAATTTCATTTGCCATAAAATCATCCTTAGAAGCACCGTCTTCCCAATTGATTCCATAAGGATTGTCTTCTGTAATCCAACCTACCCTTTTGACACCCAACTGATTGTCCTCTCCAGAATAGCGAATATCCCATTTAAACTGTTGAGCAGTCGCTTCAATAATCATAGCTGTTTCAGGAGCAGGTCCTGTAATTTTCAACCAGTTTCTCATTCCTTCAAAAACCAATAAAACCATTACAACTGCAGGAACCAACATCCAAATCAACTCCAATTTGTTGCTTTCTGGAAAGAAAGTCGCTCTTCTATTATCGTCTCGCTTGTATTTAAATGCAAACCAAAACAATAAAATCTGAGTGATAAAGAAAACAGGAACAATGGAAATTAAAGTCCAGATGTACATACTGTTTACACCCTCACTGTGCGCCGACATAGGCGGACGAAGGAACAGGAATTTATCTGCATAGTAGAAAGACGACCATACGATGCCAATCATTCCAAAAATAAGCGTAAATAAAAACATGCTTGCCTGAAAACGGTCGTTTCTTGAAACACCATCCTCTTCACCTTTTATATCAGAAATGTACTCTCCCGCCTTAGAGATTTGAAAGAGTAGAACAATTAACAATGCAATAGCGACTAATGCTAAAATAGTATACATAGTTTATATTTTGAAACAACCCTACCTTGAGTCGAATTTCTATAATAATAACAAGCCATCAATGCATGATGTTTGTTCTTATGCTTAAATTTTATTTTGATTAAACAATCCTTAAATTTATATTCTCAATATTAGACATGATTTAAACCGAGGTCTAAAGTTTTATATCTATTATCTCAAATCTAATATTTAGATACTGTTCGTACTGTGGGTTAAACTTTCTTGAATGAATGGATGATTGACAGGAACCAATGAATGTTTTGACAATGCATCAAACACCAACCAAATAAACACACCTGCAAACAACAATGGCACTCCAATTTCCAACGGTCCAAATCCAAGATTCATCACTTGATGTCCATGCTCATAAATACCTGCACTTTTAACGACCCCTGGCATAGTCATTAAATAGAAATCCAACCAGTGCCCAATTACGATACAAGAAGCTATGAATACCAATACTTTTGGATTACGTTTGTTTCTTGCAGTCATCAATACCATAAATGGCAATGGGAAATTAATGATAAAATTGAAGAAGTACAAAAATGAATAGTGCTCGAAACGTTCATGGAAATAGAGTGTTTCCTCTGGAATGTTTGCATACCAAATCAACATAAACTGAGAGAACCATAAATATGCCCAAGCAACGCTAAAGGCAAAAGTCCATTTTCCCAAATCGTGTAAGTGCTCTGTATTGATGTTGCGTAAAAATCCTTGTTCTTTTAATAAAAGAGTGATCAACAAAATCGTAGCAATGGCTGCTACAAAAATACTAATGAAGCAATACCAACCATATAAAGTACTATACCAGTGTGGATCAATACTCATAAACCATTGCCAAATACCCGTTGAGGTAGAAACAGCAAAGACAAACAAGAAGAACATACACAACATCTTCGCTCTTTTATAACGTGCCATACCAGGCTCATTGTCATGTGCGTAAGAGTTCTTACGAATCATCCAAGTTAACAAAGACCAAAGACCTAAGTAGATAGCCGTTGAAACAAAAAAGAAAATCGGATTTAAGAAAAACTCTTTGTGGTGAATCAGTTCATCATAATGTGAACTGGTAGGGTCCATAATTCCATCATGTGCCCAATGGTAAATGTGTTTGAATCCAAAAAAGAGAACCACACCCATAATCAATGCAAAAATGGGCACTACTCTTGCCATTGCCTCACTCACACGCGAGACAAGTACGACCCAACCACTATATCCAATGGTTTGAGAAGCAACATAAAACAAGCCTGCAAGTCCCAATCCTAAAAAGTAGTAACTATTGTGCAGTAATGTACCAAATATCCTACCTGGATATTCCATATTAAGAAACACACCTAGAAGGGTTAGTACCAATCCAACGACTGCTACAATCAAACCAACTCTTTTTACGCCACCAGCTTTGGTATAATTCTCCTCTGCTGGATGTATATAATGTCCTGCCATTATTTATATTTTTTAGATCTTGTAGAAGTAAAACTTCTGTAATAAAATCTAATAATTATTTTCAAAATTAAAATGAGAAAAGTCTCGAAATCTATTTTATTTAAGCATCAATGGTTGCTTAAAGGTCCGCTAATTCTAAAACCTCTAAGACTTCAAATTCGACTCTTCTATTCTTTTGTTTGTTCTCTGGAGTGTCGTTCTCAGCTACTGGACGATTTTGTCCATATCCTTTAAACATAATTTGTTCGCTTGTTATTCCTATTGATTTCAAATAGTCATAAGCTGCTGCTGCTCTGTTCTGAGACAATTCCAAATTACTTTGAGCATCGCCATCGCTATCGGTGTGTCCACTAATCTCTACCCTAGCCGATTTGTTTTTACTAAGAATTTCTGCCAATAAATCCAACTCATAATAAGACTCTGCCCTTAAATCATAAGAGCCTGTATCGAAAAACACATTGTCCAAAACCACTTTGGTTCCTTTCTCCAAGGCCTTATTCTTCATAGAAGACAAAGCAGACTTCAAAGGAGTACCATCTGGAGATTTAGGTCCTAAGTTTACAGCTGTTCCCCTTACAAAATTCATCGCTTCATCTTTGTCCATACTTTTAGACTTAGCTGCATTGGTCGCTTGCATATCTTTAATATACGACACTACTTTCCAACGTTCATCTTTGGTCAACTGAGAAGCATAAGAACCCATGTTGTTTTTACCGTAATGAATAGAGTGAAACATTTTACCTTCAGGCATTTGTTCATAAGCAGCTGCAAAGTAGTTGGGTATTCCCGCAAAAGGTCCAGCTGGTTCAGATGAAGCAGAAATACTCCCCATTCCTTTTCCTTGTGCGCCATGACAAACTTCACAATAAATGGTATAGTGATTTCTTCCTTCCTTTAAGGTAATGTCATCGGCATCCCAGTAAGGATTCAACAAACCAGCACCAGCCATTTCATATCCACTTTCTGTATTCTGATATGGATATGGCTTAAAACCTCTGGGCACCGTACCTGCTACTGGCTTACGAGCAACCAATGTATCCGCAAATAAGGGTTCAGCTATCAGCTGATAATCTGGAACTTCGGTAAGAATATCACTTCCTGTTCCTGGAGCTGGATAGTACACATCATAAGCGCGAGAGTGCGCCATATCTGGCATGTATTCTGCACCTGTATGCTCACCACCTGGCTGCAATTGTAGTCCCCATCTCAATGCCAATAAAAGCACCAATGAACCTATTAGAAAAAATAATAAATTTTTCATTCTTTATCTTAACTGTTTAATGAATGAATGATTGAATGTGTGAATGAACGAATGATTTTGATTAATATTCATTCATTCAAAATTCATTCTTACATTAATTTTAATCCGTGTAAGCTTTGTTCCACTGAAAACCAAAAGTAGACTGTGTTTCGTGGCTTGGATGACGACGACCTAAGGTTTTTTCTTTTAATTCGTAAGCCCCTAAATCCGTCAACATATCAGAGATTCTTCTTACATCAGATTCATCTGAATACTTACTACTGTCAAAGACAATCGCAAATACATCATTTGATGTACGAGGTTCCAATACCTCGATATCTTTGAATATAGACAAACCATTTCTGATGTAGTAAACAATGGTCATTCCCACACCTGAGAACAATACGGTCAACTCAAAAGTAATTGGAATCCAAGATGGCACTGAGAAAAATGGTTTACCGCCAAAGTTATTGGGCCAGTCAAAGACAGAAATGACCGACATAACAAATAAGGCAAAGAGTGTACCTGTTGCACCAAATAAAAATCCAGCAGTATGCAATTTACTTTCACGTGCCTCCAATACATCGTCTATTCCGTGAATAGGGAAAGGAGAAAGCACATCATGGATTTCTATACCTGCTTCTTTAAGACGTTGACAAGCTCGGATTACCGGCTCTTCATCGTCAAAGAAACCCATCATATATTTATGTTCAGCCATCTAATTTTACGTTTAGACTTTATTTTATTAAAATTTTGGATCTATAATTTCGTCAAACATTCTTCTCAATCGAATAAGTTTGAATAAATCATAATTAGTATTCTTATATCAAGATCATTAATCGACAATCATCTTTGTATCCTACTCTTCTTTTGATTTAGGAGAACGTGGTGACAACATACTAGAAGGCAAAGCTTCTTCTGGATCATTGCCCAAATATCCTGCACCCTCCTTGATATCGATTACAGCCTGGCGATTCATATACTGATCACCAGAAGTTTTCAAGATACTCTTAACCTCTGCAACTGCAACCACTGGAGCAAACTTGCAGAAAAGTAAAAACAGCGTCATAAATAATCCCATCGTTCCCACAAAAATTCCAATTTCGACCCATGTAGGTTGGTAATAAGACCAACTAGATGGAATAAAATCTCTGTGTAAAGAAGTTACGATAATCACAAAACGTTCAAACCACATTCCAATATTGATAAAAATAGACATAACAAAGGTTACCCAAAGGTTACGACGCATTTTCTTAAACCAGAATATTTGTGGAGAAATTACATTACATGTCATCATTGCCCAGTAAGCCCACCAATATGGAGCAGCTTCAACCCCCATCATTGGTCCAAAAATATATGGATCGGCAATTCTATTGCGTTTGAACACCCATTCTTCAAATGGATTTGCAGAATAAAATGCCATAAACAACTCTGTCAAATAAGCAACTCCAACAATAGATCCGGTTAATAATATGACCTTATTCATAGACTCTATGTGGTTGACTGTAATGTAGTCTTGAAGGTTCATAATACTACGAGCCACCAACATTAAAGTCAATACCATGGCAAATCCAGAGAAAACGGCTCCGGCAACGAAGTATGGAGGAAAAATGGTTGTATGCCAACCATAAATTACTGAGGTTGCGAAATCAAAACTTACCACCGAGTGAACCGATAATACCAGTGGAGTTGACAAACCTGCCAATACCAAAGAAATTGACTCAAAACGTTGCCATTGACGAGCAGTTCCTTGCCAAGCAAAACTCAAGTGAGAATATATTTTTCTTCTAAGTCCAGTTGCACGGTCACGAACGGTTGCCAAATCAGGAACCAAACCAGTGTACCAGAATAATAATGAAATGGTCAAGTAGGTACTAATCGCAAAAACGTCCCAAAGAAGTGGAGACTGGAAATTTGGCCAAAGACTACTCCAATCGAGTAATCCTTCTGCAGCTCTTGAATTTGGGTATGGAAAAATAAAGAATCCTTTCCAAATACGACCCATATGAATCAATGGAAATTGCCCTGCACAAACAACCGCAAAAATGGTCATTGCCTCAGCAGAACGGTTTACACCCGTACGCCATTTTTGGCGGAACAACAATAGAATCGCCGAGATGAGTGTACCTGCGTGACCGATACCAACCCACCAAACGAAATTGGTAATGTCCCAAGCCCAACCAATGGTCTTATTTTCTCCCCAGACACCAATTCCTTGCCATACAGTATAACCAACAAGCACGAAGTAGAGCCCCATAAAAGCAGCAGAAATTGCTAGGGCAATCCAAAACTTTAAATTGCCTTTCTGTTCTACGGGACCTACAATGTCTTCTGTTATCTGAGCGTAAGTTTTACTCCCTGTTATCAGTGGGTCTCTTACTGGTGAAGCGTAACCTGACATATATTTCTGTTTGAATTATTTTTTATTATTGAACCGTTACTTATCTCAACACTAGGCTCTATTTCAAAATTATTTTTCATAATTTCAATAGAGCCAATGATTTATTGAGCATTTACTTTTTAATGGTGGTCGTTTTTATCACCATGGCTGTGATCATCGTGCCCGTGTCCATCATGTCCATGGTTGTCATGGTTTGCATCTCCTCCATGATTGTGATCACCACCATGTCCTCCATGACCATCACCGTGCCCTCCGTGTCCATCACCATGGTCTCCTCCGTGGTGTTCTAGTTTACGGTGTTTTCTATTAGGCCAGTAACCCTCAACACTTTCTTTGTTCTTAACGATTGTTTTATAAGTAACCGAAGGTAAAACGTGTATGTCCGCCAGCAAGGCATAAGAACGAGCGTCTGCTTTATTGGCTACGACTTCACTTTGACTGTCGTTGACATCTCCGAATGAAATTGCACCAGTTGTACAAGCAGCTTGACAAGCTGTAACAATCTCGCCGTCTTTCAACTTACGTTTTTCTTTCTTAGCAGTCAGTTTACCATCTTGGATTTTCTGAACACAGAAACTACATTTCTCCATTACTCCACGAGAACGAACCGTTACATCTGGATTCAAGACCATACGGCTTAAATTATCCACCATTACAGTGTGATCGTTTTTAAACCAGAACCAAGAATCAGCTCCTTGATAATCAAACCAGTTGAATCGACGTACTTTGAATGGACAGTTGTTGGCGCAGTAGCGAGTACCAATACAACGATTGTAAGCCATTTGATTCAAACCCTCAGAACTGTGGTTAGAAGCATTTACTGGACAAACGTTCTCACAAGGAGCGTTGTCGCAGTGCTGGCACATCATAGGCATAAAGGCAACCTCTGGATGCTCGAAACTCGGATCGTTTTCTTCGTTTGTAGCGTAGTAACGGTCAATACGCAACCAGTGCATATCGTGTCCTCTACGAACTTGGTCTTTTCCAACAACAGGAACGTTGTTTTCAATATGGCAAGAAACCACACAAGCAGCACAACCTGTACAAGAGTTTAAGTCAATTGACATTCCCCAATGGTGACCCATTTTCAGGGTTTCTTCATGCTGAGGATACAAGCTTACAAAGTGGTGATCTACCCAAGCTTCGTCGCTGTATTTTTGACCAGTGTAATTTCCTGAAAGTGGATTTTCTTTATAGTCTGCTAAAGTTGTTTCATTGATGATCTCCCGATTGTCATCAATGGTGTGATACGTCTGAACTTGAGCAACAATGTGTCCTTTAGAAACACCTTCAATAGAAACATCATACGCACTTCTATCAAAACAGTTGCCATCAAATGCTGCCAGAGGGTAAGCGTTTGCACCCAGCTCTGTTTCTTCATGTCCCATTCCAGTACGTCCATAGCCCAATGCAACCGAAACCACATTTTTACGCTGTCCTGGTTGAATGGTAATAGGGACTTCTATGGATTTACCATTGGCAGTAATTTTAATAAGATCGTTGTGACCAGTTGGGCTCAATGTTACATCGGTCCAACCCATTTCTTTTGCCAACTCAGGATTAACAACTGCATAGTTTTCCCAGCAAATACGTGAAATTGGATCAGGTGTTTCCTGTAAGAATGGATTATCGGTAAAACGACCATCACCGATGGTATTGTTTTCATACAAACACAATTCGTAAGCACCGCCTTTCTTCACTTTAGCCGACAATTTACTTGCCGCACTACTAGCATTTCCACTAAAGCCAACAGCTGTTCCGCTTCCGCCTCTAGTATTTCCAAAGACGCCATCATGTACTGCGGTAACCCAAGCATCTTCGCTCTCTAATCCATTGGCTCCCCAGAACTGCCTAATGTAATCGGCATATTCCCCTTGAACACCTGCAAAACGCATCAAGCTGTCGCCCAACGAACGGGTTTTGAACAATGGCGCAATGGTCGGTTGAACAATACTGTATTGCCCTGTTTTAATTTCTAAATCGTTCCAGCTTTCCAAATAGTGGTGATCTGGAGCCAAGTAGTCCATTTTTACAGAAGTTTCATCCGCCTTAGCATTAAAAGAAACCTTTGTTCCTACTTTGCCTAAGCCCGCAGAAAACTTATCTGCCTCTGGATAACTGTAAAGAGGATTTACATTATTTATAAGAATTGCTCCAACACGACCAGCATTCATATCGCTGACCAATTGTGCCATTTCTTTATCAGTTCCTTGATAGTTGTTATAAGTAGTTCCAAAATCTATGGTGTTCCCCATATTGTTCAAGAGCGAATTGATTGCATTGGTTACTACCTGAGCATCTTTATCGTTTGAACCACAAACAACCAAAGATTTTCCTTTTGCCCCTCTTAAAGAAGCGACTGCCTTTTTAATAGTTGCAGTTGTTAAAGGATCAAAGGTGGCACCAGAAGCGCCAACGCCTCCACCCAACTGTTTAAATATTTCCACCAAAACGGCTCCTGTTTCTGAAGGCTTAACACTACGACGGTAATCCGCCTTAGCACCTGTAATAGAAACACTCGGCTCAAATTGGAAGTGTTGAGACATCACTGGATTGTTGACATCTACTTTTCTTGTTTTAATATAATCACCCGAAAACTCTATTGGAGAAATCCAAGAGCCCAAGAAATCACAGTCAACACTAACGATGACCTCTGCTTTATCGAAATGGTAAGAAGGAATGGCTTTTAATCCAAAAGATTCTTCATTGGCAAGCAACATCCCTGATTGAGAAACAGGCTCATAAGTTACCACACGGAAGTTTGGATAACGGCTTTGCATTTGCCCAATAAGCGATTGAGTAGAAGGACTCATTATTGGGGCGGTAAGCATAACAACATCACCTCTACTGCCCGATATCCCTCTAGCAACTGCATTGTCCAACTCTTGCCAAGTTGTATCTGCTCCTTTAGCAATAGGCCCTTTTAATCTTTTATTGTCATATAGCGTAACGACCGAAGCTTGTGCTTGAGCAGACGTTCCACCTTTGGTAATAGGAGATTGTGGGTTTCCTTCTATTTTGATGGGACGCCCTTCTCTTGTTTTTACCAATACATTACAAAAATAGCTTCCATCAAAAAAGGTAGAAGCATAATAATTCGCAACACTGGGAAGAATTTCCTCTGGCTTAATCACATAAGGAATGGCTTTACGCACAGGTATTTCACAACCCGCAGCCAAAGTAGCTGCACCCAAACCAAAGCCCATCATTTTCAAGAAATCTCTACGATCTCCTGATTGCTTTGCTATTTGCTGTAAAGGTTCAGTAGGAAGCTTTTCAGCAAATTCCGATTTTTTCCTTTGAACAAACTCAGGTGTATTGTTCAACTCGTCTAAGCCTTTCCAGTATTTCTTTTTTTGCATATCTCTGTATCAATCAATGATGAATTTTGAATTTTATTAAAATCCAAAAGAGAAAAATTGTGTTGTTTATCGTAAAAAGATGCAAGTTAAAATCTTGCTATTATTTTCATTTAAAGTCAAAAACTTCAAATAATATTTTATGTTCAATTATGTCTTGGAGCTAATATTTCAATTCCCCAATACATTTAATTAATAGTGACATTTTTGACATTCCAACCCACCAATATCAGCCACCTTCACTTCTGAACGCTTGCCCTCTTTCATTTCTAAATGATAAGATTCATAGATATTGTAGTAGTCATTGCTCGCAAAATTCACATTGGTTTCACGGTGACAATCAATACACCATCCCATACCCAAAGAGTTCACTTGTTCGACTACTTCCATCTCTTGGATTTCACCGTGACAAGTTTGACATTCAACTTTACCTACAGCAACGTGCTGAGAGTGATTGAAATAAACGTGGTCGGGAAGGTTGTGGATTCTGTCCCACTGGATTGGGTGTTGCTTAGACTCGTCGTATTTACCCGTTTCTTTATCGAAACCTACATAGTCGTAGATTTTATTGATTTCTGTTTCGCCGTGTTGTGGCCCTTCTTGGATTTGTTTGTGACAATTCATACAAACATTCAAAGAAGGAATAACAGCAGACTTGCCTTTTGCCGCACCAGAGTGGCAATATTGACATTCGATGCCCCACTGACCAGCGTGTAATTTGTGCGAGAATTTAATGGGTTGCTCTGGTTGATACCCTTGCATACGGTTGATGTCTGCCGTTGTATCGTAAGTAGTATAAGCCAGAAGCGTAAAGACAGCCAAACAAGCAGTTGCCAAGAATGGCTTATTGCTCAAAAGGCTCTTAGCCGTAAAAGGCTGCTGAGGTTGTAGTCCTCGTTTCTCACGAGAAATATTACCCAAGGTTCCCAATACCCTACCCAAAATAAACACCATTGTCAAAAGCAATATGGTCATGATGACCAAAAAGATGTTGGTAGGCGTCCAAGAGAAGCCAGCTTCTGCTGTACTCCCATCAACACCTACAACTGCAACAGCATCTGTAGGAACAGGCACTGTTTGAATATAGGCAAGGATATTGTCGATGTCTGTGTTCGACAAAGTAGGGAAAGCTGTCATCACCGACTGATTGTACTCATTATAAATGGCATTGGCTCTTTCATCCCCTGTTTTGATAAGGGCTTGAGAGTTTCTAATCCATTTGTACAACCATTCGGCTTCGTACTTTTCACTAACACCTGCCAAAGCAGGACCAATTAGTTTTTTATGTACTTTGTGACAAGAGGCACAATTACCTTTAAAGAGCTGTTCTCCAGCACCAATGTCCCCACTTGTAATAGCTGCATCAGCTGGCAGTGCTTCTTGTTCTTGTGCGTGTAATGTACTTCCCACTGTTAACAAAGTGAACAGCAAGAAAAAAACAGGCAACAGTTTGTGATAATATCTAATACTCATTCCTGAGAAATATTTTGAATTGCAATACGACTTTAGGCTCTATATTAACCTAACCAAAAAATTCAGAGGGCAAAAATACGGTGCAATCAATTATTTAAAGAATTTTAATACAGTTTTCGGTCTGAAATTCCATTTAAAATATCAACATTGAGCTATTTTTAATCAAACCAAGTTAATTTTGTTGAGAATTTTCTTTATTTAGAACGTCCTACACAAAACAAAGGTTAATTTTTTTTACAATTTTTTTATGAAAAACAGACTTTTTTATTTCAGTTGCCTCTTTGGGGGAATTCTCTTGTGCAATTGTCTTTCGTTAAATGGACAAAAAATCATATTTAATGATTTTCACTTTCTATCAAAAAGCACTTCTTATTCAAAAAAATCTAGTAATTCGTCCCATTTTATCCTAAAAGAACATTCCATAAAAGAACCCGCTTGTTTCTTAAAATCCTCCTCTGGGTTATACTTAATGAATGGCGTAAACTTTCCCACTGACTTTGTTCAGAGTGCTGGCTATAAAACCATTGAATCTTCTTTTACAAAAAACACCTTAGAAAGGTCAAAGAAAGGAATTTTTCATTCAGCAACTGCCTATAACCAAAAAAGATTTTTGGGCGTTTTGGGCATTAGTAATGCTGCTTATATTTCTACAATGGTGGGGGTAAGCAAATTATGGTACAGCCAATTTGATAAAACCTCTTTTCATTTTATTAAAGATGGAAAAAATTGGAAACAAATGGATAAAATGGGGCACACTTGGACAGCTTATACCGAAACGGTTTTGCTACAAGATTTATATGAATGGACAGGATTAAATAAAAAGAAAGCGACCATCCTTGCAGCAATCTCGGCTACTATTTATCAGGGTTCTATAGAGATTTTAGACGGACAATCGGCTGCTTGGGGCGCTTCGTGGGGAGATTTGGCAGCCAATACCATTGGAGTAGGTATGGCAGCTGGACAAAATTTGATTTGGAATGAGCAAAAAATACTGATTAAGTACTCTGCTCATAAAATTGATTACAACAATTTGCCCGATGAACTGAGAACAAGGGCTAAGGATTTGTATGGAAATTCTTTTGCCGAAAGAATGCTAAAAGACTACAATGGTCAAACCTACTGGCTCAGTTTCAATCCTTTTGAACAATCGACTAAATGGCCCGCTTGGCTAAATCTTGCAGTAGGAACAGGCATTGACCAAGTATATGGCGCAACTTCGAATGTTTGGGTAAAAGATGATTTCACTTATGACTATTCACACATTCTTCCTCGTCGTGAATTTTACCTAGCATTGGACATTAATTTAACCAAAATACAAACACCTTATGCCTGGTTAAATTTTATATTACACAGCTTAAACAGTATTAAAATACCTTCTCCCACTCTCGTCTTTAGCAACAATAAATGGCAAGCAAAAGCATTTTATTTTTAGTTGAAAACAGGAAATTTCAGATTGAATATATGTAATCACGTTGCATGTGTGTTTATGGTAAAACTCATAAAAAAATCAAATCATCAAACAGTTTAGCATTTTATTGGAAAGGTTAAACAAATATTAGAGATTTTTTGTTAAAATTTGTACTATCTAGTTTAGGCTAGAGCTTATTTTGTACAAATTGTAACTTTTAAAATTGTCTACTAGAAATGAATTGTGCGCTGGTATTCTTATAATCAACCAAAAAACAAATTACGATGACTCATTATTCAATTAGAGAACTGGAACATTTATCGGGAATCAAAGCACATACGCTTCGAATATGGGAAAATCGTTATAAAATTTTAAATCCCCAGAGAACGGATACCAATATTCGCTATTATACAGAAAGTGATTTAAAGCTTTTGCTAAAAATAGCTTTGCTCAACAAGCACGGCATCAGGATTTCTAAGGTTGCCAAAATGAGTAATGAAGAGCTGAATCGTGAAGTCAAAAAACTGTCTGAAAACTTGGTGATAAGTGATTACCAAATTCATCTATTGACCAATGCGATGATAGACATGGATGATGTGCTGTTTGAGGACATTATGGACGAAAACATTAATTTTCGTGGTTTTGAAAAGACGATGACGGAAGTCATTTACCCTTTCTTAGAAAAAATCGGTATTTTGTGGTTATCAGGCTCTATCAACCCAGCACAAGAGCATTTTATTACCAATTTAATTAGACAAAAAATTATTGTAGGCATTAACAGTTTGCCTAGACCTGAATCTGCTTCGGAGCGATTCATTTTATTTACTCCAGAAAGCGAATTGCATGAGTTAAGTCTTCTTTTTGCGCATTATATGCTTAAATCAAGAGGAAATAAGGTTGTTTATTTGGGTTCTAGTGTCCCAGTTAAAGATGTAATTACAGTATCAAAAGTGCAAAAACCAAATTATTTATTTTGCATTGCGACTTCGCATCCTGTAAAAAGAAAAACACAACGGTTTATCACTGAATTAGATGAAGGTATCCATAAGAACATTCAAGTAATTTTAACAGGATATCAAGCCAGTCGCATCAGTTTCCCCTTACCTGAGAACTTTAGAGTGGTTCACAAGGTTTCTGACTTATTCAAAGTGAGTCAATTTTCTTTTGAGCAATCCAACAACATACAATAAGCAATTCCTTTTGTTGTTTTACCTCTCTTTTGATTTTTCAGTATCCAATGATGCTTGGTGTGGCATAGGTTTGTCTAAATGAATAAAGTTATACGATACGTTTTTCTTCTGTCGCTCCTTCTATAAAAAATTGCTGTCCACCATGGCTTCCGCCATAGCCTATGTTTCTTTGAAGAATACGTTTATAGTCCATTGTTGAACCATAAACAGCCCCTTCGACCAAAAAAGAATTGGGTTGTTTGCCCGATATCCCGAATCCTCGAAATCCCACTAACTTCCCAATCTAGAGAGTAATTCTTCCAACTCAGTTTCGTCATAGACAAAGACCTCCCTTGGTTTACTGCCCTGATTTCCACCAACAATTCCTGCTTGCTCCAACTGATCCATAATTCGACCAGAGCGATTATATCCTAAGCTCATTTTACGTTGAATCAGCGAAGTAGAACCACTTTGCGCTCTTACGATAAGTCTTGCAGCATCGTTGAACAGCTTATCCCTTTTCATTGGCTTGGCTTCTTTGGTTCCACTTGCATCACCCCCAACATTATACTCTGGCAACTCAAAAGGTCCAGAATAGGCTTGCTGATCAGCGATGTGGTCGGCAATTCGTTCTACCTCAGGCGTATCGACCAATGCTCCTTGCAGACGATATGAATCCGCTCCTTGAATCAAAATCATATCTCCACGACCAATCAGTTGTTCTGCGCCTCCACCATCAATAATGGTTCTAGAATCGACCTTAGAGGTTACCCTAAAAGCGATACGAACTGGGAAATTGGCTTTAATCGTACCCGTAATGATGTTTACCGTTGGACGCTGTGTTGCAATGATTAGGTGAATGCCAATTGCCCTTGCCAACTGAGCCAGACGAGTTAAGGGTGTTTCAACCTCTTTACCTGCGGTCATCATTAAATCGGCAAACTCATCAATGACCAATACAAAATAAGGTAAGAATCGATGACCGTCATTGGGATTCAGTTTGCGCTTAATGAATTTTGCATTGTACTCTTTAATGTTTCTAACGTGTGCTGCTTTTAATAAATCGTAGCGACTGTCCATTTCAATACACAAAGCGTTGAGCGTACTAATAACCTTTTGTGTATCGGTTACAATGGCTTCCTCTTCATCAGGCAAACAAGCCAAGAAGTGACGTTCGATTTTTTCAAAAATAGACAGCTCGACCTTTTTGGGGTCAATCATAATGAACTTGAGTTCTCCTGGATGTTTTTTATACAACAAAGAAACCAATAAGGTATTGATACAAACCGATTTACCCTGGCCTGTAGCGCCCGCCATTAACAAATGCGGAAACTTAGCGAGATCGGCTACAAAAGTTCTATTACGAATACCTGTACCAATTGCTACTGGCAAATCCATTCTCGTATTCTGAAACTGCTCTGACTCTACCAATGCCCTCAAAGAAACAATCTTCTTTTTAGCATTCGGAATTTCAATACCAATGGTTCCCTTCCCAGGAATGGGTGCAATAATACGAATACCCAAAGCCGAAAGACTCAAAGCAATATCGTCTACCAAACCCTTTATTTTTGAAATACGTACCCCAGGCGCTGGAACAATTTCGTATAGAGTAATGGTTGCTCCTGGAGTAGCAGTAATGCGTTCAATTTCTATATTGTAATTAGACAAGGTTTCGACAATACGTTCCTTGTTTAACTCCAACTCGGCACGATCAATATCTATCTGATCGTTCCCATAATACTCCAATAGCTCGACAGGTGGTTTTTTGTACAGGCTTAAATCGGCAGTAGGATCATAGTCTCCTTTCTCAATGGTTACATCAACCTCTTTTTTTGCTCCTATTCGAGGCTCTTCTTTATTCAGCCCTTCTTGAGGACCTGGAGGATCATAGTCAATAATAAAATCTTGATCAGTTCCAGAAGCTGTTCCTTTAGCCTTAAGACCTTTAGTCGGTCTTTTCTTATTTCCTGCTTTTGGTGGTGGAAAGTCAAACGTAACTTGGGCAGATTCCTCACTTTGAGTTACTGGTTGTCTTGATTTTAGATTCGTTTTAGAAGAGGTTCTCTTACTTGTTGTCCGTGGTGAAGTAGATGTTCTGCTTCTGCCCATTTCTTTGGGAAAAAGATTACTAAAGTTACCAAATAGATTGAAAGATGGTTTCTTTATTTTAAACATTTTGGCAATAGACTCAAAGAAGTCATCGAGATTCATATCGAATAAAACCCCCAGGTAAATGATACTAAAGAACAAAAGGACCAATCCCGTTCCAACAAACCCTATGAGCGAACGACTCCAGTATACGACTTGATCCCCCAATACTCCACCAAACGGGAAGCCACTTGATTCGTGTAGGGTGAAAAAACTCAGTGCAATACAAAGTAATAAAATACCCCAAAAAAAGTATACCCCAAATATTTTGAGACTAAAATGTTTTTTAGGTGATAAAATGCGAATACCTGTTAAGACACCAACTATGACAAAAAGAAAAGACGTTAGCCCAAAGTTCTTAAAACTCATAAAAGAAATCATGCTCCCCAATCTGCCCATACGATTGGCAACTTCTTCGCCACTAAACAAAAAGCCAAATGTGAATGGATGAAAATGGCGGTCGTCAATTTTCCAAGTATACAAATAAGAAATGTAAGCAATCAATAAAAAGACCGATAAGACCAGACTGAACAGACCTATCCCTCTCCGTACTTGTGGGTCTGACCAAAGTTTCTTTTTCGTTTTTTTTCTTGATGTTTTTCGTCTGGTAGCCATAGCTTTAATTAGCTTTTTCCTCAATCTTAAAATGAAGATAGTTATTTTCCCTCTATAATAAAGTAAACTCAGGTTTAAGCAAGTTAGGTATTCTGAGACTTTTAAGCAAATATTTATTTCCTACAAAATTAAATTTAATAAAAGTCCCAACAAGACTATGATGTCTCAATATCACCTTATGATAAAACCAATACATACCCCAAAATTAGGGCAAACTTTTTAACAATCCACACATTTTGAGAAGTTTAAGAACTACCGTAATATTAATATGCTGTTGCAACACTTCTATATTCAACTATTTTCTTTAAAAAATAAGTAAAGAAGATTGGTTTTTCAATCAGTACTCAGCAATTTCAGGCTGAAGCTTTACAGAGTATGGACGAATTTATTTAGACAACAAGTCACGAATTTGTATTATATTAGAATTTGGAAAATATCAGTCCAATCAGAAATTACATAGTATGAAATATTTTATCTTTTTTTTAATGATTATGACAACAAACGTTCTTACCGCTCAACAATTTGAATCTTACCCTTTTTATAAAAAAAACGACTTAGGTTTAACCTATGCTACTGAACAGTCAACGTTTAAAGTTTGGGCACCTTCTGTTGATAAAGTTACACTACAGATTTATGAAACTGATTTGGGTGAAACCCTTATTCAGAAAATCAAAATGCGGAGATCGGGAAATGGTTCTTGGACTGCTGTAGTCAAAGAAGATTTAAGAGGGAAATATTATACATTTCAAACAATTTTAAATAAAAAAACAGGTAAAGAAGTACCCGATCCTTATGCTAAAGCCGTAGGTACCAATGGACAAAGAGCACAAGTCATAGATTTGAGAATGACCAATCCCGCTGGTTGGCGAGGCGATAAAAGTCCTCCTTTAAAAAAACCCACCGACATCATAATTTGGGAAGTACACGTTCGAGATCTTTCTTCTCACTCAAATTCTGGTATTTCAAATAAAGGAAAGTTTTTAGGTTTTACCGAAAAAGGAACAACCAATGATGCTGGCTTGGCAACTGGTTTGGACCATCTAAAAGAATTGGGGGTCACTCACATTCATTTACTCCCCAGCTACGATTATGGCTCTGTTGATGAAAGCAAATTAGCCGACAATCAATTCAATTGGGGATATGATCCAATGAACTATAACGTACCCGAAGGTTCATATAGTACCGATCCGAGTGATGCTTTGAGCCGCATTTCGGAATTCAAGCAAATGGTCAAAGCACTACATGACGATGGTTTCCGTGTCGTAATGGATGTGGTCTACAACCATACCTATCAAACCGAAGGCATGTGTTTGGAAGAAATGGTACCTGGCTATTATTATCGCCAAACCAAAGAGGGAAACTTCTCCAATGCATCGGGTTGTGGCAACGAAACTGCTTCTGAAAGACCAATGGTCAATAAGTATATTGTCGAATCGGTTGTATACTGGGCAAAGGAATATCATATAGATGGATTCCGCTTTGACCTAATGGGCATTCACGACAAACAGTTGATGTTGAATATTCGACATGCTTTGGATAAGGTTGATTCCGATATTTTCTTATATGGCGAAGGTTGGACGGCAGGTGATTCGCCCTTACCTTTTGAAGATCGTGCACTCAAGGCGACTACTTATGAATTGGATCGTATTGCTGCTTTTAGCGATGATTTGAGAGATGGACTAAAGGGCAGTGTTTTTGAACATGAAGAAAAAGGTTTTGTGAGTGGAAACACCAGCAAAACCGAAAGTGTAAAATTTGGGATAGTTGCAGCAACTTATCATCCACAAATTGATTATGAAAAAGTAAACTACAGCGACAAAGCTTGGGCAGGCGAGCCCGATCAATGCATCAATTATGCATCTTGTCACGACAACCATACCCTACTCGACCGTTTGAAAATCAGCAATCCTTCTGCTTCTACAGCCGAATTGCTGGCAATGCATAAATTGGCACAAACGGTGGTCTTGACCTCTCAGGGCATTCCTTTCTTACATGCAGGAACAGAACTTTTTAGAACCAAAGATGGAGAAGAAAATTCTTATAAATCACCCGATGAAATCAATCAGATTGATTGGAATAGAAAAATCACTTACTTCGATTTATTTGATTATTACCGCAAACTAATCAGTCTTAGAAAAGCCCATCCAGCTTTTAGGATGCCCAATAATAAAATGATTCAGAAATACCTTTCGTTTTTAGATAATATGCCGGAAGGCACCATTGGATATACCATAGGTAAAAACGCAAATGGGGATGATTGGGGAACCATTTTGGTATTGTTCAATGGTACTAAAAAAGAAGCTTTGGTTGATATGCCTGTTGGCAATTGGAAAGTAGTACTGACACCAGAACAAATAGACGAAGAAGGATTGTTTACTTTTTCTGGAGGAGGCGATGTGGCCATTCCTGCTACTGGTGCGTTGATTTTAGTAAAAGTTGAATAATTTGGACTAAGTAGTCTGACAAAAATAACTTAACAATTCTCTGTCATTCTTTTGGTGACTTAATTGTTGTGATTTTTCCACGTAGCTAAGGCTATGCGGTAAAATAACGCCTCATAAGGCACTCAAAATAATTGGCAGTTAATTGTCAACTTATTTTTGTCAGACTACTTACAACTGAAATAAAAACAAAAAGCCTCCTCAATTTTTTAGTAAAAAAATTGAGGAGGCTTTAATGTAATTAACACATCAGCTTTCTATCTAAAAGAAATCATATCTTGAACCACATTAAGTGCTTCTTCCAAATAAATATCTTTACTCAGTCTTTCATGCCAATCGTCCGCCATTTGAAGTTTGATAGAATCGCTGCCTATTTGTAGTGCATCGCTATTTAGAGATCGTACTTCAAAATCGAGTATGTCTTTTTGTAAATTTTTATACTGCTTAGCTTCTTCTTGAATTGCCTTATCGGTCATTTGATAGGTTTCAAGATTTACACTGTATTTGGTTTGGTCTCTATTTCGCTTGCGACGTTGAGCGTCTTCATCAATTTTTGTAAATATTTCACTTTGAGCCACCCTTTTATTACTCAAGAATTTAACTCGATCAAAATTCAAGGTGCTGTCATAGAGTTCATATTTTGCAGGAGAAATCTCTGTCCACTCTAAAGCATGCTCATTTTCTTTCTCACCAGCATCAATATAAGAATAAGCATCTGGTAAAATAATATCTGGTGTTACTCCTTTCAATTGAGTAGAACGTCCATCTATTCGGTAAAATTTCTGTGTGGTCATTTTAATAGCACCCAAAGGCTTAACATCATTGTATTCTTCTGGTAAGTAACGATCCAAATCATAAAAACGTTGAACCGTTCCTTTTCCATAAGTTGTTTTACTACCAATGACTATTGCTCTACCATAATCTTGCATCGCTGCTGCTAAAATTTCAGAAGCCGAAGCACTAAAGCTGTTGACCAAAATAATAAGAGGACCATTGTATTCAACACCTGATACACGATCTTCCATAATGTAAGGCATTTTGTTTCTAGCTTTTACTTGGACCATTGGTCCTTCGTCAATAAACAAACCAGACATATCTACCACATCACGTAAAGAACCACCTCCATTGCCACGCAAGTCAAGAATCAATCCATCGATGTTTTCATTCTTTAATTTTTCCAATTCAACAGCAACATCTTTCGCACACTGACGACCTTCTTTATCGGCAAAATCGGCGTAAAACTTAGGTAATTTAATATAACCAATATTTTTACCCTGTTCTTCCAACATTACTGATTTAGCATATGTTTCCTCCAACTGAACCACATCTCTAATAATGGGAACAACCGCCTGACTTCCATCAGCTTTTTTAACTGTAAGGCGAACTTCTGTTCCTTTTTTACCTCTAATCAAACGAACAGCTGCATCTAAACGCATATCGACTACGTCTACAGGTTCGTCGTTTCCTTGTGCTACTTTTACAATTAAATCCTCGACTTCCAATTCTCCTTGAATATAACAAGGACTACCAGGAACAATACGTACCACTTTGATATAGCCATCTTCTTCTTGCAAAGACGCACCAATGCCTTCTAGCTTACCAGAAAGTTTGATGTCAAAATCTTCCTTCGCTTTTGGTGGAAAATAACCTGTATGACTGTCGTATACCTGCACAAAAGAGTTCACATAAGTTGCAAACCGATCTCTGTATTCAACCTTACTCATTCTATTGAACCACTGATCGTGGTTTTCCAATACCTTATCACGAGCAGCCTGCTCCATTTCTTCAAAAGACTTAAACTCAAAGTCCTCATCTCCTTCTTCCCTAGCTTTATTTTGTGCTTCCACCTTATCGTTCAAGCGAGTCAATGTTTGATATTTCAAAGACTTTCTCCATCTTTCCTTAAGTTCCACCATTGATTTGGCAAACATTCTCTTATCTGGGTCCATCTCAATATCTTCGTCAACTGTATAATCAAAAGGCTTGCTCAATACTTTTGCATAATAAGATTCGATTTCATTCTGCCTTACCTCAAACAAATCAACCGCATTGTCTAAGAACTTAAAATCCCTTTCTTTTAATTCTTCGTCCAAAGCATAGCGGTACTTCTCTAACTTAGTAATATCACTTTTAATAAAAAAACGTTTGCGGTAATCTACCCTACGCAAATATTCGTTAAAAACCGTATTAGATAAATTATTGTCTATTTCCTGAGGTTCAAAATGTTCTTTGGTCAAACTCTGAACAATCAAATCGATAATGACATTGTCTTTTAGTTCATCGTTTTCATCAGCGACAAAAGCATAAGCAGTACAAACGATGGCTAAAAAAACCAGAGAAGCCGTTAAAATGGATTTAATTTTCATATATAGAAAGATAAATAATGTTTAAAATTTACTAAACGAAAGAACTCAGCATATTCAATTTAACGCAATAAAGGAATTCTTTGTTTTTAAGAGGTATAAATAGTGGAGAAAGTTACATCTTTATAACAATAAATACCATCATTTTCTGTATTATTTAACACTTTGTATGCAATTACTTATTTTATTAGGATAAATGGTGTTTTGTTTTCGTTAAATTTGCGTATAATATTATGAACTACATTTTACTATCTATCATTTTTAATACCTATTAGGTTTTGAAAATCTGATAGATATTACAAATGATGTGTATGACTATAAAATAAAATGTGGTCTGATTAATAGAAGATAATTTTAACTACTAGACGTGAGATTTGAGATTTGAGATTTGAGACTCAATTTCGCTAAAAACCCAAAGGTTTTTAGCGATTTGCTTAAACTTCAAAGTCTAAAATGGCATACATAGCGTCTAAATGTCTAGTAGTGAGAAGATAATTTTAATAGTAATAAAATGATAGGAAAAAGATTATTTAAAGTTATGCGCTCGTATGTATACGATTTTGTTGAAAAAAAGGAGCAACAGTATAGCTTAGATGAAGATGAGGAAAGAGAATTTAGAGAGTGGCAACGTCAACAAAAGAGTAAGCACAAAGAAGAAAGGTATGAGCGCAGTGGTTCATCTTCTAACGATAATGAGTATCGTAAGTCTACAGTGAGTAAAGACGAGAAGTATTTTAAGGATTTAGAAATGGAGCCAACAGATGATTTTATTAAAATTAAGAAACAGTATCGAAAATTGATGAAAATGTATCATCCAGACCGATACAACAACGACGATTCTAAACGTAAAACTGCTGAAAAAATAACTTCCAAACTGAATGAGGCATACGAACACTTTGAAAACAAACATGGGGTTAAGTAACGTTTTCATTTTATCCATCGTTGCTTTACTTACCATGTTGCCATCTTCGCTATTTGGTCAAAACCAACAAAGGGTTCGGGTTTCTTTTATCATAAAAAACATACCCGACATTGGTACCAACAAAATTTATATTGCGGGGGATTTACTCAATATGGGACCTTGGCAAGTCGATAAAATTTTACTCTCTAGGGTAAGCGATGGTTCTTGGGTAGGTTCTATCAAACTACCAACCAATGTTGGTATTCACCTACGATTTACCCAAGGAAATTGGAAATACAACGAGCAAGATAAAAATGGCAATCCCGTTACACATTTTTTGGTTCTAGAAAGAGACACCCTCATTCAACACCAAATTAAATATTGGAGCACCAATGGTATTGCTCCGGTTGTTAAGTACGCTCCTAGAACAACCAAAACTACAACCAAAGCAACCCAACCTAAGAAAGTAATCGCACCGCCCAAACCTCCACCCAAACCAAAAATAGTAAAACCACCTTTTCAGTTTGTCAGGAGACACAATTCATTGGGAAACGGTATTGGATTGTATAAAGATGTAACGATTTATCTTCCAATTTCTTATGAAAAAGATTCCCTTAGAAGATATCCTTGTCTGTATGTCCATGCTGGACAACAGCGATATTATGGATCTAATGACTTTAGTGGATACAATTGGAACGTACCCAAACTGGTCAAAAAAATGATCAAGGCTGGCGACTTACCCGATGTCATTGTCATTGAAATCAACAACGACTTAGATGCACAGTTTCGATACTTTTCTAAACACACGAACAAACCTTATCGGTCATTTATGACAGATGTATTGAAACCCTTTATCGACAACAAATACCGAACGCAAAGAGATCCCACAGCCAATTGTACTATGGGAAGCGAGTATGGAGCTATTTGGGCGTTCGCCTTGACTTGGGAATCGCCCAATGATTTTGGGAAAGCCATTTGTTTTTCTCCATTCTTTGAACAAGCCCGTCAATACTATTCGTATGCCTACAACGTATCACTTGATCATAGAAGTAAAAATGTTTTTTTCTACATTGATAATAGTTCTACACCAACAGATAAACGGCGACAGGACCAATTAGATCGTATGGAAAGGTTGTTAGATGAGAAGGGCGTACAGACTATTTTTCGTACACATAGCGATTATTATTGGAACAACAAACTGGTAGAAGAACGAATTAAGAAAGCCTTGATGGCGGTTTTTTAAGGAATTAATTTGGTAATGACTCGGAGGAAATATCAGAAATTATTAGGGTCAAATCAATCAAAAATCCCGACTAGCTCATTCTTGGGCTAGTCGGGATTTAATTTGACGAGTATTCTGTACTAAATTTCAAACCGATAACCTCTAGCAGAGAGTTCTGTATATTTTTCTTTATCGAAAGTGTAGTAACGGGCAGCTTTGTGTGCTACATTCTTTTGCTTTTCATCGGTAGGTTGAATCAAGTTGGTTTTTAGAATTTTCCTTCTAAAATTCCGCTTATCCATTTCGACATCTAAGATGGCTTCGTACAATTTGCGCAATTGACTCAAAGTAAATTTAGACGGCAACAATTCAAATCCTATAGGTTGAATTTGGACCTTACGCCTCAATCGTTCAATGGCTTTGTTTAGAATTTCTTCGTGGTCAAAAGCGAGGTTGGGCGGTAGGTCATTGAGTGGATACCAGTCGATTCTTTTAGCAAAAGAAGAGGGTTTGGGCGTAATGCTGTCTATGTGAACAAGTGCATAGTAAGCAACAGTAATGATTCTTCCGAGCGGATGTCTGTTGACTTTACCAAAGGTATAGAGTTGTTCCATATAGATATTTTTCAAGCCTGTTAGACTTCGCAAAACACTATATGCAGCAGGTTCCAAATCCTCATTGGGTTGCACTAAATCGCCGGGAATAGCCAAATCGTGAATGAATGGCTCTTCGGCACGTTCGATAAGCAATACCCGTATTGATTCCCCATCGAAACCAAAAATAACGCAGTCTATAGAAAAAACAGATTGTACCAAAATCTTATGTGGTCAGTTTGAAAAAAATAAATTTTGAAGTTGTTTGAAAAAATAAATTTTCTTTAAAACCTTTAATAAAGACATCAAAATTACAAGTTTTAACAAAGAAAGCAAAAAACTTTGAACTTAGCGTTTAAAATTTACCTAATAATGCTAAAAAGGTCTATTGGTTGCCACCCAATTACCAATATAGTTGGTAATTTCTTCCAAATTGGTTCCAGGTGGAAACAATGCACCCACCCCCATTTCGGTTAACTTTTCTCTATCATTATCTGGAATAATGCCTCCACCTGTAAGCAATATGTCGTCAATATTCTTTTCCTTCATCAGATTGAGCAACTTGGGGAATACCGTCATATGCGCACCTGATAAAATACTCACTCCTATAACATCTACATCCTCTTGGAGAGCGGTATTTACAACCATAGAAGGTGTTTGCCTCAATCCTGTATAAATGACCTCCATTCCAGCATCTCTAAATGCTGCTGCAATCACCTTGGCTCCACGATCGTGGCCATCTAAACCTACTTTTGCAACAAGTACCCTTATAGGTCTTTTCATCAAATTTCTTTTTCTGGTTCATCCAAATCCTTAAGTTTTTTGTCCTCTACATTTTTATCCAAGAACCGATTCAGCTCATCACTGTTTAGGTTACTTACAATCTGACCAAACTCATTGACTTTAATTTCAAACCCTTCTAGCTCTTTGTGAACTTGAGGATTCCCCTTTTGTGGTTTCTTTTTAGGCATGATAACTATTTTATTCGTTGAGTGATACAAAATTAACGAGCGTTCGAGACCATGGATGTCGAGATCAGTACGACTGTCCGATTGGACTCTCTAAGTCCCGAACTCACATAAGATTAGTATTTCATAGTGAAACTTCCAATTTTACTAAAAAAGTAAACAACATTAAATATGTTGGACTATACTTCTTATTTTAACAAACCCTTTAGATACTAAAGTTCCTTGAATGGGACAAAGTTACAATTTTTTAAAAAGAGTTTTTAAGAGACACAAAAAAAGGGACAGATTATTATAATCTGTCCCTTTTCAAGTAAGTAAAAATAGTTTGTATTATTTTATCCTATACGACCAAGCCAATTCCAATCCCAATGATTGAAGGTGCTTAAAGTTTTGTATTTCATGGTCAGAAAGAGCCAATTCAAAACGTTTCTTATTGAGCGTTGTTTGATAAAGCGCATTTAAAGACAGCGTCTGTTTTTCACATACTCTCCAATTCATTCCGGCCTTGACATTAAAGACAACGCCTAAAAATTTACGAACATCACCAGTAGGCAAAAGTGCAGTACCATACTCAGAACTGCTCTGCGTCTCATTGTTAAAACTCGGAGAATCTAGTGAAGTAGTGTTATTTTCTGGTGAACGAGACAACTCCGTAGATTGAAATCTACTTGCCGAACTACCAGAATAATCGTTTAAAAACTGATCGGATGTTGGAGCAGATGAATGAAAAACATATTGCTCGTTTCTTAAGCGATAAACAGATGGACCAACTGCAATAAAAGGTCTAACCGACTTACGACCAAAGTCGTATTGAACCAATAGCGGAATTTCCCAAGCATCTATATCGTACTCAATACCAGCAACTTCGCCCCATATATAATCTGGTGATATCACATCTCTAGAAATATAATTTCGCTTGGTCCTTATCAAGGCTGTTTCAACAGACCAATGATTTCCTATACCAACATTTGCACCAAGTCCAAAGGTTGTTCCAGAAGACCATTGTCTACTAGATGTGGCATTGGCATCAGCATTATCAACCATTAATGCTTCTGTTTGTAAACTTTTATTAACTTGACCGATATTGTCTGTAAAATTCATATTGGCTCCTGCAATACCTTTCACACTAAGTTTGAACCAGCGCTTTTTGCCCAATGTAGGCATATCGGCTGATGCAAGCCCTCCTTCAAAAGTAGGCTCAGTAATGCTTGGAATTTGATTAAAATACGGAGATATTGGATTGACAGTCGATTGGTTTCTTGTTAAAATTCCAGCATTTGCATTATCTGGTGTCCGTTCTAGCCAAACCACTTCCGACTCATATTCTGATGATGACTTGATTTTGTTGGGTTTTTGGTCAAGTTTCTCTTGAGTATCGGAAGTGGAATTGATTTTATTATTATTCTCCAAGGCTGGCATTACCTCCTCAGTTGTTGACTGAGCAGATGATTGACCAGTAACTGTAGAAGTTTGTTCTATTTTTGGAGATATTTTTGAGGATTGACTCTTAGGTAAAACTTGCTGTTCGCTATTTGTTTTGGTTTCCGTTGAAACAAATGCCGAGTTGTGGTTTTCTGCTTTGGGTTCTACAAGCTTCTTACCATTTACTTCTGATGTATTAAGAATCGCATCAGTAGGATTTGAAAATTTGGTTTCTTTGCTCCCACTGTTCTTATCTGCTTTGTTTTCTAGTTCTATTTTAGGAGAAACAATTGCTTCTGTTGATTTAGAAAAGGAAGGTGCAGAAATGATTGCTTGCTGGACAGCAGGTGCTTTTTGTATGGTATTTGCCATAGGTTGCTGAACAAAGAACCACCAAGCCCAACAACAAGTAAGCGTACCTAAAAAGCCTATTGCCAATAGGTGAAGCCCTTTGTTTTTATCGAACTGTTGCCAAAAACCTTTGGGCTGCTCATCGAGCATTGTCTCCATTTCTGCCCAATCATCACTGTCGAAATCCATTTCAAAAGGATGTAGGTTCTGAGAAACCAGTTCATCAATATTTTTGTAGTCTTTATTCATTTCAAAATTCCTAATTTGGAATAAATCATTGTTTTATTTTATTAAAACAGCTCATCAAAGCTGACACCATATAAGTCTAAAACCCATTTTTGCAATTTACCTCTTGCTTTGGCAAGGTTTGATTTTGAGGTACCTTCACTGATGCCCAACTTTCCAGCAATTTCGTTGTGCGTATAACCATCTAAAACAAACAAGCTAAAAACAGTCCGATAAGAAGGAGGTAATTTTTGCACCAATCCTAAAATCTCTTTTACCGAAAGTTCGCTGCTGACCGTCTCATCTTCTGACTTCCAATAACATTCTTCGATATTTTGTTGATAACGATGTTTTTTATTCTTACGATAATTATCAATAGAATTGTTGATCATTATTCGCCTTATCCAGCTTTCCAGAGAGTGTTTGGGTTGGTATTTATGAATATTTAAAAAAACCTTCATAAAACCTTCATTCACCAAATCCTTAGCTTCTTCTCTATTGCTGGCATATCGCATACAAACCCCCATCATCTTACCGTGGAACAACTCATAAAGCTGTTTTTGGTAGACACGCTCCCCTTTCCGGCAACCTGCCAGCAATTCATCTACGGGTGATTGAATAGATATTTTCAATGCCAAATCCATTTACAATTGGAATATTTTTATGTTCCGTTAAGTGCTATGTATTTTATTATATAGTGGTAACGGAGCCTTTTTATTATTGGTTGCCTATGGTGATAAAATTTTATTGATTTTTTAAGAAGTTGAAAATTGAGTCTGTTCTAAAAAGTCAAATAATGAAAAAAATCAATGAAAATGAAAATGAAAATGAAAAATGTCTATATAGTATTTAAAAGCTTCGCTTTTATAAATACATTTTAATTTTCACGGTCCGACGCTTCGGTT